>Ga0081538_10000072_pt1 | contig 95247 bp, 83 predicted proteins | sample TabmetS5T2R1_FD_71022 | JGI IMG/M metagenome (GOLD analysis project Ga0081538, IMG submission 71022) | Tabebuia heterophylla rhizosphere microbial communities from the University of Puerto Rico - S5T2R1 | ecosystem: Host-associated > Plants > Roots > Rhizosphere ... | reverse complement strand
CGCCTCGGCGCAGGGTCAGGTCGAGTCGCAGAACTTCGAGACACGCAAGAACATCCTGAAGTACGACGACGTGATGAACCGCCAGCGGGAGGTCATCTACGCCGAGCGACGGCTCGTACTCGAGGGTGAGGACCTGCAGGATCGGGTCCAGGCGATGATCACCGACGTCATCGAGGCGTACGTCACGGGCGCGACGGAGGGCTTCCCCGAGGAGTGGGACCTCGAGCAGCTCTGGACGGCGCTGAAGACGCTGTACCCGATCTCGCTGACGCTGAGCGAGGTCGAGGCCGACCACGGCGGCCGGGAGGGCCTGTCGACCGAGATCCTGCTCGAGCTGGTCACTGACGACGCCGTGGCGGCCTACGCCCAGCGGGAGGCCGAGCTCGGCAGCGAGGTGATGCGGGAGCTGGAGCGTCGCGTCGTCTTGAGCGTCCTGGACCGCAAGTGGCGCGAGAATCTCTACGAGATGGACTACCTGCGCGAGGGCATCGGTCTCCGGGCGTACTCCCAGCGCGACCCGTTGGTCGAGTACCAGCGCGAGGGCTACGACATGTTCACCGCGATGATGGACGCCATCAAGGAGGAGTCGGTCGGCTACCTCTTCAACGTCGACGTCCAGGTCGCGGCGCCGAGCGAGCCGGACGAGGAGGAGCTCGTCGAGTCCGGTCCGGTCGAGCCCGGTCAGGCCGCCGCTCCTCAGATCAGCGCGCGCGGCCTCGCCGCCCAGGACCAGCCCCGTGGGTTGGCCTACTCGGCTCCGACGGTCGACGGCGACACGGCCGCGGGCGGTGGGGTCGAGGTGGCGACCGAGGACGCCGACGATCCCTACGCGCACGTCGGCCGCAACGAGCCGTGTCCGTGCGGGTCGGGTCGCAAGTTCAAGCGGTGCCACGGCGACCCGGCGAGTCGGGCGGCCCGAGCCCAGACGTAGCGGCGGCGGCTCAGCCGAGCTCCAACGCGGTGCACACCCACCGGCGCTCGGACTGCTCGAGTCGGGCGGCCAGGGCATGTGATCGCTGACCTTGCCGGACGTGCGCGGCGACCTCGGCGACACCGTCTCGCGGACGACAGAGCTTGACCGAGACGACCCTGGCGCGCGGTCGCTCGGCCGCCGGCACCGAACCGGTCGTGCTCGAGAGCGCCGCGACGCGGATGGTGAGATCGTCGTAGACGTCGCGGTCGGTCCAGCGGACCAGCTGGGTGCACGGCCGGTCGCCCGACACGATCTCGACGACGGCCTGGAGGAACCGTCGGGCCCGCAGGAGTAGGTGCCGGTCCGCGTCGTCGGTCGCGCCGCCGGGGACCAGACGCAGGCCGGCCGCCGATGTCGGCGACGTCCGTGCGGCGGGATCGAGCGCGGTCGCTCCGTCGACAGGCGCGGTCACGTCGGAACGAGAGCGGCCGGCGGCCGGCGGTCTGGTGACGGGAAGGTCGGGCAGGACGCGGACGCTGAGTGCGGGATCGGTCATGAGGCGGCCCTCCGTGCCGGGGCGTGCAGAACCATGCCGGGATGGATGAGGTTCGGGTCCGGTCCGATGCGGGTCCGGTTGGCCGCGTACCAGCGGCGCCACTCGGTGGCGATCGCCTGGGCGTCGGCCCGCGGGCCCAGCTGGCGCTCGGCGATCGCCCAGAGGCTGTCACCCGGACGTACGGTCACCCGTCCTCGGGACCCGGACGACGGCGCCGGCGCTCGCGGGGTGTCGGCGGCCTGCCCCGACCGCAGGCGACCGTACGGTCGATCGGGTAGCGGCAGCCCTCGGACCGCCTGGGCCGGTGTCGCGACCGAGCCGGGATCCGGCCGAGCGACCGCCGCGACGATGTGGCTGTTGCCGCCCGGACTGGCGTGCGCGACCCCGACCGGCGCGCTCAGCAGCCCGAGACCGACCGCCGACAACACGAGGCGCCGCCAGCCGGCCGGTGCGAGTCGAGGCGCCAGGCCGCGTCGGCGCGTGGGCGCCATGGCCTCGACGACGGTGACCATCGCGCCGAGTAGCAGCCAGGCCCACGCGGCCAGCGCCAGCACCGCGGCGACGTCGGCGATCGTGTCGGCGGGCGCCGCCGTGGACTCGGCGAGCGCGCTCAGGTCCCGCCCCGCGGCGAGGCCCCAATCCACCATGACCGCGGTCGTCGCGGTCGCCGCGGTGCCGACGAGGACTCGCCGGATCGCGCGGCCGATCGGCGAGCTTGCCGGCCCTCTGGTCGTATGCATGGACCCCACCCCTTGCCGTTGTATCTGTTTACCTCCGTTTGCTTTGCGAATCCTGTTCTACATGCTCTTGACGGTCGTTGTCCAGGCTGGAGCCGGCGTTGCTGCGCCGGCCGTCCCGGGGCCGGTACCGTGCCGACATGCGCTGGGATGCCCTCTTTGCCGATCTCGAGGCGGCCGCCGAGGGCGAGTGGCTGCGGGAGCGCGACGCCGAGATCGCCGAGCGCACTCGGGCCGAGTTGGCTCGACTCCGGCTGCTCGACCGGCTGTCGGCAGCGGCGGATCGTCGGATTGGCCCGGGACCGACCGAGGTGGTGGTCCAGGTCGCCGGGATGGGCACGTTGCGCGGCGAGGTCGCACGCGTGGCCGCGGACTGGTTCGTGCTCCTCACGCGCGAGTACGAGTGGGTCGTCGCGGTCGACGCCGTCCTGGGCGTCCGCGGCCTGCCGTCGGCGGCCCGGCCACCCGGCACCGAGGGTGCGGTGTCGCGCGGACTGGGCTGGGCGGCGGCCTGGCGGGTCCTCGCGCGTGACCGGGCACCGGTTCACGCCGTTCGACGCGACGGCAGCACGGTGAGCGGAGTGCCCGGACGGGTCGGGCAGGACTACGTCGAGCTCAGCGACCTCGACGACGCCGCCGGGTTCGGGCCGGGCGGCACCGACCTGGTCCCGCACGCCGCGATCGCGGCCGTGCGGTCGCCTCGGGAGGTCGGACGGGCCTGACGGTCAGTGGCTCGCGGAGTCGTCGACCGCCTCGGCGTCGTCGACGGCGTCGTCGCCGTCCCGCCACGGATGCCGCTCGATGAAGTCGCGGGTCTGTGAGTACTGCCGCTCGATGTAGGCCTCGAGTTCACTCGCCTCGATCCGCCACTGGCCCCGGCCACCGATCTTGATCGCGGGCAGGTCGCCACGGCGGACCAACGCGTAGGCCTGGGCGGCGGAGATGTTGAGCACCTCGGACACGTCGCTCAGCGACAGAAACCGAGGCTCGCCTGATCCCAGTGGCATAGCGCAATTGTGCCACCGTCAGCGCGGTCATCGGGGTTGTCCACAGTCAAACCGACGTACCCAGAGTCGAACAGGGACAGCGCCTGGGGATTGCGTACTGGACGAATCCCAGAGAAACGGCACAATGGCTCGCGGAATGCCCGGGGGCGGCAGCGTTCGGTCGCCTGATGATCGACAGGGGTGAGGGTTCGGATGGCGAGACTGGGGGGCGACGCGGCGCTGTCGCGGGAGCCCGCGGTGCAGACAGCCGCGCCACCGGCTCGTCGTCTCGGATCGTCGCGGTGGCGAGACCCGCGGCTGGCGGTCGGCGTCGTCCTGGTCGCGACCTCGGTGGTCGTCGGGGCGCGCGTGGTCGCCGCGGCGGACGACACGGTGGCCGTCTGGTCGATGCGCCAGGACGTCTCGGCCGGATCCGCGCTGACCGCGGAGGACGTCACCGTCTCCCACGTGCACTTCGCCGACGCGGCAGAGGCCGATCGCTACTTCGACGGCGACCAGACACTGCCCGACGGCGCCGTCGTCGGCCACGACCTCGCCGCCGGGGAGCTGCTGGCCAGGTCGGCCCTGGTGAAACCGGAGTCCGAGGCCGTCAGCGAGCTGCCACTGCCGGTCGCGGACGGTCTCTATCCCGCCGACCTCGAGACCGGTGACCGAGTCGACGTGTGGGTGGCGCCCGAGGACGCCGCCGACAAGCGAGCCGCCGCCGAGCAGGTGCTGGACGGCGTCGCCGTGCTGCGGACCGACCTGGGGTCGACATCGGTGGGCGGCGGCGCCTCGGCGGTCGTGCTGGTCGCACTCGACGCCGACGGCGAGGCGGCGCTCGACGAGCTGCTCGCGGCCGTCACGACCGGTGCGGTCTATCTGGTCCGCGAGGGCGAGTAGGTCCGGATGCAGGTGCTGTTGGCGGCGGCGGGCGAGGCGTGGGAGACCGACGCCGTGCGCTGGCTGCAGCGGCCCGGATCGTCGCTGATCCTCGTCCGCCGCTGCATGGACGTGCCGGACGCGGTCGCGACGGCCGCGAGCGGCCAGGCCGACGTCGTCTTGTTCGGACCCGGTCTCGCCGGCCTCGACACCGACGCGATCTCGCGGATACGGGAGGCCGGCGCCGCTCCGGTCGGACTCGTGGGGTCCGGCGAGCAGAGCGCCGCCGCCGACGCGGCCGGCAGCGCCCACCTCCAACGCCTGGGCGTGTCGTGCGTACTCGCGTGGACGGCGCTCGATGAGCTGCCGGCGGCCCTGGCCGCGGCCGACGCCGCCCGGCAGGGCCTCGACGCCGATCACGCGCTCGACGGCCCGAGCCCGCGGGTCGGTGACGGCTTCCGGGCCGACGGGCTCGGTGTCGCCGGTGGTGAGTTCGGCGTCGAGGGCGCCGCGACTCCGGTCGGTCGCCTGATCGCGGTGTGGGGACCGGCCGGCGCGCCGGGTCGGAGCACCGTCGCGTTGGGGCTCGCGGCGGAGCTCGCCGAGCGCCGGATCCCGACCCTGCTCGTCGACGCCGACGTCTACGGCGGCGCGATCGCCCAGATGCTCGCCGTTCTCGACGAGGTCTCTGGCGTGCTGGCCGCGGCCCGACTGGCCAACAGTGGATCGCTTGACCTGGCGGCGCTGCACGGTCAGATCCGAGAGGTCAACCCGTATCTCCGGGTGCTGACCGGGCTGCCCCGGGCGGATCGCTGGCCGCAGCTGCGACCGGCGGCGCTGTCCCAGGTGCTGCACGTCGCCCGCCAGATGGCGCCCACCGTGGTCGTCGACTGCGGCTTTTGCCTCGAGCAGGACGAGGAGATCTCCTTCGACACGGCGGCACCGCGCCGCAACGGTGCGACGCTGCTGGTCCTCGAGCTGGCCGACCAGGTCGTGGCCGTCGGGGCCGCCGACCCGCTCGGCCTGAGCCGACTGGCTCGCGGTGTCCTCGACCTGCGGGAGGCGGTGCCCGGCGCGGAGCTGTCGATCGTGGTCAACCGGGTCCGCTCCGGACTCGGGTGGACCCACGACGAGATCGGCCAGACCGTGCACCGCTTCACCGGGCTCGCGCCGGCGGCCTACCTGCCGGAGGATCGGGTCGCCGTCGACCGGGCCTGGGTCGACGGACGGAGCCTCGCGGAGTGTGCGCCCGACGCGCCGCTGCGCCGGGCGCTGGGCGACCTCGCCGCCGAGGTGGGGCGACTTCCGGCCGTCCGTCGGCGCCGCGGCCGGCGTCGGGTCCGGTGAGGGTGGCCGACTGTCGATCGTGGGACGATGTGTCGATCACAAGGCGGAGCGGGAGAGGAGAGCGGATGTCGACTCGGCTGCGCGCCCAGGAGGCCGCGTTCTTGGCCGAGGAGACCGTCTACGCACCCCGTCAGGTCGCGACGTTGGCCATCCTCGATCCCGGGCCGGACGGCTTCGACCACCAGAAACTCCTCGCCACGATCAACGAGCGGATCGCGTTCGTGCCGCGCTACCGCCAACGCGTTCTCGGTGTGCCGGGCAACCTCGGCCGTGCCGTGTGGACCGACGACGAGGACTTCGACCTGACGTACCACGTACGCCGCTCGGCGGTGCCCCGCCCCGGCACCTTGGAGCAGCTGCGGGGGCTGGTGGGTCGGCTGGTGGCTCGGCGGCTGGACCGGGAGCGCCCGTTGTGGGAGGCGTACCTCGTCGAAGGCCTCGAGCACGGGCGGGTCGCTCTGCTGATCAAGTCGCACGAGGCCTTGGTCGACGGCTCGCGGACGGTGGATCTCGCCCAGGTGCTCCTGGAGGAGACCGACCGGATCCGTGACGTGCCGGGCGAGGACTGGCGGCCGCGAGCGGCGCCGGGGTCGGTCGAGCTGCTCGCGGGATCGGTGCTCGACACGCTCCGGCGGCCGACCGAGCTCGTGTCGCAGGCGACCGCGACGGTCCGCGGACTGCGAAGCCGCGTGCCCGGGGTCGGACGCTATTCCGGCGACCAGGGCGGGCCGCTGGCGGCCTCGCTGTCGCAGCAGCGGCGCTTCGTCACCGTGGCAACCCGGCTGGCCGACTATCGAACCGTTCGCGACGCCCACGGCGGCACGGTCAACGACGTGATCCTGGCGACCGTCACCGGCGGCCTTCGGGGCTGGCTGTTGACGCGGGCCGAGCCGATCCGGCCGACGACGCGGTTTCGCGCGCTGGTGCCGATGAGCGTCCTGGACGCCGACGGCGAGCCGACCTCGCTCGGCAGCCACGTCGTCGGCCACCAGCTGTCGCTTCCGGTCGGGGAGTCGAGTCCGGTGATGCGACTGCACCAGGTGTCCTACGCCCTCAAGGCCCACAAGGAGACCGGCCGGGCCGTCGCCGCGAGCCAGCTGGCCGCCCTCCCCGGGTTCGCGCCGACGACATTCCATGCCGTCGCGGCGCGCGTGGCCGAAGCGCAGGCGCCGCATACGTACGACCTCGGCATCACCAACGTGCCCGGACCCCAGGAGCCGCTCTACATCGCCGGGGCGCGGATGGTCGAGACCTACCCGGCGCTGCCACTGTCGCCGGGGCACGCGGTCGCCCTCGGCGTCACGTCGTACGAGGGGGCTGTCTACTTCGGGATCGTCGCCGACTGGGACGCCGTCCCGGATGCCGAGGTCCTCGGCCAGTGCCTCGAGGAGTCGCTCGCCGAGCTCGTCGAGACGACGACCGAGAGCTGGGTCCGGGCGCCTCGGGGTCGCAGTCGTCCGGCGAGGCGGGATCCGTGACGCGGATCTACGTGCCGCTGAACCGCGCGATGCTCGCGGCTGCGGTGGCGGCTGGGAAGCTCGGGCCGGCGCCGGTCCGGGCGTACGCGGTCACGCCGGACCTGCGAGCGGTATACGGCGCGGAGCTCGACGTCGAGGAGCTGGAGTACGCCGCGTACTCGATGGCCGTCGCCGCGTCGCGGACGATGCTGGACGCGGATCGGAGCGACGACGGTCGACGGCTCGTGGCGGCCGCCGACGTCGAGACCGTCCAGCCGCGATCGGGCGCGGAGCCGGGCGAGGTGGAGGTGCCCGAGCCGATTCCCTGGACGGCGGTGGCGGCGGTACACGCGGACACCGAGGCGATCGCCGACGCCACCGCCGACGACCCGGAGCTGGCCTGGTATGCCACCCAGGAGGTGCCGGACCTGCTGCGCTGACGGCCGCGCGAGTTCCGAGTTAGCGTTGGTCTGATCGCGATCGGACCAACGCGGAGTCGGAACTCGACGGGTGCGAGGATGGCGGACGCGCGAGCTCCGACGGCCGCGAACGACGTGACTGTGAGGGAGAGATGGACGCCAACACCGCTGTGCCGTACCCGACGAACGAGCCGGTCCTGGACTACCGGGAAGGCAGCCCGGAGCGAGCCGCGCTGAAGGTGCGCCTGGACGAGCTCCAGGACGAGCGGATCGATCTCACCCAGACGATCGGCGGCAAGCAGTCGATGGGTGGCGGCCGACGGATCCGCGCCGTCCAGCCGCACGCCCACCGCAAGACCCTCGGCGTGATGAAGAACGCCTCCGGCAACGACGCGAAGGAAGCGGTTGCCGCGGCCAAGGCGGCGGCCCCGGCCTGGCGCGACCTGAGCTACGACGACCGGGCCGCGATCTTCCTCAAGGCCGCCGAGCTGCTGTCCGGCCCGTGGCGCCAGACCCTGAACGCCGCGACCATGCTGGCGCAGTCGAAGAGCGTCATCCAGGCCGAGATCGACGCGGCCTGCGAGCTGATCGACTTCTGGCGGTTCAACGTGCACTTCGGCGCGAAGCTGCTCGCCGAGCAGCCGATCGCCAACGCCAAGGGGATCTGGAACCGCACCGACCACCGGCCGCTCGAGGGATTCGTCTACGCGATCACACCGTTCAACTTCACCGCGATCGCCGGCAACCTGCCGACGGCGCCGGCCCTGATGGGCAACACGGTGATCTGGAAGCCCTCGCCGACCCAGACGTTCTCGGCGTACTTCCTGATGCGGCTGCTGGAGGAGGCCGGTCTCCCGCCTGGCGTCATCAACCTGCTCACCGGCGACGGGGTCGCGCTGTCGAAGGTGGCGCTGGCCGACCCCGACCTCGCCGGCATCCACTTCACCGGTTCGACGAAGACGTTCCAGTACCTCTGGCGCGAGATCGGCGCCAACATCGGGTCCTACCGCAACTACCCCCGCGTCGTGGGCGAGACCGGCGGCAAGGACTTCATCATGGTGCATCCGAGCGCCGACCCGGAGGTCCTGACGACGGCGATGGTCCGGGGAGCGTTCGAGTACCAGGGGCAGAAGTGCTCGGCGGCGTCGCGGGCGTACGTGCCGCGCAGCGTCTGGCGCAAGATCCGACGCGACCTGCTCGACATCACGACGTCGCTGCCGATCGGGCCCGTCACCGACATGGCGAACTTCATGGGCGCCGTGATCGACGACCGCGCCTTCGCGAAGAACTCCGCCGCCATCGACCGGGCCAAGCGGACCTCGTCGATCAAGGTGCTCGCCGGCGGTGCGTACGACGACTCCGACGGCTGGTTCGTCCAGCCGACCGTGCTCGAGGGATCCGACCCGACAGACGAGGTGTTCACGACCGAGTACTTCGGGCCGATCCTCGCCGTGCACGTCTTTCCCGACGGCTCGTACGACAAGGTCCTCGACCAGATGGAGTCGATCGCGCCGTACGCCCTGACCGGGGCGATCATCGCCTCGGACCGGGCGGCGATCGTCGACGCCCAGCACCGGCTGCGCTACGCGGCCGGCAACTTCTACGTCAACGACAAGCCGACCGGGTCGATCGTGGGGCAGCAGCCGTTCGGCGGCGCCCGGGGGTCGGGCACCAACGACAAGGCGGGGGCGATGCAGAACCTGCTGCGCTGGACGTCGACCCGCTCGATCAAGGAGACGTTCGTCGCGCCGACCGACCACGCCTACCCCCACATGGGCTGAGCGGCGGTCCCCAGGCGTCAGCCGTCGAGGTACGCCCGACCCTGCTCGGCCTCCACGTCGAGTGCGGCCCGGATCGCCTTGGCGAGCTCGGGCTCGATCCGGCGGCCGAGAAGCGGGATGCGCACCCGGACGTCGCCGGTCACGGTCTGTCGGGTGCCGGCGCCGTGCGGAGCCAAGGTCATCGTGCCGGTCATGCTCGCCGGCTGCTTCGAGACATGGACCTCGATGTCGGCGTGCCGGACGTCGTCCTCGGCGGGCGACCAGGTCTCGGTCTGCACGATCTCGATGTGGTCGCCGACCATCGACTTGAACGGCTCCGGCACGTTGGCGGGCAGCAGCCGGGTGATCTCGATCGTGACGACGCCGTCGTCGGCCTCCTCGACGTCGACCGAGTAGTCGACCGCGTGGGTCGCCTGGCAGACCTCTTCCCGCCAGGCCTTGTCGCGGAGCATCGCGAAGACCGTCTCCGGGTCGGCGTCGTAGTCCCGGGTCTCCTGCAGTTCCATGGCCGACATCATGCCCGGTCGTCCCGACCACCAGCCGCCGAGGCGCACCGTCGCGGACAAATCGGGCATGCGACGGCGACCGTGTGCCACTCGAAAGTCGGCTTTCGGACGGCACCCTGGGCCTGCGGCTACGCATGGGTACGGGTTACTGTCGCGTTGTCGCACAAGGGCGTGCGATCCGTCGCCGCGCGACGGCACGCTGAGCAGGGGAGCATTCGCGATGCCTACCGGCCACGCGGGCGCCGACGCCCACATCCTGGAGGACCTGTTCGATCACGCCGTCGAGTCGGCGACCCGTGGCGGGACGCCTTCGGATCTCGCCCCCGAGGACGCCCGGCGGCTGTTCGAGCGCTACTACCGCCACGTCCCGGTCGAGGAGCTCAAGGACCGCGAGCCGGAGGACGTCGCAGGGGCGTGCCTGAGTCACTACCGGTTGGCCGCCCAGCGCCCGCAGGGTACGGCGGCGGTGCACGCGTTCACCCCGACGGTCGAGGAGCACGGGTGGACGGCCGGCGGCCACTCCGTCGTCGAGATCGTCACCGACGACATGCCGTTCCTCGTGGACTCGGTCACCGCGTTCCTGTCCCAGAGCGGACACCCGCTCGACCTGGTGATCCACCCGCAGATCCTGGTGGAGCGCGACGTCGCCGGCAACCTGCGGTCGGTGCACGACATGACCGACACCGACGCGGACGCGGCGTCGCACGAGCGGATCCGCGAGTCGTGGATGCACGTCGAGATCGACCGGGTCCCGGTCGACGAGAAGCTCCGCGAGATCGAGAAGGGTCTCGAGGGCACGCTGCGCGACGTTCGCGTCGCTGTCGAGGACTGGCCGAAGATGCACGCCCAGGCCAAGACGATCATCGACGAGCTCGATCCGAAGCAGCTCCCGGTCGACGAGGCGGAGGTCCGCGAGGCCGAGGAGCTGCTCAGCTGGCTCGCCGACAACCGCTTCACCTTCCTCGGCTACCGGGAGTACTCCCTCACCACCGACGAGGAAGGCATGGACGTGCTCCGGGCCAATCCCGGCACCGGGCTCGGCATCCTGCGCTTCGACCAGGAGATGTCGGCGTCGTTCGGCCGGCTGCCGGCGCCGGTACGGGCCAAGGCGCGGGAGAAGCAGCTGCTGATCATCACCAAGGCCAACTCCCGCTCGACCGTCCATCGACCGGTCTACCTCGACTACATCGGGCTCAAGACCTTCGACGAGAACGGCGAGGTCAACGGCGAGCGTCGGTTCATCGGCCTCTTCACCTCGGCGGCCTACACCGAGAGCGTGACCCGGATCCCGGTGCTGCGTCGCAAGGCCCAGGACGTGATGGACGGCCTCGGGTTCGAGTCGATGAGCCACAGCGGCAAGGCGCTGATGGACTTCCTCGAGACGTACCCGCGCGACGAGCTGTTCCAGACCTCGCTCCACGACCTGATCGGGATCGCCGACCAGGTCCTCAAGCTCGAGGGCAGGAGGCGGCTGCGGCTGTTCGTCCGGCGCGACGACTACGGACGCTTCCTGTCGTGCATCGTCTACCTTCCGCGCGACCGCTACACGACGAAGATCCGGCTCCGGATGCAGGTCATCCTGGTCAGTGCGATCGGTGGCGAACCCGCCGTCGACTTCACCGCCCGGGTCAGCGAGTCGGTGCTGGCGCGACTGCACTTCGTGGTCCGGCCGTCCCGGGGTCATGTGGTGCCCGACGTCGACGTCGCGGCGCTTGAGCAGCGGATCGCCGACGCGACGCGCACCTGGGAGGACGACCTCACCCGGGCGGCCGACGAGATGCTCGGCGAGTCGGAGGCGGCCCGGCTGCTCGACTTCTACTACGACGCGTTCCCGGAGGCCTTCAAGGAGGACTTCCCGGCCCGCAACGCCATCGCCGACCTGCTGCGGATCGAGAGCGTCGACTCGGAGGACGGGATCGCGCTGCAGCTCTACCACCCGGCCGCGTCCCGCCCGGGCGAGGCGCGGCTGAAGATCTTCCGCACCGGCGAGCCGCTCGCCCTGACCCAGGTGCTGCCGATGTTCACCGCCCTCGGTGTCGACGTGGTCGACGAACGGCCGTACGCCATCACGCCGGCCGGGGAGCCGAAGCCGACGGCCTGGATCTACGACTTCGGCCTGCGCTACCGCGGCGAGATCCGCGAGGAGACCCAGGCGCTGTTCCAGGACGGCTTCATGGCGTGCTGGCGCGGCCAGGCCGAGCCGGACGGCTTCAACCGCCTCATCATGACGGCCAACCTCACCTGGCGGGAGGCGGCGCTGCTGCGGGCGTACGCGAAGTACCTGCGCCAGGCCGGCACGCCCTTCAGCCGGACGTACATCGAGGCGTCGCTGCTCGCGAACGTGCCGATCGCCCGGATGCTGGTGGCGCTCTTCGAGGCCCGCTTCGACCCGGAGATGCCGGACGCCGCGGCCGACGCCGAGGGTCGGGTCGCCGCCGTCGAGGCACTGGAGGAGGAGCTCCGGAAGGCGCTCGACGACGTGGCGAGCCTGGACCAGGACCGGATCCTGCGGTCGTACCTGTCGATGATCCGGGCGACGCTTCGGACCAGCTACTTCTGCAGCCCCGGCGACGATCGGGCGGTGCCGTACTTCTCGTTCAAGCTCGACTCCGGACGGATCGACGAGCTGCCGCAGCCCCGGCCCAAGTACGAGATCTTCGTCTACTCACCACGGGTCGAGGGCGTGCACCTACGGTTCGGCGCGGTCGCCCGGGGCGGGCTGCGGTGGTCCGACCGGGCCGAGGACTTCCGGACCGAGGTGCTCGGACTGGTCAAGGCGCAGATGGTCAAGAACGCCGTGATCGTGCCGGTCGGGTCCAAGGGCGGCTTCTACTGCAAGCGGCTGCCCGACCCGTCGGAGGGCCGGGAGGCGTGGCTCAACGAGGGGATCGCCTGCTACAAGACGTTCATCTCCGGGCTGCTCGACGTCACCGACAACCTCGTCGGCGGCCGGACCGTCCCGCCGTCGCGGGTCGTGCGCTACGACGGCGACGACAACTACCTCGTCGTCGCGGCCGACAAGGGCACGGCGACGTTCTCCGACATCGCCAACCAGGTCGCGGTGGACTACGGCTTCTGGCTGGGCGACGCCTTCGCGTCCGGCGGCTCGGCCGGCTACGACCACAAGGCGATGGGGATCACCGCCCGCGGCGCGTGGGTCTCGGTGCAGCGGCACTTCCGTGAGATGGGCGTCGACTGCCAGCGCGAGGACTTCACCTGCGTCGGGGTCGGCGACATGTCCGGTGACGTCTTCGGCAACGGCATGCTGCTGTCCGAGCACACCCGGCTGGTCGCGGCGTTCGACCACCGGCACATCTTCGTCGACCCGGACCCGGACGCCGCGACGTCGTACGCCGAGCGGCAGCGGATGTTCGAGCTGCCGCGGTCGAGCTGGGCCGACTACGACGAGAGCCTGATCTCCGAGGGCGGCGGCATCTTCCCGCGGACGCTCAAGTCGATCCCGGTCAGCCCGCAGATGCGGTCGGCGCTGGGCATCGAGGGCGACGCCACCGCCATGACGCCGGCGCAGCTGCTCACCGCGATCCTCAAGGCCCCGGTCGACCTGCTGTGGAACGGCGGCATCGGCACGTACGTGAAGGCCGGCGGCGAGACCCACGCCGAGGTCGGCGACAAGGCCAACGACGCGATCCGGGTCAACGGCGCCGAGCTGCGCTGCCGCTGCGTCGGCGAGGGCGGCAACCTGGGACTCACCCAGCTCGGTCGGATCGAGTACGCCAAGGCCGGCGGCCGGGTCAACACCGACTTCATCGACAACTCCGCCGGCGTCGACTGCTCCGACCACGAGGTCAACATCAAGATCCTGCTCGACAGGGTCATGGCCGACGGCGACCTGACCGGCAAGCAACGCAACAAGCTGCTCAACGCGATGACCGACGAGGTCGCGGCGCTGGTGCTCGACGACAACTACCAGCAGAACGTCGCCCTCGCCAACGCGACGGAGCAGGCGACCGCGCTGCTGCACGTCCACGCCGACTGGATCAAGCGCCTCGGCAAGCTGGGCAAGCTGGACCGCGAGCTGGAGTTCCTGCCGTCGCCGAAGGAGATCCAGCAGCGGCTGGCCGACGGCGAGGGCCTGACCGCGCCGGAGATGTCGGTGCTGCTGGCGTACACGAAGATCGTGCTGACCGAGGACCTGCTGGAGTCCGACCTGGCCGACGACCCGCTGCTGCGGGGGCTGCTCTACAGCTACTTCCCGTCGGGGATGCGACAGGACTACCGCGGCCAGATGGACGAGCATCCGCTGCGCCGCCAGATCGTCGTGACCCAGATCGTCAACGACCTGGTCAACGGCGCGGGCATCACGTTCTACCACCGGCTGTCCGGCGAGACCGGGGCGCAGGCCGACGAGCTGGCCCGCGCCCACACGATCGCGCAGGAGATCTTCGGTACGGCCGCCCTGATCCGGCAGATCAACGCGCTCGACAACGAGATCGACGCCCGCGTCCAGACGCAGATGCGACTCGCCGCGCGGACCCTCACCGAGCGGGTGACCCGGTGGTTGGTCAACAACCGGCGGCACACCGACGCGAGCGTCTCGGTCGAGTACTTCGACCCCATGGCGCAGCAGGTGATGCGGGCCCTGCCGGAGGTGCTCGTGGGCCGGGAGCTCGAGGCGCTGCAGCGGCGATCGGCCCATCTCGAGGCGAACGGCGTCGCGCCCGAGCTCGCGATGCAGGTGGCGTCGCTGCCGCCGGCGTACATGGCGCTCGGGATCGTCGACATCGCCCGTACCGAGTCGCTCGACCCGATGGAGGTGGCCCGCACCCACTTCGCGCTCGGCGACCGACTGGGCCTGGACCATCTCACCGGGCGGATCCTGGCGCTGCCGCGGGACGACCGGTGGCGCACGATGGCCCGGGCGACGCTCCGCGACGACCTGCACGCGGTCCACACCCAGCTGACCTCGCGGGTGTTGGCGACGACGTCGGCCGACGCCGCGCCGGAGCAGCGCATCGAGGCGTGGGCCGACGCCGAGGGCGGCGTGCTGGCGCGTGCGATGACGACGCTCGAGGAGATCTGGTCCGACGACACCCCGGACCTCGCCCGACTGTCGGTCGGGTTGCGCGTCGTACGGTCGCTGCTGTCCGGCTAGGGGCGGCGTCATCCGTACCACGTAAGGTGGCAGCGCCGGCAGTCGAGTCGATCGCGGTCCGACATCGCGAGCTGGGAGCGACGGCGTCATGACGAAAGCCCTCGGGAGTCGGGCGGCCGTGCTGTCCGCGCTGGTGTTGACGCTCGGTCTCGCGGTGGCGGTCGGTCCCGCCGACCGGTCGAGTGCCGACGCCGTCCGACTGTCGCCGGCGGCCGGTGCCGCGGCCGAGCCGAGCCGGCGCGGCAACCCCCGAGCGTTCGAGTTCTACCGGACCGATGCGGGGCGGGTCATCCACTGGGCGCACTGCCGGCCGATCAAGTACCGGGTCAACTACGACCACGCGCCGAGACGGTCGAAGTGGCATGTCCTCGAAGCGGTCCGTCGACTCAAGCGCGCCACCGGGCTGCGCTACCGGTACATGGGGCCGACGAGCGTCCGGCCGACCCAGCTCGGCAACAACTACCCACGCGGCACCAAGCTCGTCGTCGGATGGGCGCGGCCGGCCACCAGCATCCTGGAGCCGCGCAGCGTCGGAGTCGGCGGTCCCGCGTACAACGGGCGCACCGGTGCCATCGTCCGCGGCTTCGTGATCGTCAACTACAAGATCGAGATGGCGCCCGGCTTCGGCAAGGGCCCGCGCCAGGGCATCCAGGGCACCCGCGGCCAGGTGCTGATGCACGAGCTGGCCCACACCGTCGGGATGGCGCACGTCCGGGCCGAGGCGCAGATCATGTACCCGAAGGCGACCCGCAAGCGTGCCACGTGGGGCGCCGGCGACTGGAACGGTCTGCGCAAGCAGGGTCGGCGGGCCGGCTGCCGCTAGACGCAGTCGACGAATCTTGAGGGGTTCGGGTAGCCATGGCTACCGCAATCCCTCAAGATTCGTCCGGCGCGATCGAGAACAGGGTCAGCTGCAGGTCCTCCGGGCCGGCGACTCGGGCGTTGTGGTGGCCCCACGGCATCGGCTTCGCCGGCGAGAGTACGTCCGCGCCCGCCGCCTCGAGTCGGGCCGTGACCGCCGTCGAGTCGTCGACCTCCAGAGCCAGCCGGATATGGCCCGCGACCCGCCGGCCGACCTCGAGGTCGTCGACCCGGGCCGCCTCGGCCTCGTCGAGCAGCTCGAGCGTGGCGCGGCCGGCGGCGAGGACGGTGCCGCGGCCGGGCGACTCGTCCCACGACTCGACCTCGGTGAGTCCGAGCACGTCGCGATAGAACCGACACGCCGCCTCGTAGTCCCGCACCGTGACGGCGACGCGCAGCTCGCGTACGCCGGTGTCTGCGGTCATCCCGTACCTCCTCGACTGTTGTCCCGCCTCGATGGCGCCATTCTGTGGCGGCGGCCGCGCCGGCGCCAGGGCCGCGCTCGAAGGCGGAGGTGGGCGCCGTCGCCCTTACCGTGGTGGACATGCTCCAGCAACGGTTGTTCGCGATCGACGACGTCGCCGAGCTGCGTCGTCTGGTCCACACGCACGCCTGGGCGACCCTCGTGAGCGACGGCGCGGGCGCCGCTCCGGTCGTCTCCCACTTCCCGGTCCTCCTCGATCCCGACCGCGCCGACCTCACGCTGCTCGGCCACCTGGCGCTCGCCGACGCCGCCGAGCACGATCTCGGCCGCCGCGAGGTCGTCGTCATCGTGCAGGGGCCGCACGGATACGTCTCGCCGACCTGGTACGAGGCCGGTCCGTACGTCCCGACCTGGAACTTCGTCGTCGTCCACCTGTACGGCCGGCCCGAGATCCTCGACGAGGACGCCACGTACGAGGTCCTGGAGCGGACCGTCGACCGGTTCGAGTCGGAGCGCCCGGCGCCGTGGCGGCTGGACAGCGTCCCGGAGTACGCGGCGTCGCTGGCGCCGCACGTCACCGGCTTCCGGCTGGCTCCCGACCGGGTCGTGGGCAAGGCCAAGCTGAGCCAGGACAAGCCGGCCGACGTGTACGACCGGGTCGTGTCCGCGCTCGACTCCGACCCCGTCCACGGCAACCCGTCACTGGCGGCGGCAATGCGTCGGCACGGCTGAACCGAGCCCGCCCGCCGAGGTTTGGCGACCCTCCACACCGGGCAGGACTTCGCCCAACCGCAGATGAGGAGGAGTCCCATGGGCCACATCCGCCACAAACGGAGGCTCGCCGCGGTCATCGGGATCGCCGGGGCCGCGCTCGCGCTGGTCGCCACGGTTCCCGGTGCCGCGTCGACCGCCGCCAGCTCCGAACGGCACGCGTCCCCGTCGGGTGGGGCGACGCTCGCCGAGCGCAGCCGGTCCGCCGACGACGGTCTCGCCCCCGCGTTCCGGACGGCGGCACGCCGGTACGACGTACCGCAGGCCGTGCTGTTCGCCGTCGGGTACGCCGAGACGCACCTCGACGGTCACGACGGCGAGCCGAGCTTCGCCAACGGCTACGGCGTCATGCACCTGGTCGACAACCCCACCAACCACACGCTCGCGACCGCCGCCCGGCTGACCGGGCTCGCCGCGGAGCAGTTGCGCACGGACTCGGCCGCGAACATCGAGGGCGCGGCCGCGGTGCTCCGGCACGATGCCGACCGGGCCGGGCTCAGTCGCGCCGAGCGCGGTGACATCGCCGCCTGGTATCCCGTGGTGGCCCGCTACGGTCACGCGTCGAGCGAATGGACGGCGCGACTGTACGCCGACACCGTCTACGACCACATCACCTCCGGCGTGCGGATCGGCACCGAGGCGGGCGACCTGCTCGCGATGCGTCCGCATCCGAACGTCGCACCGGAGCGGGGTCGCTACGCCAGCGTCGACACGTCACGTCCGGGCGTCGCGGCGGGCTTCCCCGGCGCGATCTGGAACCCGGCGCACTCGTCCAACTACACCGCCGCCGACCGGGGCGCGGGCGACATCACCGCGGTCGTCATCCACACGACCCAGGGGTCGTACGCCGGCACGATCAGCTGGTTCCAGAACCCCGACTCCAACGTCAGCGCCCACTACGTGATCCGGTCCTCCGACGGTGAGATCACCCAGATGGTCGACGACTCCGACATCGGCTGGCACGCCCGCGACGGCAACTCGTACTCGATCGGCATCGAGCACGAGGGGTTCGTCGACGACCCGTCGTGGTACACCGACGCGATGTACAACGCCTCGGCGCAGGTCACCGCGTACGCCTGCAGCACGTACGGCTTCACCTGCGACCGCAGTCACGTCGTGGGCCACTCCGAGGTGCCCGGCAACGACCACACCGACCCGGGCCCGTACTGGGACTGGGACTACTACATGTCCCTGGTCACCGGAACCGAGCCGCCGGAGTACAACTTCACCACCTGGGGTGAGGGCGTGAACGTCCGCGAGGACGCCTTCCTGTCGTCGCCGGTCGTGACGACGATCCCCGGACCGACCAGCGTCTTCGTCGAGTGCCAGAAGCAGGGCGACCTCGTCGAAGTGGACGGCTACTCCAACGACTGGTGGGCGAAGCTGCGCGACCAGGGTGGCTACATGAGCCAGATCTACATCGATCACCCCGACTCGCCGCTCCCGGACGTGCCGACCTGCTAGGTCCGCGATTGCGGGATGGTGGTCGTCCGGGCGTCGCCTCGGACAGCCACCATCCCGCAGTTCCGGCTAGCCGACCGGCTTGCGCGCCGGCGTCCGGGTGTCCCATCGCAGGGGGTCTGGCGGCGTCGGTACGCCCGGCCGGGTGGCCCGCAGCCGCCGGAGGGTGGCCGTCTCCTTCGGCTCGTAGGTGAGGAACGGCGCGCACCGGCTCTTGGCGTCGGACAGCCGGAGCCGCCACGACTCGTCCTCGTCCACGGCGGACGGTCGGATGTCGCGCAGCGACGGCAGCCAGGTCGCCTCGGGCGGGCGACTGGGAGCGCCCTGGGGTACGCGGGACGCCAGCTGACGGGCGAGCATCAGCGCGACCGAGACCGACACCGCGTCCGGTCGGAACGCCAGCCGGACGGCGGCACGCTCCAGCCGCCCGCCGACCCGGTCGAGCCGGAGCCGCTGGTCCACCTGGCGCGGCGCGTCGGCGTCGGCCGCGACGAGGTGGATCAGGTGGATGTCGAGGTCGCGCAGGCCGACGCCGTGGGAGCGGAAGTCGAGGTCGTGCAGCGGCAGCTTCTCCGCATCGACGATCACCACCAGTCGCGGCGCCCCCTCGGGTGCGGAGCCGGCCGGTCGATCCCGGTCGCGGCGACGGACGATGCGGCCGGCGACCTGGTCGGCGAGCAGGTTCGCGACCTCGCTGACCCGGTCGGTCACCATGTCCGCGTGCGGTAGCCACTTGACCCATTCCCAGGCCGCCACGTTGTCGGTGTGGCGGGCGAAGGCCAGGCGTACGTCGGCGGGGTCGTGGAACGCCGCCGTCTGGCAGACGATCGAGCGAGCCACCACGCGGGTGAGCTGGGGCTCGCCCACCAGCGTCGTGATGCCGGCGCCGAGGTCGACGGTGACGGGCATGTCGGGCAGCTGCCGGGGCCGCTCGCGGAGGTCCGCCGCCGCGGCCGCCGAGACTGGGTCGCAGGCCGCGAGCGGGTTGGCCTCGGCCTCCTCGTCGAGAGCAAGGGCGAGGTCGACGGTCCCCAGCCCGACCCGGATCTGGCCGAAGTCGGCGTCGCCGGGTCGGCGCTCGAACCGGCGGCGCGGGGAGCGGGCGATGTCGAGCAGCTGCTCGGGGGCCGGGTGCGACCAGCTGGCCGCGTCCCGCTGGTCCCGGGCCGCCTGGCCGAGACGCTGGCGCAGATCGTCGATGTAGCGCAGGTAGCGCCGGCGCTCGATCCGGATCGTGTGCCGCGGCTCCCACCACAGGGCCGCGTAGCACAGCGTTCCGAGGCCGACCGCGGCGACGAAGACGACCAGGCCGACGGCCATCAGCAGCGGGCCACCGGTGGTGGACAGGACGACGAGCAGCGCGGCCGCCCCCGCGACGACCGGCGCCCACAGCAGCGGGATTCCACGGATTGGTCGGCGGGCGGCCGCCAGGCGCGGCGGCGGGGTGAGGGTGACGGAGTCCGCCGAGACGGAGGGAGGAGCGATACGTACGGAATTGGGACGAGTATCCACCTGATCCCCTTTCGGGCTTCGGCAACGTAGCGTACGTTATCGGATGCAGAGAGTGATCGGGAATCTCGGGGAAAATCGGGAGGCTTCCACCAATGAACGTCATGACGGACACCGGCACGCGCGCGGTCACGATTTGCCGCGGGACGCGCCGGGTGGACGTACGCCTGCCGGCCGAGGTGCCGGTGGCCGAGCTGATGCCGGGGCTCCTGGACCTAGCCGAGGGGGACCGCCGAAGCGACGGGCCGGCGGTGGCCGGGTCGCCGCGAACCTGGGGGCTCGTCCCGGTCGGTCGTCCGCCGCTGGACTGGGGCCACTCGCTCGCCGACGCCGACGTCGCCAACGGTGACGTGCTCATCCTGACCGAGGAGACCATCGCGGCCACCGGCGCCGCGATCTACGACGTCGCGGACCTGGCGGCCGCTCGCATCGAGCTGACCGGACCGACCTTCGGCCGGCAGCACGCCCTGGTCGCGTGGCCGGGCTTCGCGGCACTGGCCGCGCTCGCCGTCGGCGTCGTGGCGCTGGCCGGTGTCGAGCTGCGGCCCTGGTCGCTGACCGCGGTGGCCGCCGCCCTCGCGGTCGCGCTCGTCGTGTTCCGGCGCCAGCCGCTGCCGGCCGTCGGAGCGGCCGAGCTGTCCGCGCACGCCGTCGCGGTCGCGGCGATCGGCTGTGCCGTCGCGGCCACGGTCGGGTGGCTCGACGGCCGACCAGCCACAACCGTCGCCGCGGTGGCGGGCGGCATCGCCACGGTGTTCGGCGCGGCGATCTGGTCGGGCACCGAGCAACGCCTCGTCGGTGCCTTCGCCGTGGTCTGCGGACTGGCCAGCTGCCTGGCGGCAGGCGTGGACGCCGCGGCTCTGACCCAGACGCAGGTCGCGCTGACCGTCGGAGCACTGGCGTTCGTGGCCGTCGGAGCCGCTCCCCGGCTCGCCGTGACGACCGGCGGCATGGGCGGTCTCGACCTGTTGATCCGCTCCGGCGGCTCGCCCGACGACGACACCGTCACGACGGCGGTCGCCCGCTCGAACCGCATCGTGACCGGGCTGCTGTCCGGCTGCGCGGTCGTGACCGCCGCCAGTGCGATCATGCTCGGAGCCGGCTCGCCCTGGGCGATCGTCGTCGCCGGGCTCCTGGTCGCTGGCCTGCTGGTCCGCGTGCAGTCGTTCACCCGGCCGGCCCATCGGCTCGTGGTCCTGGTGCCGACCCTCGTGGCGGCCGCGTTGATCCCGGCCGTGGCGGGTGTGTCGTACGACGTGCTCGCCATCGTCGTCGTGGCGCTTCCCCTCGCCGTGTACGCCGGCCTGCGCGTGTCCTGGCCGCGGCACCTGCTGGCGCGGCTGCGGCTCGGCCTCGGATGGGGCGAGGTGGCCGTGGTCGTGGCCCTCGGTCCGGCCATCGCCGCGGCCGCCGGACTGTTCGGGTGGCTCTCGGGCGGCTTGTCGTGAGCGCCGCCGGGACCGCGGTCCACGCGATCCGGCCGGACACGGTCCTCGACACCGTCCGGACCCAGGAGATCGTCGACTCGCTCGCGGCGCCGCGTCCGGCCGGGCAGGTCGTCGCCGTCTGCGGCCTGCACGACGGCGCCGGCAGCTCGACCGTGGCCGAGCTCCTGGCCCGGATGGTGGGTCGCCTGCACCCCGGTCGGGTGGTCGTGCTCGACGCGGATCTCGACCGCGGCGCGCTGGCCCGCCGTACCGATGCCTCGGCTCGGATCGAGCTGGACGACCTCGAGGCGTTCTTGCGTACGCCGTCGAGCGTCGAGCCGCCGTGGCGAACCGCGGCGCCGGTCGTCGGCGACGTCGGTACTCGCGCGGCCGGCCAGGTGGCCGACCTGCTGCGCTGGTCGCGGTCCCGCCTCGACACGGTGCTGATCGACGTGCCGTCGCGCTGGCGCCGGGCCGTGCTGGACTCGCTGCTCCCCGACATCGACGTCCTGGTCGTCACGGCGCGGGCGGGCGAACCGATCGAGGAGGAGCTCGCGGTCGCGCGGCACTGGCTGGAGGGCCGGTCGCGAACGGATCTCGCCGAGCGCCTGTTGGTCGTCGAGTCGGAGCCGGCCTCGGGTGGTTCTCGACCGGCTCGGCGTCGCTCGGGCGGGTGGTTCCGGCTCGGCGCGACCGATCCAGCCGCTGGCTGGACCGGCCTGAGCCGACGGGACCGCGACGAGCTGCTCCGGCTGGGAGCCGCGCTCCGTCGTTGACCGCCCCTCGGTTAGCGGTCCTTCGAGCGGCGGTCCTTCGGCTTGGCGTCGCCGGCGCCCTTCCGGGGCTTGTCGTTTCGGCCCTTGTCGTTCTCGGACCGGTCGGCTCGAGCTTCGTTGGCGGTGCGATCGACGCGCCGCTGCTTGGTGCCGGACCTGTCCCGCGGCCGCTGCCGCGTCGGCGAGTCGTCTCGCGTGCTCGGCCTCGTGTTCGCCGGGGCCGACGGCTGCTTGGTCGGGACACTCGTCGCCGGGCTCGTCGGCGAGGTGGCCGGCTGGCTCGGTGTGGGCGTCGCGGTGGGCTCGGTGGTCTCGGTCGGCGTGACGGGCGCGACGTCACCATCCTGCGAGTCGAGGGCCCGCTGGTCCTGGTAGGCCTCGGCGATCCCGACGCCGGCCGCCACGAGCCCGGTGGTCACGACGCCGGCGAGCAGCATCGGCCAGTGTCGCCGGCTGTCGACCCAGGACCGGGAGCGACCGTGTAGGAGGGCCGTGGCCATCCGGCGCCGGCCGATGGCCGTGGTCTGCGCCGCCTGCTGGTCATCTTGATCTGATGTATCAGATTTTTTAGGGACGATTGGGTTGTCGCTCACGTCGGAGCACGGTAGGCCATCTCGCGGCGCTTGTCACTATTCGTGACAGGGCGAGTACGTTCCGCACATGCGTGGCTGTCCCCGACAGAGGGCGGCCCGACCGAGACTCACGGGGGGTTGCCTCGGTCGGGCCGCTCGCCAACGTACCGGCTCGGCGGCCCGGGAGACACCCCGGTCGCGGATTTCGGGCGGGTCCGTCGCCGCTGTCGGGGTCGTCCACAGGGGGACCGGACGGGGTGGCGGATCGGGGTCGTTCGGTGCAAGGATCGAGCCGCAAACCGGACATACGTCGGTGGATGGTTCGGGCGCTCGGGAGGACCAAGGGGTGGTGGGCCGGGGATGACGACCGCGGATCGGGTGTGGTCCGACGACGCCTCGGGTCGGTCCCTTGTCGCGACTCGACGCGCGCGGGTCGCGGCAGCCGACGACGCCGCCGAGCTGGCCGAGCAGGTCCGCGTCCGGGTGCGCGACATCGGCGTCGATCCGCAACGCGACACCGACACGGTCCGACGCATCGCGGAGAGCGTCGCGCAAGCGCGCGACGAGCGAAGCCTGACCGGGGCGGTCGAGCCGCTGGAGGACGTCCCGGCGCTGGTCGACGACCTGGTCGCGCGGGTGTCCGGCTTCGGTCCCCTGCAGCGCTATCTCGACGACCCCGCCGTGGAGGAGGTGTGGATCAACGAGCCGTCCCGGGTGTTCGTCGCCCGCCAGGGCCGACACGAGCTCACACCGACGATCCTCACCGCCGACGAGGTCCGCGAGCTCGTCGAGCGGATGCTCAAGACCAGCGGGCGTCGGCTCGACCTCAGCCAGCCGTTCGTCGACGCGTGGCTGCCGGGCGGGCACCGGCTGCACGTCGTGCTCGAGGGCATCTCGCGCGACTTCGCCGCGGTCAACATCCGGAAGTTCGTCGCGCGAGCGCACAACCTCGAGGACCTGATCGCGCTGGGCACGCTCAACGCGCGGGCCGCGGCGTTCCTCCGGGCGGCCGTCACGGCCGGTCTCGACATCGTCGTGTCCGGTGGCACCCAGGCCGGCAAGACCACCCTGCTGAACTGCCTGGCCGCGGCCATCCCGGGCGCCGATCGCGTGGTGTCGGCCGAGGAGGTCTTCGAGCTGAAGTTCGCGCACCCGGACTGGGTCGCGATGCAGACGCGGCAGGCCGGGCTCGAGGGCACCGGCGAGATCCGGCTGCGCGAGCTGGTGAAGCAGGCCCTTCGGATGCGGCCGTCGCGGATCATCGTCGGCGAGGTGCGGGCCGAGGAGTGTCTCGACCTGCTGCTCGCGCTCAACGCCGGGCTGCCCGGCATGGCGAGCATCCACGCCAACTCGGCGCGGGAAGCCCTGGTCAAGATGTGCACCCTGCCGCTGCTGGCCGGCGAGAACATCGGCTCCCGGTTCGTCGTTCCGACCGTGGCGGCGTCGGTCGACCTCGTCGTCCACATCGCGATCGACGCCGGCGGCGTACGCCAGGTCGAGGAGATCGTCGCGGTCCCGGGCCGGGTGGAGAACGGTCTGATCGAGACCGAGCCGATGTTCGTGCGGCGCGACGACCGGCTGGAGCGGCTGTCCGGCATGCCGCCGCGACCGGAGCGATTCGCCCGCCAGGGCATCGACCTGCAGCGCGTCCTGGCGGGGGACTCGACCGGGGCGTCGGGTCGTCCGCCGGCGAACGGGGCGGGAGGCCCGACCTGAGATGGGCGCGCTGTTGGGCCTGCTGCTCGGCGCCGGCCTCCTCCTGGTGTGGCTGGCGCTGACCGGTGACGGATGGCGGCGGCCGGCTCGCCAGCCGCGTCTGCAGAGCCTCCTGCAACGGGCCGGCGTCGAAGGCGTGACGCCGAGCGGAGTCTGGATGCTGAGCCTCGGCAGCGGACTGCTGGTCGGGGTGGCGATGCTCGCGGTGTCTCGGACGGTCCCGGTCGCGATGGTGTTCGCGGTCCTGGGTGGCTACCTGCCCACCGCGGTGCTGAAGGGCCGGGCCCGCCGGAGGCAGCGGGAGTTCGCCGAGCTCTGGCCGGAGGCGGTGGACAACCTGGCGTCCGCGGTGCGGGCCGGCCTGTCGCTGCCCGAGGCGCTGACCCAGCTCGGCGACCGCGGGCCCGAGCCGCTGCGCGAGCCCTTCGTCAAGTTCGGCCGGGACTACCACGCGAGCGGACGGTTCGGGGACAGTCTCGACCTGCTCAAGCGGCGGCTCGCGGACCCGGTCGGCGACCGGGTGTGCGAGGCGCTCCGGATCGCCCGCGACGTCGGTGGCGGCGATCTCGGTCGGATGCTTCGGGCGCTGTCCGGCTTCCTCCGCGACGACGCCCGTACCCGCTCGGAGCTCGAGTCGCGGCAGGCCTGGACGGTCAACGGCGCCCGGCTGGCCGTCGCGGCGCCGTGGATCGTGCTGCTGCTGATGTCGTTCCAGCCGGAGACGATCCAGCGCTACCAGCGACCCGCGGGCGTCGCGATCCTGGTCGGTGGCGCGGCCGTGTGCGTACTGGCCTATCGGCTGATGACGTACCTGGGACGCCTGCCGGTCGAGCGGCGGATCCTGTCGTGACGCCGGTGGTCGTGGGTGGGGCACTCGGCCTCGCCGTGGGCGTCGGCCTCTGGCTGGCCGGCTACTCGCTGCTTCGGTCGCGCCGTCCGGCCCTGACCGACCGGGTGGCGCCGTACCTCTTCGACCTCCCGGAGGCGCCGCGGCTGCCGACCCAGACGCGGGCGACGTCCGCGCCGGCCGCGGTCGGGTGGGCGATCTTCGGCCCCTCGGTACGCCGGCTCGCCCACGGTGTCGAGCGGGTGCTCGGCGGCACCGGCAGCGTACGCCGACGCCTCGACCGGCTGGGGTCGCCGCTGACCGCCGAGCAGTTCCGGATCGAGCAGGTGCAGTGGGGCCTGGTCGGGTTCGCCGGCGTGGCGGGTCTCGGACTGCTGTGGTCGCTGCGGTCGCCGGTCGCACCCATCCCGTTTCTGCTCCTGTGCGGACTCGCCTTCGTGACGGGCGTGCTGGGTCGCGACTGGGAGCTGAGTCGGGCGCTTCGCAACCGCGAGGAGCGGATGCTCGCCGAGTTCCCGACCGTCGCCGACCTCATGGCACTGTCGGTCGCCGCCGGCGAGGGTCCCGTGGCGGCGCTGGAACGGGTGGTGGCGTCGAGTCGCGGTGAGTTGTCGGCCGAGCTGGGTCGGGTCTTGGGCGACGTGCGGACGGGCACGCCGATCGGCCTCGCGATGGACCGGCTGGCCGCGCGTACCGGCGTGGCGATCATCGCCCGGTTCGCCGAAGGGCTGGCCGTCGCGCTGGACCGGGGCACGCCGCTGGTCGACGTGCTGCACGCGCAGGCGGCCGACGTGCGCGAGGCGCAGCGGCGGTCGCTGATCGAGATCGGTGCCCGCAAGGAGGTGGTGATGATGGTTCCGGTGGTCTTCCTGATCCTGCCGGTGACCATCGTCTTCGCCTTCTATCCGGGCTGGGTGGGTCTGAACCTGACCTCGCCATGACGAGATGAGAGAGGCGGACGGATGAAGGATCGAGTGTCGGGGGCGATGCTGGGCTGGCTCGCGTCGTGGCAGGCGCGCCCGGCCGGGCGGTGGCGGCGCGACGAGCGCGGCGACGTGCCGGGCTGGGTGATGATCGTGGTGATGACGGCGGCCATCGTGGTCGCGTTGACGACGCTGGCCCGGGATCAGCTGACCGACATGCTGGAGCAGGCGCTCGACTCCGTCGCCGGCGACTGATGTCCCGGCGCCGTCGCGACGAGTCGGCCTCGGCGGTGGTCGACTTCGTGCTGGTCATGGTGCTGCTGGTGCCGCTCGTGCTCGGCATCGTCCAGGTCGGTCTGGTGCTGCACGTCCGCAACACCTTGACGGCGGCGGCGTCCGACGGCGCGAGGTACGGCGCCGGCCTCGACCACACGCCCGACGACGGCGCCCGACGAGCTCGCGACCTGATCGAGGACGCGATCGCCGACCGCTATGCCGACGACGTGTCCGCGTCGGCCACCGAGGTCGACGGCTATCCCGGCGTCGAGGTGCGCGTGCGCGCCGAGGTACCGGCGCTCGGCCTGTTCGGGCCGGCGGTCGAGCTCGACGTCGAGGGGCATGCCGTCCGCGAGGTGCTGCCGTGAGCCGGGCCTGGCGACGGTTCCGGCAGCGTCGGGTCGACGAGTCCGGGACCGCGCTCGTCGAGTTCATCTGGCTGGGCCTGCTGCTGCTCGTGCCGCTGGTCTACGTCATGTGGAGCGTCTTCGACGCCCAGCGCGGCGCGTTCGGTGCCAGCGCCGCCAGTCGCGCCGCCGGGCGGGCGTTCGTCCTCTCGCCGGACCAGGAGACCGGGTACGGCCGGGCCGAGCAGGCGGCTCGGGTCGCGCTCGAGGACCAGGGGATCGACGTCGACGTCGCGGACGTCAGGATCACCTGCGCCCCCGAGCCCGACGACTGTCTGACGGCGGGGTCGGTGATCACGGTCGAGGTCGTCGTGCAGCAGCCGCTGCCGCTGGTGCCGTCGGCGCTGGGCGGCAGTGCTCCGAGCGTCCGGCTGTCGAGCACGCACGTCGAGCCGTACGGCACCTACCGCGAGGACCGCCCGTGAGCCGCCGCCGACGCCGACGTCGGACCGACCGCGGTCAGGTGACCGTGATGATCGTCGGCTTCTTCCTCGTCGTGGGGCTCCTCACGGCCGTGGTGATCGACGCGTCCGTGGCGTACCTGCGCAACCAGTCGCTCAACTCCCTCGCCGACGGCGCCGCGCTCGCCGCCGTGGACGGGATCGAGGGCGAACAGGTCTACAGCGGCGATCTCGACGACCGGGCCGAGATCGACCCGCGGCTGGCCGAGCGTTACGTCGAGCGGTACCTGCGCGACACCGGAGCGATGGGGGAGTATCCGGGCATCGCCTGGTCGATCCGTTGGAGCGACGAGCGGGTCCTGGTCGAGATCCGGGCGCCGGTCGGACTGCCGATCACACCGCCGGGCTGGGACGACACGACCGTCATCGTCGGCGAGGCGTCGGCGGTCGTGCCGGTGACCTAGGTCTGGTCGGCGTCGAGGACCCGCTCGAGAGCTCGGGCGACGGTCGGCGTGTCCGACCCGACGTGCCGGGTGAAGTGTCGCTCGATGCCGCGGACGTAGACCGGCGCAGCTCGTCGGTACCGACGGCGGCCCTCGGCGGTGAGCCGGACGATCGTCGACCGGCCGTCGTCGGGATGGGCGAGCCGCACGACGAGGCCGGCGGCGACGAGCTCGTCGACGACGCGAGTGACGCGGGTCCGGCTCACCACCACCGCCTTGCCGAGCTCGCCCATGGTGAGTCTGCGGTCGGGTGCCGAGTTGAGCTCGAGCAGGACGTCGTACCAGGTCAGCGGCATCCCGCTTCGCTCGCGCAGCTCGCGATCGAGCCGCGGGACGACCTGGGCATGGACGCGGAGCAACGCTGCCCAGGCAGCCGTGTCGGTCATGGTCCGACGGTACGGGAATACATGTGCGCGCGCACGCATTAGGAAGATATGTGCGTACGCACATAACTGATCCGATGGGAGCTCACATGACCACCCTGCTGCACGTCTCCGCCTCGCCACGCGGCGGTCGATCCGAGTCCCTCGCCCTCGCGGAGCGGTTCCTCGCCGGCTTCCGCCCGGCCCATCCGGAGGTGAGCGTCGAGCACTGGGACCTGTGGGACGGGACGTTGCCGGCCTTCGGGCCGGACGCCGTCGAGGCGAAGATGGCGGTGTTCGCCGGCGCCGATCCCAAGGGCGCGGCCGCGACCGCCTGGCGCACGGCGCGGCACACGTTCGAGCGGCTGGACGCGGCCGAGCTGTACCTCTTCTCGGTGCCGACCTGGAACCACACGGTGCCGTACGTCCTGAAGCAGCTCATCGACGTCGTGAGCCAGCCGGGCATGCTGTTCGGCTTCGACCCCGAGGACGGCTACACCGGACTGCTGCGCGGCAAGCGAGCCGCCGTGCTCTACACCGGTGCGGTGTGGGGACCGGAGCTCGACGAGCGGTTCGGGTTCGACTTCGCCGCGCCGTACTTCGAGTCGTGGCTGCGCTGGGCCGGCGTCGACGACATCGCGACGGTCGGCTTCCGGCCGAACCTCGTGACGGCCGACGCCGACTCGGCCCGCACGGCCGCCCATGCCGAGGCCTTCGCCCTGGGCCGCGGCTTCACGACTGTCGCCGCCGCCTGAACCACTGGGGGTTGCCGCCAGCGCGGCGGTCGGAAGGGCACGACCGCGTACCCTGTCGGGGTGACCGATGCGGATTTCGACGCCCAGCTCAAGGAGGTCGACGCCACCCTGACCTCGATCGAGGGGGTGCTCGACCTCGACGGCATGCGCGCCGAGATCGCCTCGCTCCAGGAGGAGGTCGCCGCGCCCGACCTCTGGGACGACCAGGCCAACGCGCAGCGGGTCACCGGGCGGCTGTCCGCGCTGCAGTCCGAGCTGGAGCGGGTCGCCGGCCTGCGCTCGCGCGTCGACGACCTGCAGGTGCTGATCGAGCTGGCCCGCGACGAGGGCGACGCCGACTCGCTCGCCGAGGCCGAGGTCGAGCTCGGCCGGCTGCATCAGGCCGTCGAGTCGCTCGAGGTCCGCACCCTGCTGTCCGGGGAGTACGACCAGCGCGAGGCGCTCGTGTCGCTGCGATCCGGAGCCGGCGGCGTCGACGCGGCCGACTTCACCGAAATGCTGATGCGGATGTACCTGCGGTGGGCCGAGCGGCACAAGTACGCCACCGAGGTCTACGACACGTCGTACGCCGAGGAGGCCGGCATCAAGTCGGCGACCTTCGCGGTCAAGGCGCCCTACGCGTACGGCACGCTGTCGGTCGAGTCCGGCACGCATCGCCTCGTTCGGATCTCGCCGTTCGACAACCAGGGCCGGCGCCAGACGTCGTTCGCCGCGGTCGAGGTCGTTCCGGTGCTGGAGCAGACCGACCAGATCGAGGTGCCGGAGGAGGACATCCGGGTCGACGTCTATCGGTCGTCGGGGCCCGGCGGGCAGAGCGTCAACACCACCGACTCGGCGGTGCGCATCACGCACCTGCCGACCGGCCTCGTCGTGAGCTGCCAGAACGAGAAGAGCCAGATCCAGAACCGCGCCACCGCGATGTCGATCCTCAAGGCGAAGCTGCTCGCGCTCAAGCACGAGGAGGAGCGGGCCAAGCTCGACGAGCTGCGCGGCGACGTCGCGGCGTCGTGGGGCGACCAGATGCGGTCGTACGTGCTGCACCCGTACCAGATGGTCAAGGACCTGCGCACCGAGTACGAGACCGGCAACACCTCCGGCGTGTTCGACGGTGACCTGGACGCGTTCATCGAGGCCGGCATCCGGTGGCGCCGCGGCCAGCAGAGCGTCACGGCCTAAGCGGCCCGGACCGGCGCGTCAGAACGTCGACACGCCCAGCCGCTCGTGCGGCTCGTCGACGATCCGGAGCACGACGTCGTGCGGGCGCCGATCCGGGCCGCGTGACGCGCTCGAGCCCGGTCAGGAGCGGGTCGAGGCCGGACCGCTCCAGGTCGGCCTCGGCATGCCACTCCAGCACGCTGCCGCCGACGTCGGCGCCCAGCGCGAACAGCAGGTGCTGCGCCTCGCCGGGTGTTAGAGGCATGCTGGAGATCGTGTCTAACACTGTTAGAGAAAGCGTGCCCGCCGCTGTCTCGACGCCGGCCATCTCCATCCAGGGGCTGGCGAAGACGTACGGCAAGGGATCCCGCCTGGTCGAGGCGGTCCGGGGGATCGACCTCGAGGTCGCGTCGGGCGAGACGTTCGGCTTCCTCGGGCCCAACGGCGCCGGCAAGTCCACCACGATCAAGATGCTGTGCACGCTGGCCGACCCGACCGGCGGCGCGGCGACCGTCGCCGGCCACGACGTCGTCCGCGAGCGCGACGAGGTGCGCCGGCACATCGGGCTGGTGTTCCAGGAGACGACGCTCGACACGTACCTCACCGCCGACCAGAACCTGCGCTTCCACGCCGAGCTGTACGGCGTGCCCCGGACCGAGCTCGGGTCGCGGCTCGACGAGGTGCTCGGCATGGTGGGCCTGCTCGACCGCCGTGGCGACCTGGTCCAGACGTACTCCGGGGGCATGAAGCGGCGGCTCGAGATCGCCCGCGGCCTGCTGCACTCGCCGCGGGTGCTGTTCCTCGACGAGCCGACGATCGGGCTCGACCCGCAGACTCGGGCGTCGATCTGGGAGTACCTCAGCGAGCTGCACCGGCGCGAGGACATCACCGTCTTCGTCACGACGCACTACATGGACGAGGCCGAGCACTGCGACCGGATCGCGATCATGGACGAGGGTCGGATCGTCGCACTCGACACGCCGGAGGCGCTGAAGGCCGGCATCGGGGAGGACCGGGTCCGGATCCAGACCGAGGACGACGCCGCCGCCGTCCGCCGGCTCGCCGAGGCGTTCGACATCGAGGCGCAGGCCGTGGCGGTCGACGGTGACACCACTGCGGTGAGCTTCGGCGTCGCCGGCGGTGAGCAGTTCGTGCCGCGGCTGTTCTCGGAGCTCGGCGTGCCGATCCGGTCGGTCACGGTGACCCGGCCGAGCCTCGACGACGTGTTCCTCGCGTACACGGGGCGGACGATTCGCGACGCGGAGGCGGCGGCCCGGACCGCCCCGCCGTGGGCGAGGCGGTGAGCGCGGTGAGCACGACGAAGACCTCCCAGGCATCCGTGGCGGCCGTTCGGCTGCCGACCACCGGACTGCGCCACCAGGCCCGCGCGACGTCGGTGGTGTGGCGCCGGGAGCTGGTCCGCTTCATCCGCGACCGGACGCGGGCGCTGACCGGCCTGGTCCAGCCGCTGCTGTTCCTGTTCGTCCTCGGCACCGGTCTGTCCAGCCTGGTCGCGCGTGGCACGGACATCGACTTTCGGACCTTCCTCTATCCCGGCATCGTCGCCATCTCGGTGCTGTTCACGGCCACCTTCGCCGGCATCTCGCTGGTCTGGGACCGGGAGTGGGGCTTCCTGCGCGAGATGATGGTCGCGCCGGTGAGCCGGGCCTCGATCCTGCTCGGCAAGGCGCTGGGCGGCGCGACCGTCGCCACGGCGCAGAGCATGGTGATGCTGGCCCTGTGCGGCGTGGTCGACATCCCGTACGACCCGGTGATGCTGCTCGAGATGGTCGGGCTGCTGTTCCTCGCGGGTCTGATGCTGACGTCGATGAGCCTGGCGATGGTGGTCCGGATCCGGCAGTTCCAGGCCGCGTTCCCGCTGGTCCAGATGGTGATCATGCCGATGATGTTCCTGTCCGGCGCGATGTTCCCGCTGTCGGGTCTGCCGCGTTGGCTGGACATCCTGACGACGGTGAACCCGCTCACGTACGCCGTCGAGCCGATGCGCCAGGTGGTGTTCGAGCGGCTCGACCTCACCGCGGCCGACCGCGCGACGCTCGACCCGGGCATCACGTGGGGCGACTGGCAGGTGCCGGTGTCGATGCAGGTCGGCGTCGTCCTCGCGGTCACGGCCGGCTTGCTCGCCGTCGCGATCGCTCGGTTCGACCGGACGGAGTAGGGGCGCGCCTGCGTTGACCGCTCAGGAGCGCGACGTAGACTCGTCGCTCGGCCGGGCCCGCGTACCGCGGACCACCCATGCCCCCAACCGCCCGGCCGAGCGACGCACGTGATCCGATTCGAAAACGTCACCAAGGCCTACAACCGAAGCAAACGACCCGCCCTCGATGCTGTCGACGTCGAGGTCGACAAGGGCGAGTTCGTCTTCCTCGTCGGCGCCTCCGGCTCGGGCAAGTCCACCTTCCTTCGCCTCATCCTGCGGGAGGCGCGGCCGACGACGGGTCGGGTGTACGTCGCCGGCAAGGAGATCAATCGCCTGGCCGGCTGGAAGATCCCGGGCCTGCGGCGCCAGATCGGCACGGTCTTCCAGGACTTCCGGCTGCTGCCGAACAAGACCGTGACCGAGAACGTCGCGTTCGCCCTCCAGGTGATCGGCAAGTCGCGTGGCGTCATCGAGCGGGTCGTCCCGGAGACCCTGGAGCTGGTGGGCCTCGGCGGCAAGGGCGAGCGGATGCCCGACGAGCTGTCCGGCGGCGAGCAGCAGCGGGTCGCGGTGGCGCGGGCGTTCGTCAACCGACCGATGATCATGATCGCCGACGAGCCGACCGGCAACCTCGACCCGACCACGTCGGTCGGCATCATGAAGCTGCTCGACCGCATCAACCGCACCGGCACGACCGTCCTGATGGCCACGCACGACTCGGGCATCGTCGACCAGATGCGCAAGCGCGTGATCGAGCTGGACGCCGGTCGCGTGATCCGCGACCAGTCGCGCGGCGTCTACGGCTACCAGAACTGACTCTCACGGGAAGCCATGCAGATCACACACGTCTTTTCCGAGCTGGGCACCGGCCTGCGCCGTAACCTCTCGATGTCGATCTCGCTGATCGTCACGATGTTCATCTCGCTCACGCTGGTGGGGTTCGCCCTCATGGTCAACGAGCAGACGGACAAGACCGAGCAGTACTTCGGCGACCGGTTGCAGATCCAGGTCCTGCTCTGCGCCGAGCAGCTCGACGCCGGGCCCTGCGAGGACGGCGAGGTGTCCGACCCGCAGCGGACCGCCATCGAGCAGGCGCTCGACGACAACCCCGAGGTCGAGGCGATCGAGTACCGCAGCCAGCGGGAGGCGTACGAGAGCGCCGAGGCGCTCTGGGAGCAGAACGCCGCCGCCCAGGAGCTGTTCAAGCTCACCGACGTCAACGACTTCCACGCGTCGTACTTCGTGACGCTGAAGGACCCCGACGAGTTCGCCGGCGTCGTCAGCCAGGTCTCGGCGATGCCGGGCGTGCTGGGCACCGAGAACCTCGTCGACCAGCTGCGGCCGCTCTACGTCGCTCTCGACGTCTTGTGGTGGCTGTCGCTGAGCATCGCGGCCTTCCTGGTCGTCGCCGCCATCCTGCAGGTGTCCAACACGATCCGGCTGACCGCGTACGCCCGTCGCCGCGAGATCGGCATCATGCGGCTCGTGGGCGCGTCGAGCTGGCACATCCAGATGCCGTTCGTCCTCGAGTCCCTGCTGGCCGCGCTGATCTCGGCGATCCTGGCCTGCCTGGTCCTCGCCGCGCTGGTGAAGTTCGTCATCGAAGGGGTCATCCTCGACTCGTCGATGGTGATCGTCACCGACTGGGTCGGCTGGCACGAGGCCGTCACGGCGGGCATCTTCACCCTGGGATTCGCGGTCCTCCTGGGGATGATTCCGACACTCGTGATGACACGCAAATACCTGGATGTCTGACTTGCGTCCGCTACGGTCGGGTGGAGTGTCCCCAACGGACAGGTACTGACCATGGCCCGACACTTCCCCCTTGGTCGTCGCCACTGGCTCATCGCGACAGCGTTGGCGACGGCTCTCGGCGTGCTCGTGACCACGGGCTCGACGCCGCAGACGCCGGCCGCCGCCGCGGTCGATCCCGACGATCGGCGGGACGATCTCAAGGACCGCAAGGCCGACGTCAACGACCGCCTCCACGGTGCGCACAGCGACCTGGACGAGTCCAGCGCGCAGCTGCAGGCGGCGGTCCGCGCGCTCACGGCGGCGCAGCAACAGCTCGCGGCCGCCAGGAGCAACCTGGCCCGGACCCAGGGCCAGCTGCAGGCCGCGAGGGAGCTCGACCAGCTGATGCAGGAGCGGCTGGCCGACGCCGAGCGCCGCCTGGAGGCCGCGGAGGACGCGCTGGTCGAGGTCCGCGAGGAGGTCGCCGAGGTCGAGGACGCGTTGGCCGACTTCGTCGTGGCGTCGTACGAGTACGGCAACCCGAGCCTGGCGAGCCTCGGCGTCATGCTCGAAGGCGGCAACCCGTCGGACTTCGAGAAGAACCTGAGCCTGGCCGACACCGTGATCAACGCGCAGAGCCAGACGCTCGACGACCTCAAGGCCAAGCGCATCGTCGCGGCGGCGCACGAGGACGCGGTCGAGCAACTGCGCGACGAGGTCGCCCTACGGCGTGCGGAGGCCGCCGAGAACCTGGTCCGCAAGAAGGAGCTCAAGGCGCAGGCGGTGGCACAGACCCAGCAGGTCAGGGCGCTGGTGGAGCAACGGCAGGTCGCCGAGCAGCGGGCCGAGCAGGCCAAGCAGGTCGACCTCGACCGGATCCAGACCCTCGAGGCCAAGCGGGAGCAGATCAAGGACCGGCTGCAGCGGATCGCCAACCGCCTCGACGGCCCGGACATCCAGGTCAACAACTCCGGCGGCTGGCTGTCCTGGCCGGTGTCGGACACCTACATCACGTCGCCGTACGGCATGCGGTTCCACCCGATCCTGCACTACTGGAAGCTGCACGACGGCACCGACTTCGGCGCCGGCTGCGGCACGCCGGTGTACGCCGCCGCCGCTGGCTCGGTCGTCTCGGCGTACTACGACAGCGCCTACGGCAATCGGATCACCATCGCGCACGGCTCGGTCAACGGCGTCGGCCTCGCCACGTCGTACAACCACCTCACGAGCTTCGCCGCCGGCGCCGGCGAGCACGTGTCCCGCGGCGAGCTGATCGGGTACGCCGGCACGACGGGCTGGTCGACCGGCTGCCACCTGCACTTCATGGTGTACGAGAACGGCTCCACCGTCGATCCGATGAGCTGGCTGTAGGTCGCTCGGCGCGGCCGCACGGACAGCGGAATCCGCTTGCGGCGTACGGAATACTGACTCGGATGGCCAAGGAACGCGGGCGCAAGGTCGTGACGACCAATCGCAAGGCGCGCCACGACTACCACATCGAGGACACCTACGAGGCCGGTCTGGTCCTGACCGGCACGGAGGTGAAGTCGCTGCGCGCGGGCCGGGCCACCCTGACCGACGGGTTCGCCGAGGTCGACGGGGGCGAGGCCTGGCTGCACGGGGTCTACATCCCGGAGTACACCCAGGGCACCTGGACCAACCACGAGCCGCGCCGGCGTCGCAAGCTGCTGCTGCACCGCAGGGAGATCGACCGGATGGCGTCCCGGGTCGCCGAGCGTGGCCTGACGGTGGTGCCGTTGGCGCTGTACTTCAAGGACGGCCGGGCGAAGGTCGAGCTGGCACTCGCCCGCGGCAAGCGGACCTACGACAAGCGCCAGGCCCTCGCCGCCAAGGAGGCCAAGCGCGAGGCGGAGCGGGCGGTGGGCCGGCGGGCCAAGGGCTACGAGTGAGCGGGCCCGCCACCGACGCGGACGTCCCGGCATGGTGGCAGCGGCTCGGACTGCCCGGTCTCGCCGACCTCCACGTCCACTTCCTGCCGGCACCGGTGATGGCTCGCGTCTGGGAGCACTTCGACGCCGCCGGCCCGCTGCTCGGGCGACCCTGGCCGATCCGCTATCGCGGCACCGACGACGAACGGGTGGCGACTCTGCGGGCCCTCGGAGTCCGCTGGCACGGCGCCCTGCCGTACGCGCACCGGCCCGGGATCGCGACGTACCTCAACGACTGGGCCGCCGACTTCGCCGACCGGACGCCGGGCTGTCTGCGCTGTGCGACGTTCTACCCCGAGCCGGGTGTCGTCGACGAGGTGCGCCGGCGCCTCGACGCTGGCGTCCAGCTCTTCAAGGTGCACGTCCAGGTGGGCGACTTCGACGTACGCGACCCGCGGCTCGACCCGGTGTGGGGCCTGCTCGCCGACACGGGGACGCCGGTCGTCGTCCACGCCGGATCCGGACCGGTGCCCAACCGGCATACCGGACCGGGACCGATGGCGGAGCTGCTCGCCCGACACCCGCGCCTGCCAGCGATCGTCGCCCATCTCGGATCACCGGAGTACGAGCAGTTCGTCGAGCTCGCCGAGCGGTACGAGCAGGTCCGACTCGACACGACGATGGCGTTCACCGACTTCTTCGAGGCCGACGCGCCGGTGCCGCGTTCGCTCCTGCCTCGCCTGGCCGAGCTGCGGTCCAGGATCCTGCTCGGCTCGGACTTCCCGAACATCCCGTACCCCTACGCCCACCAGCTCGACGCGCTGGATCGGCTCGGTCTGGGGGACGACTGGCTCCGTGCCGTGTGCTGGGACAACCCCGTCCGGCTGCTCGGCCTCCAGGACGCCCGGCCGGCGGTGTTGGCGTGAAACCGCAGGTCGCGAACGGAGTTGGTGCAAGGTTGCGCCAACACTTGCAGCGGCCCGCGGCTGCTCGGCCGTCAGGAATAGTCCCGCGGTCCAGTACGCTGTAAGGCGAGGACAACTCAAGAGGGGCTGATCGGTTTCGACTTCGGTCGTTCGATTCAGGAGAAGCGGGTCGAGGATCCAAGGTCATCTCGTTAACGACCCTTGGAAACCATAAGTGCCAACGCTAAGCGCACTGACTTCGCCCTCGCCGCCTAAGGCGACTAGGTGAAGGGTCGGCCTGGGATTGCCTCCATCCCAGTCACCGGCCTCATCGAGGAGGCTTGCTGGTCAGGTCCGGCCGCGGGACCTGACCGGGACTCTTACAGTGGCTGAGCCTGTCGGTGACGTGTCTGCTCGAGCACCGGGGCTGAGAAAAGCGCGCAGCAGACTGCGCCCGGAGAAGTCCTGAGTCAGCGTCGGAGGACGCGGGTTCGATTCCCGCCAGCTCCACCCATGCGTAGCGCCTGGCCGCCAACCCCTGCGTGGCCAGGCGCTTCGTCGTTCCGCGGCGAAGTGGCGATCCTCCGCCCGGCCGTCCGGCGCCGAGCGCCCCTGGACGGCGGCTGCGTGGACCCCTACGTTGGCGCCCAACGTCCGGACAGATCCCCTTCATCCCGTCGGCCTGAGGAGGCCACGCCATGAGCATGTACGAGCGGTTCACCTTCCGAGGCGCGAAGTTGGACCGGATGACGATCGCGGCTCTGATGAGCGCCGAGAAGCGACTCGGCTACGGCATGACGATCATCCAGGGCTCGTACAACCCCGGCGGCGTCGGCTCCTCCGGCGGCACCCACGACGGCGGCGGGGCGGTCGACCTGGTGTGGCATGACATCCGGCGGAAGAACCGGCAGTTGCGCAAGGCCAACTTCGCCGGGTGGCCGCGGCGCACCCTGCCGGGCGAGTGGTCGCGCCACTGGCACGGCATCCTGATCGGCAACGACAAGGCGAGCCGCGAGGCCAAGGACCAGGTCGTCGCCTACCGCAACGGCCGCAACGGGCTGGCGAACAACGGCCCGGACCGGTGGTGGCGGCCGAAGAAGATCGGCCCCTACCAGTACGGCCGCCGGCGGGTGATCTCGTGGCGTCGGCTGAACAAGATCGCCACCCATCCGAAGGGGATGGCCTTCCTGCCCGGTGGTGCCCGCCAGGTGGAGGTGGTCGCGAGGTCGCTGCGGGGATTCAACATGGATCTGCACGGTCACCGCGCCGGCCGGATGGACAAGCCGCTGCTCGACGCGATCCGACGTTTCCGCCGGATCCGCAAGGTCGGCGAGACCGACGTCAAGGGCCACCTCACCCCCAAGGTCTGCTACGAGCTGTGCATCCCCACCGCTGAGGAGGACTAGTCCGTGCCCCCGTACACCCTCGCCCAGATCTCCAAGGCCGGAACCGCCACCGTCGGAGCGGCCGCGACCGCCCTGCTCGGGGTGCTCGCCGGCGACTCGACCGTCGGCCGGATCCTCACCGTGGTCGCCGTCGTCGGCACCGCGGTCGCCACGTATCTGGTGCCCAACGCGCCGACGACCGACGCGCCGGCGCCGTTCGAGGCCGAGGTCGAGCCGCACTGACCGGCGCGGGCCGCGACTGACGTCGCGCGGGTCGTCAGATCGGCGTCGCTTCCGTTCGACGTACGGGTCGAACGTCGGACTCGGACCGGAAGCCGCGCAGCCGCAGGCTGTTGCTGACGACGAAGACGCTGGACAACGCCATCGCGCCGCCGGCGAGCATGGGGTTCAGCAGACCCGCCGCGGCCAGGGGGATCGCGGCCGTGTTGTAGGCGAGGGCCCAGAACAGGTTGCCCTTGATGGTGCCCAGCGTCCGGCGGGCCAGCCGGATCGCGTCCGCCGCGGCTCGTAGGTCGCCCCGCACCAGGGTGACGTCCGAGGCCTCGATCGCCACGTCGGTGCCGGTGCCCATCGCGAGCCCGAGATCGGCTTGGGCGAGTGCCGCCGCGTCGTTGACGCCGTCGCCGACCATCGCCACGACCCTGCCCTCGCGCTGCAGGTCGGCCACGACGTCGACCTTGTCCCGCGGCAGGACCTCGGCGATCACGCGGTCGATGCCGACCTCCTCGGCGACCCGCTCGGCCACGATCCGGTTGTCGCCGGTGAGCAGCACCGGCGTCAGGCCGAGCTCCCTCAGCTGCCGGACGGCCTCGGCGCTGGTCGGCTTGACGGCGTCGGCGATCACGAGGACGCCACGGGCCTCGCCGTCCCAGGCAACGGCGACCGCGGTCCGGCCGGACTTCTCGGCACGGAGCTTCGCGGCGCGCAGCTCGTCGTCGAGCGCCAGCGACCAGTCGGCGAGCAGGGACTCACGGCCGGCGAGCACGGCATGCCCGTCCACGACGCCTTGGACGCCCTTGCCTTCGACGTTGGCGAACGACTCGGGTGTCGGGAGGGCGCCGACCCGCGCGCCTGCCGCTTCTGCGACCGCACGAGCGACCGGGTGCTCGGACGCGGCTTCGAGCGCCCCGGCGAGCCGCAGCAGCTCGTCCCGGTCGGTGTCGTCGCGCGTGACGACGTCGACGAGGGTCATCGTGCCGGTCGTGACCGTGCCGGTCTTGTCGAGGACGATCGTGTCGACCCGGCGCGTCGACTCCAGCACCTCTGGACCCTTGATCAGGATGCCGAGCTGAGCCCCGCGGCCGGTGCCGACCAGGAGTGCGGTCGGGACGGCCAGGCCGAGGGCGCACGGGCAGGCGATGATGAGCACGGCGACCGCGGCGGTGAACGCCGCCTCCGCGGGGAAGCCGCCGCCGATCCAGAAGCCGAGGACGCCCACGGCCGCCGCGATCACCAGGGGGACGAACACGCCGGAGATCCGGTCGGCCAGCCGCTGCACCTCCGCCTTGCCGGACTGCGCGGCCTCGACGAGCTCGGCCATCTGCGCGAGCTGGGTGTCGGCCCCGACCCGCGTCGCCCGGACCACCAACCGGCCGCCGGCGTTCACCGTGCCCCCCACGACGGAGTCGCCCACGGTGACCTCGACGGGGACGGACTCGCCGGTGAGCATGCTGGCGTCGACCGCGGAGCGACCGTCGACGACCAGGCCGTCGGTGGCGATCTTCTCCCCAGGCCGGACGACGAACTCGTCACCGACCAGCAGCTGCTCGGTCGGAACGCGGGTCTCGGCGCCGCCGCGCCGGACCGCGACGTCCTTCGCCCCGAGCTCCAGCAGGGCGCGCAGCGCCGCGCCGGCCCGCCGCTTGGAGCGCTTCTCGAAGTAGCGGCCGATCAGGACGAACGTCGTGACGCCGGCCGCGACCTCGAGATAGAGGTTGGCCGACCCGTCCGTACGCTCGATGGTCAGCTCGAACCCGTGCCGCATGCCCGGCTCGCCGGCGGAGCCGATGAACAGCGCGTAGAGCGACCACAGCATGGCGGCGAGGGTGCCGACCGAGATCAGGGTGTCCATCGACGCGGCGCCGTGTCGCAGGTTGAGCCACGCGGCCCGGTGGAACGGCCAGCCGGCCCACACGACCACCGGCGCCGCCAGGGTCAGCGACGCCCACTGCCAGAAGGTGAACTGCCAGGCCGAGACCATGGCCAGGACGATCACCGGCACCGACAGCACGATGCTGCCGATCATCCGCTGCCGCAGCCCGATCAGCTCGGCGTCCGGTGCGTCGTCGGACTCGGCGTCGCCGGCCGGGCGTGTCGGCTCGGGCACGGTCGCGGTGTAGCCGGCCCGCTCGACCTCCTGGATCAGCGCCCGTCGGTCGTAGTCGACCGGCGCGTTGACCGAGGCCTTCTCGGTCGCGTAGTTGACCGTCGCGGTCACGCCGTCGAGCTTGTTCAGCTTGCGCTCGATGCGGTTGGCGCAGGAGGCACACGTCATGCCACCGATGTTGAGCTCGATCCGCTCGCCCGAGCCCTCGGCGAGTGCCGATGGTGTCGTCACGGATTCCTCCTGCTCGGTCAGTGTGCGGTGACGGCGAACTCGGCGGTGTGGACCGTCCCGTCGACCTGGAAGTCCAGGTACAGCAGGTAGCTGCCGGGCGTCGGCGTCTCGACCATGAACTCGATCGTCGGTCCGGGTGGCGTCGCACCGTCGTCCGGCTCACCCATCGGGTGGACGTGGAGGTACGCCAGGTCGCCCTCCCGCAACGCGACGAGATGACCGTACGCACCGAGGTACGGCTCGAGGGTCGTCACCGGCGTACCGTCGCGGGTCACCGTGAAGGCCAGGGTCGACTCCTCGCCGGCGGCGACCTCGCCCTCGGTCCGCACCGTGAAGCCGTCGACCGTCGCGGCGTCGCTCTCGACCCGCTCCCGCGCGGGTCCGACCGGTCCGGCGACTTCGAGCGTATGCGTCAGGGTGACCTCCTCGCCGGTCGCCGCCGGGACGAAGTCGGCGTACATGCGGTAGCTCCCGGCCCGTACCCAGCGCCAGGGGATCGACCACGTGCCGTCGCCGGAGGTGGCCGGGTGGACGTGGCGGAAGCCGCTGCCGTCGGTGCGGACGACGATCAGGTGGAGGTCCTTCTCGTGCGAGGTCTCGTACGCCGTCACCGGCCGGCCGTCAGGATCGGTGAGCGCGAACGTCAGGACGCCCTCCGGGCCGACCGTGGTCGGAGCGGTCACGTCGTGCAGAAGGTAGCCGTCCTGTTCGATCGACAGGCCCGGGACCGCCTCGGTGGCCTCGCCCGGTCCGGCCTCGTCGTGGTCCGAGTCGGCCTCGCCGTGGCCGCCTTCGGCGTGCTCGCCCTCGGTGCCGGCCGCCCATTCGTCGGCGGTGGACTCAGGCACGACCGCCCGCGCGACGGCGAAGCTGCCGACGAACAGGACGGCCAGCGTCACTGCGTACCAGCCGAGCCGGGGGAGGGTGCGCATCTCGCTCCTTCGACAGATACCCCTGGGGGGTAGATCGCTTCATGTATACCCCAGCGGGGTAGGCGATGCAACTAGCCTGCTGTCGGTGAGGTACGAGCTGACCCTGCTCTCGCGGGTCTCCTTCCGGGACCGGGAGATCGCCGGCCCCCGCCTCGTCGGACTTCTCGCCCTGCTCGCCGCCGACCTGCGCACTGGCTGCGGCACTTCGCGACTCATCGAGGAGCTGTGGCCGGACCAGCGGCCGGCGAACCCGGGCAAGGCGCTTCAGATCTTGGTGTCTCGAGCCCGCGGCCGGCTGGGGGCCGAGGTCGTCGAGAGCACCGCCACCGGCTATCGCCTGTCCCTGCGCGAGAACCAGGTCGACGCCGCCGCGGTGCTGACCGCGGCCGCCGCCAGCGCCCGGAGTGCCAGGTCCGGCGACCATGCCGCCGCCCTGGAGCGGGCCGAGTCGGCGCTGGCGGCTTGGGACGGCCCGCCGGCCGCGGCGGCCGAGCCGACCGATCCGCTGACGGCGTTGCGGGCCGAGCGGGCGGCGACGTACTGGTCCCTGGCGCGCTGCCGCGCACTCGCGTTGTCGAGGCTCGGCCGCCATGCCGAGGCCCTCGAGTCGCTGGTCGGGCTGGTGGACCGGCGCCCGCGCGACGAGGAGCTGCTGCTGGAGCTGGTCCGGAGCGAGGCGGCCGAGATGGGCCCGGCCGTCGCCCTCACGAGGTACGAGTCCTACCGGCAGGCGCTGCGGGACGAGCTCGGCACCGATCCGGGCCCGGACCTGCGGACCGCCTACCACGAGCTGCTCGAGGCCGGCGCTCCCGCGGCGTGGCACGGCGTGGCGTACGAGCCCAACGAGCTGCTCGGTCGCGACGCCGACATCGCCGCTGTCGCCGGTCTGCTCCGAACCTCCCGTGTCGTCTCGATCGTCGGCGTCGGCGGCCTGGGCAAGACCCGGCTGGCGCACGCCGTCAGTCGGCGGGCCGACCAGCGAAGGGTGTACGTCGTGGCACTGGCCGGCGTCGCCCGCCCCGACGACGTGGCGGGCGAGGTCGCCACGGCCCTCGGTGTCGGCGAGGCGCCGCCGACCACGGTTCCGCATCGTCCGGCGCCGACGGACGTCCGCGCGGGTATCGTCGACGCACTCGGTGCGACGCCGACGCTGCTGGTGCTGGACAACTGTGAGCACGTCCTCGACGGAGTCGCCGACCTGGTGGGGACGTTGGTGGCGCTGTGTCGGGACCTTCGGGTCCTGACGACGAGCCGGTCCCCGCTCGGGCTCACGTCGGAGTCGGTCCACCGGTTGCCGGAGCTCACCGCACCCATCAGTGTGCGGCTGTTCGAACAGCGTGCGACGGCGGCGCGACCGGGCGTCGAGCTGCCGGACGACGTCGTCGCCAAGCTGTGCGAGCGGCTCGACGGCCTGCCCCTCGCGGTCGAGCTGGCGGCGGCCCGCGTCCGAGTCCTGTCGGTGGCCGAGATCGCCCGGAACCTCGACGACCGCTTCGCGCTGCTGCAGGGCGGCCCGCGGGACGCCCCGGAGCGCCATCACACCCTGCACGCCGTGGTCGACTGGAGCTGGAACCTGCTCGACCCGACCGACCAGGCGGCGATGCGCGCGTTGTCGATCTTCCCCGACGGGTTCACCGTGGAGGCAGCCCGCCGGCTGCTCGGCGACGTCGAGCCGGCCGCGGCACTGTCGACCTTGGAGCATCTGGTCGACCAGTCGTTGCTGCAGCTGACCGAGTCGTCGTCGCAGGCCCGGTTCCGGATGCTGGAGACGGTACGTGAGTTCAGCGTGGCCCGCCGCGACGAGACCGGTGAGACGGACCGTACGACCGACCGCTTCCTGGCCTGGGCCCGCGACTTCGGCGTGGACCATCATGACGCGGTATTCGGCCCGGACGCGTTCGCCGCCGCGGAGCGGATCCGGGCCGAGCAGGACAATCTCGGGCTGGCACTGCGGACCGGTCTCGTTCGGGACGACGATGCGGCCGTGGCCGTGACGGCGGCACTCGCCGGTCTGTGGTCGGTCGACGCCAACTACCCGCGCATGGTCGCTCTCATCGAGGACACCGGCTGGATCCTGTCGCACTTCCGGCCCGGACCCGACCTGGTCGACGTCGCCCGCTCCGCCGCCACGGTCTGCGCGATGAACGCCTTCATGATCCAGGGTCCGCGAGCCACCCGGGCGCTCGCCGCCGTTCGCCGGCTGCCGGAACCGGATCCGACCACGCTGGTCGGCGCGATCGCGATCCTGCTGCGCCTCGCGGCCGTCGACGACCGGTCGAGGCTGCTCGCCTTGTGCGACAGCGACAGCACACCCCTGCTGGCCGGCGTCGCCAACTGCGCCGTCAGCTACATCTGGGAGAGCGAGGGCGACACCGACGCGGCGCTGGACGCCGCCCGACGAATGCTGACGGCGATCGAGGGCCAGCCGAGCCCCTGGGCGTCGATCCTCGCCCACCTGCGCATCAGCGAGCTGTGCCTGCACGTCGAGCGCGGCGCGGAGGCGCGCGAGCACCTGCGCGTCGCGCTCGACACCCTGGAGGCGTCCGGGCCGTGGTCGGACGTCTTGCAGATCAGATGGGCGCTGGCGCTGGCGGCGTTGCAGGTCGGCGAGATCGACGAGGCCGAGCAGTGGCTGGCGCTGGCCGCCAAGCACGGCGGCACCGACGCGCCCGGAATGGTCACCTTCGACCTCGGCATTCGGGCCGAGATCCAGCTCGCCCGCGGTCGGGTCGAGGCCGGGCTGCGGCTGTGGCGCCGGGCGGTCGACGAGCTCGCGAAGACGGCGAGTCCGATGGGTCCGACCGATGCCGCCGACGGGGATCCGTGGAGCTCGTGGGCGGTCGGCATGCGGGCGGTCGCCGTGGTGGCCCACGGCCGACATGGCCGGATCGACCTCGTCGAAGACGTCGTCGACGATCTCACCGGCGCGCTGGCCGAGATGCTCACCGACCCGGTCCACTTCACGCCGTCGGTCGTGATCCCGATCTGCGGAGCCGGCCTGCTGGCCCTGGCCGTCGTCGACCTCGACCACGGCCGGCGCGTCGGCGACGGGCGGGTGGTCGCCTCCGGGGTCCGGCTGGTCGCGCTGGCGGAGCGGTTCCGCTTCCTCCGTGAGTTCCAGCCGACCATGTCCAGAGCCCGGGCGCGGGAGGCGGCCGAGAGCGCCGACGGGCCGACGTACGCCGACGCGGTGTCGACGTACGCCGGCCTGAGCACCGCCGAGCTGCCGGTGGCGGCGTTGGCCGTACTCCGGGATCGGGCTAGCTCACCCGCTCCCGGTTGAACAGCCGCGTCGCCCACACGTACCCGACCGCGGCGATGCCGACGCACCAGGCGACCGCCTGGATCGCGCTGCTGCCGATCTCGGTGCCCGTCAGCAGCCCGCGGACGGTTTCGATGATCGGCGTGAACGGCTGGTGGTCGGCGAACCAGCGCAGTGCCTCCGGCATCGAGTCGGTCGGCACGAAGCCACTGCCCAGGAACGGGAGCAGCATCAGGGGCATCGGCAGGTTGCTGGCGGACTCGACGCTCTTCGACACCAGGCCGAGGGCTGCCGACAGCCAGGTGAGGGCGACGGCGGTCATGGTGAGGACCGCGGCCGTCGCGACCCACTCCAGGGCGGTGGCGTTCGGCCGGAATCCGACCAGCAGGGCGACCCCGACGACGACGGACAGTGCCACCGTCGACTGGATGACGCTGCCGACGACGTGGCCGACGAGCACCGAGGGCCGGAAGATCGCCATCGTCCGGAACCGCGCGATGATGCCCTCGGTCATGTCCATCGCGATCGAGATCGCCGTACCCTGTGCCCCGCCGGCGACGCCCAGCAACAGGATCCCCGGGGCGACGTAGTTGACGTAGTCGCTGCGGTCCCCGGTCGGAATGTCCAGGCCGGAGCCGCCGAGTCCCGCGCCGAGCGTGCCGCCGAAGGCGTAGACGAACAGCAGCAGGAACACCACCGGGATGCCGATGACGAAGAAGGTCACCGTCGGGTATCGCAGCTGATGCTTGAGGTTGCGCCGCAGCATCGTCATCGAGTCGCGGGCGGCGTACGTACGGGTGCTCATCGGACCGGCTCCTTCTCGTACTCGGTGGCGTGGCCGGTGAGGGCCAGGAAGACGTCGTCGAGGTCGGGAGTGTGGACGGAGAGCTCGTCGACCTCGATCGAGGCGTCGTCGATCCGGTCGAGCAGGGACTTCAGCGACCGCAGGCTGCCGTCGCTCGACACCTGGAGGGTCAGGGCGGAGTCGTCGCGCAGCGCATCGTCGAGCAGCCCGGCGGCCGACTCGAGGCTGCGTGGGTCGGTGAAGCGGAAGGTGACGTGGCCGCCGGGGACGCGGCGCTTGAGCTCCTCAGAGGTGCCCTCGGCGACGATCCGTCCCTGGTCGAGGAGCGCGATCCGGTCGGCCAGCTCGTCGGCCTCCTCGAGGTACTGCGTGGTCAGGAAGATCGTGACGCCGTCGGCGACCAGGTCCCGGATGATCCGCCACATCGTGCGTCGGCTGCGCGGGTCGAGGCCGGTCGTCGGTTCGTCGAGGAAGATGACGCGGGGCCGGCCGACCAGCGTCATCGCGAGGTCGAGGCGGCGCCGCATGCCGCCGGAGTACGTGACGGCCGGCTTGCTCGCGGCGTCGACCAGGTCGAAGTGGTCGAGCAGCTCGGCGGCGCGGCGACGGCCCTCGGCGCGGTCGAGGTGCTGCAGGTCGGCCATCAGCAGCAGGTTCTCCTCGCCGGTGAGCAGGTTGTCGACGGCCGAGAACTGGCCGGTGACGCCGATCGCGGTCCGCACCGCGTCCGGGTCGGCGGCGACGTCGTGGCCGGCGACCCGGAGGTCGCCGCCGTCGGCGCTGATGAGCGTGGCCAGGATGTGCACCGTCGTGGTCTTGCCGGCGCCGTTCGGGCCGAGCAGCGCGAAGACCGACCCTTCGGTGACGTGGAGGTCGATGCCGTCGAGGACCAGCTGGTCGTCGTACGACTTGCGGAGTCCGGTGGCGGCGATGGCCGTACGTGATGTGGTGGTCGTTGTCATGCGATGAGCGTGTGCCGGCGCGGGATCGCCGCGGTTTCACGGCGGTTTCAGCCCGCCCTCAGGCGTCCGATTCCTTCAAGACGCCGGCGCGGCCGCGGCCTACGGTGGCTGTCATGACACCTCGATTCGACGCCATCGGCCTGGTCGTCGCGGACATGGGCAAGTCCCTCGCGTTCTACCGGCGACTGGGCCTGGACATTCCGACCGCCGCCGACACCGAGCCGCATACCGAGCACGAGCTGCCCGGCGGCGTCCGGCTGCTCTTCGACACGATCGACACCGTCCGCTCGTTCGACCCCGAGTGGACGCCGCCGCAGGGCGGTCAGCGGATGGGCCTGGCGTTCGCCTGCGACAGCCCCGAGGACGTGGACCGGACGTACGCGGCGCTGGTGGAGGCCGGGTACGAGGGCCACAAGGAGCCCTGGGACGCCTTCTGGGGCCAGCGCTACGCCGTCGTCCACGACCCCGACGGCAACGGCGTCGACCTGTTCGCGGCGCTGCCCTCCGACTCCTAGGCCACCAGCGCCCGCAGCGTCACGCCGGTCAGGGCCCGTACCTCTCGGGACAGGTGCGCCTGGTCGGCGTAGCCGGCGGTGGCGCCGACCTCGGCGAGCGGTAGACCCGAGCGGGCCAGCGCCAGCGCCCGGTCCATCCGCAGCACCCGGGCCAGCGTCTTGGGTCCGTAGCCGAACGCCGGCCGGCAGCGCCGGAGCAGCTGGCGCTCGCTGAGCCCGACGCGGCGGGCCGTCTCGGCCACCGGGTGGCCGGCGCGCAGCGCGTCGGCGATGGCCAGCGTCGCCGGATCGGGCGGGTCGGACCGCGCCAGGCGCTCGAACGCCGTCGCCTCCAGCAGCCGGCCGGGGGCGCGGGCGGTCGCGAGCCGCTCGGTGAGCTCGCGGACGTCCCGGTCGGGCCAGATGCTCTCGAGCGGGAGGCGCCGGTCGGTGAGCTCGTCGGCCGGCAGCCCGAGGATCGTGGGTCCGGTGCCGGGCGCGAACCGGAGCCCGGTGTAGGACCGGCCGGCGGCACTGCCTCCGACGTGTGGCCGAGTGTCGGGGCCGGCGACCAGCAGCCTGCCGTCGGACCAGATCAGGTCGAGGCAGCCGTCGGGCACGACCCGGTAGTCGCGCCGTCGAGGCTCGGCGCGGCGGGTCCATACGACCGCGCCGAGCAGGCGCGACGGCCGCTCGCGGTACATGGCGCCCACCGTACGGGGAGGCAGGGACAGGATCCGTCATGATGGGCCGGTGCCCGGCGTACGCGAGATCCTCATCGGTCGTCGATCCGGAGACCATGCCCTGCTGACGGTCCGGGGCCGGCTGTTTCCCGAGGACGACGCGTCCGACTGGCTCTGGACGTCGCTGGCCGTTCGGGTCGGAGGGTTCGGCTGCCAGTTGGAGGGCAACCTCCGCGCCGGCGAGCTGCGACGGTTCCGGGTCGCGTTGGAGCGGCTGCACGACGCCTCCGCGACCGAAGCCGCGTTGACCACGGAGGACGACTGGGTGTCGATCAGGCTGGTGTCGGACGGCGACCGGTCGGTCACCGGCATGGTCCTGGTCCGTGACGAGGCGAGCCCTCCGAACGAGCTGCGCTGCGGCCTGCCCGACCTCGAGCCGGCCAGCCTGCCGGCGACGATCGAGTCGCTGCACGAGGTCGAGCGGTCGTTCACGACGGGATAAGCGGTGGACGCCGGCCGGCGGGCGCGCCGATGATGCCGACCATGACGAGCGTGCTCTCGACCGACCGGGCGGACGACTTCCTGGCTGCCTCCGGTGCCTACCTGCGCAGTCGGCCGGCCGAGCACAGCGTGATCCTGACCAACTCCGAGGCCCGAGTCGACGTCCGCGACGCCGACAATCTCTGGGCGTGGGCGCAGGCGGACGACGAGACGGTCGTGGCCACGGCCATGCACACGCCGCCGTTCGGCGCCTACGTCTCGCTCGGTGCGGACGACGCGATTCGCCAGCTGGCCGGTCACCTCCATGAGCGGGGTCGGAAACTGCCTGGCGTCGGCGGGCTCCGGCCACAGGCCGAGGTGTTCGCCGACGAGTGGGTGCGCCGGGCCGGAGGCGTCGCGAAGCCGTCGATGCGCCAGGGGATCTACGTCGCCGACCGGGTGACGCCGCCCGACGGCGTTCCGGGCCGGCTGCGGTCCGCCGACGCCGGTGACCTGCCGCTGCTTCGCGAGTGGGTGGCGGGATTCCACGCCGACACCGGCCTGCCGCCGGAAGGGCCGAACGATCTCGAGGTGCGGGTGGCGTCCGGGCGGTTGTGCGTCTGGGTCGTCGACGGCCGGCCGGTCTCGATGGCCGGCGCGACCGCCCCGGCCGCCGGCGTGAGTCGGGTGCAGTATGTCTACACGCCACCCGACCAGCGCGGTCGCGGCTACGCCAGCGCCTGTGTCGCGGCGTTGACGGCGCGTGAGCTGGCGGTCTCCGGCCGCACCTGCATGCTCTACACCGACCTGGCCAACCCCACGTCCAACGGCATCTACCAGGCGGTCGGCTACCGGCGCCTCGGCGAGGCGGTGCAGCTCGCGTTCGGCTAGGGGCGGGTCTCCTAGGCGCGGTCGACGCGCAGCGGAACGAACCGGTAGGCGCCGTGTCGAGTGACCCGCGGCGGCTCGACGCCGACCCGGGTGAGCCGGAGCAGCGCCCCGGCGACCGGCACGACCATGATCCCGTCCGGTCCGAGCTGGTCGACCAGGTCCTTCGGCAGCTCGTCGGCCTCGGCGGAGACCAGGATCCGGTCGTACGGCCCCTCGTCGGGCCGACCCAGGACGCCCGGCTTCGCTTCGTACACGTGCGCCCAGGGCACGGCGTACCGCTGGACGTTGGTGGCGCCCCAGTGGGCCAGGCGCGAGTCGATCTCGACGCCGACGACGCGACCCTTCGGTCCGACCAGATGGGCGAGGATCGCGGTCGTCCAGCCGGAGCCGGAGCCGACGTCGAGCACCCGTAGTCCCGGGTCGACCTCGAGCAGCACGAGCATGTCGGCGACCGTGCTGGGTTGCGAGTTGGTCTGCCCACCACCGATCGGCAGCGGCCGGTCCTCGTCGGCCCTCGGTCGCTCGGCCGGCGGCAGGAAGTCGCGGCGGTCGGTCCACGCCATCGCGTCTGCGACCCGTCGCACGTCGTCTCGGTGCCGCACGCCCACAGTGCATCATAGGACCATGTCCCGTCGCCAACGCCCGACGCGCAACTCCGCCGGGCGTCAGGTCGACAACGACGTCTACAACCGGCTGGCGACGCAGTGGTGGGACGACGACAGCCTGCTGACGATGCTGCGGACGTTCGTCAACCCGGGCCGCGTGCCCTACTACGAGCGTGTGCTGCTCGAACGACTCGGACTCGATCCCAGCCGCGCGCCGCTGCTCGACGTCGGCTGCGGCGGCGGGCTGATCGCGGAGGAGTTCGCCCGGATGGGCTTCCCGGTCAGCGGCATCGACGCCTCACCCGGCTCGATCGACACCGCCCGCGCGCACGCCCGCGAGCAGGGGTACGAGATCGACTACACCGTCGGCAGCGCGGAGTCGCTGCCGTACGCCGCCGGCTCGTTCCGCGTCGTCGCCTGCTGTGACGTCCTCGAGCACGTCGACGACGTCGACCAGGTGCTGTCCGAGGTCGCGAGGGTGCTCGGCCGCGGCGGCGTCTTCGTCTACGACACGCCCAACCGCACCTGGATCAGCAAGCTGACCACCATCAAGATCGCGCAGGAGTGGAAGCCCTTCGCGTTCTTCCCGCCCGACCTGCACGTGTGGTCGATGTACCTGAAGCCGCGCGAGCTGGCCGCCGCCATGGCCCGACAGGGGTTGGCGCCCGCTGAGGTCCGAGGGCTTCGGGCCCGGGGCAACCCGCTCTGGGTGCTGTGGTCGGCGCGGGCGCTCAAGGCCGGCCGGATCGACACCGGCGAGTTCGGCCGTCGACACGCGTTCCGCGAGAGCCGGGACACCTCCGGGCAGTACATGGGGTACGCGGTCAAGCGCTGACGCATGAGCTGTTGGCCACTGCGGCGCGGTGTGCCGTCCAAGGTAATGCGCGCGGCAATTGGAACGACGAGAGCTTCTTTCCGGAGCGGCTCGGTGGACGGATTCCGAGATCCTTTTGTCGGCGGCTGCGGATAGCGTTATCGACATGATCGAGGCGAGGATCCGTGAGTTGGTCGACGAGATTTTGTCGACGACTGACTCGCGCAGCCTCGAGGAGCAGATTGACGACATCGCCGAGTTGGACCGCGGTGCCGCGATGATCCAAGCAGCGTTGAGTGTGCGAATGGCCGCGTTCGCGGAAGGTCGTCGAGCCAACGACCTGAGCTCCGGCGGAAGCCTTGATACCGCGGGCCGTGGCGCGTCCTTCGAGATCGCGATGGCTCGCAGAGTCTCGAAGGCAACAGTCGACCATAACCTTGCCTTCGCCGAGCCGTTGTTGGCCGACTTTCCGCGATTGCTGGCCGCCTGCCTGGATGGCGAGGTTTCTCAGGCCGCGGCTAAATACGCGGTGAAAGAGGCCGAAATCTTGAATTCGAAGCACCGCCGCGCGATCGACGGCGAGCTCACCTCCCTGGCGAGGGATCTCACCCCAGGGCAGTTACGCAAGGCGGCTGCCCGGCTGGTTGCGGCCACCGACCCGGAGACCGACGCCAGGCGAGCCCGATCCGCGCGGGCGCGGAAGCAGGTTCGGGCGATCGTGAACGGTGATGCCACCGGCACCCTGGTCGCTGATCTGCCGGTCGAGCAGGCCCTGGCCTGCTGGCAGACCCTGGACCATGAGGCACGCTGTCGCCGTGGCGACGGCGACGAGCGGTCGATCCGCGAGCTCATGTGTGACCTGTTCGTCGAGCGCCTTACCGGTCAAGCGAAGGCGACCGACGTCAACCTCGAGATCGGCGTGGTCATCGCCACCACGTCTCTACTCGGAGCCGACGACCAACCGGCCAAGCTGGTCGGCTACCGCGGTGGTGACTACGGAGCTCTGCCCGCTGACATCGCCCGTCAGCTCGCCGGTTCCGGGTCGGCGTGGTGGCGGCGGCTCGTATGCGACCCGGTGGACGGTCACCTGGTGTCTATGGACACCCGGCAACGTCGCTTCGACGGTACGCTTCGCAAGTTCGTCGTCTACCGGGACGGCACCTCCCGGCGGCCCTGCTCGGACAGCCCGATCTACGAGATCGACCACATCGAGCGTCATGCCGACGGCGGCCCCACGTCAGCGCCGAACGGGCACGGTCTCGGCAAAGCGGACCATCCGGTCCGGGACCTTCCCGGTTGGCGCATCGGCGCCGTCCACCGTGACGCCGGCCGAGGCGTGATCTGGACAACGCCGACCGGGCACTCCTACCGTTCGAGGCCGCCACCCATCCTCGGTCGCGGCAGTGCCGCACGGGCCGGTCCAGATCGATCGGGCTCATGTCTCGACCTGCATACTCGGCGTCTGCGCATCGAGTACGACCCCCGACGTCACCGGCCGTGGCGAAGCTGAGCGAGTCGAGCCGGTCGCATTCTCGGCAGCGCGCCTGCCACCAAGCCCTAGGCCGGTGTTGGGCCCGAAGTCAGCCCGTCGTCACGGACGCGTCACCCCACGCCTCTTGGCTCAGGTGATGTCCAGTCCCAGACGGATCTGACTGCGAACACCGAACGAAGGGTTCGACGCATGGCCCGCACATCCCAGCGACCCTTGGCTCTCCTCCTCATCGGACTTCTCGTGGCATGCGGCGCGACCGCGACTGTCCTGACGACCAACGAGTCTCCGTCGGCCGCGGCGGAGGAATCGTCCGATCTACCCACCGATCCCGCTCGGCCCGACGACTCCGAGCTCGAGACCGCGGCGGAGCTCGACTACGTCGCCGACATCCAGGTCGTGAAAGGCCCGGCGGCCGACCCCAGCACCGTCACGGGCGTCGTTTTCCACGACCGCAACATGGACGGCAAGCAGCAGCCCGCGCGCGAGCCGGGCATCGAAGGGGTGACGGTCTCCAACGGCCGCGAGGTGGTCGAGACCGACAGCGACGGCGCCTACGCGCTGCCGGCGATGGACGACATGAGCGTCTTCGTCACGAAGCCGGCCAACTATGCGGTGCCGCTCGACGAGGACGGCATCCCTCAGATGTCCTACCAGCACAAGCCCGCGGGATCGCCGGACCTACGGTTCGGTGGCCTGAAGCCGACCGGGCCGCTCCCGGCGGCGATCAACTTCCCGATGGTGCCGACGGCTGTCAGCGACGACTTCGACTGCGCCATCATGGGCGACACCCAGCCGTACTCCAACAACGAGCTCGGCTACGTACGCGACACCGTCGCCACCGACCTGGTCGGGCGCGACCTGTCCAACACCGAGTGCATGTTGATCCTCGGCGACGTGGTCGGTGACGACCTCGGCCTGCTGCCTCGGTTCAAGAACATGATGAGCGTCATGGACCTGCCGCAGTACTACATCTACGGCAACCACGACATGGACTGGGACGCCGAGAGCGACGCCGACTCGGCCGACACCTGGCGACGTGAGTACGGACCGACGTACTACTCCTTCGATATCGGCCAGGTCCACTTCGTCGCCTTGGACAACCTCGTCTACCCGTGTACGAACGCGGACAAGCCGACGAACTGCGGCAACCCCAACGCGCCGGCGTACAACGGGCGCGTCGTCGACCAGCAGATGGAGTGGCTCGCGAACGACCTCGCCCACGTACCCGAGGACAAGCTGATCGTCCTCAACCACCACGTGCCGCTGGTGTCGTTCATCGACAACGAGCAGGTCACGCACCAGACCGACAACGCCAACCAGATCTACGAGCTACTCGAGGGCCGCCCGGCACTCGACCTGTCCGGCCACACGCACACGCTCGAGCAGATCGTCCCGGGCGAGTCGTACGCGGGCTGGCAGGACGCGGTCGGGGTCGGGGAGGCGCCGATCCACCACATCGTGGCCGGCGCGCCGTCCGGCGCGTGGTGGTCCGGCGAGCTCGACATCAACGGCGTGCCGCAGTCGATCTCGCGTCTGGGTGAACCGCGCGGCTACCACGTGTTCGAGTTCGACGGAGCCGACTACGTCGACACGTTCTACGGCTCGGGCATGGACCCGAACCTCCAGATGTGGCTGTCGTTCAACACGCCGCAGTTCCGGCAGTGGTTCAACAAGCTGCGGACCTGGAGCGCGGAGAACCCACCGACGTCCGACAAGGTCCCGCCGGTCAACGTGAACGACCTCGCCGACATCAAGCTGTTCACGCCGGAAGACCTCGCCAAGGGCGTCTACCTCGCGGCGAACGTCTGGAACAGCACGCAGGACTCGACGGTGTCGGTGTCGATCGACGACGGTGAGCCGATGACGTTGACCCGGACCCAGGCCGGAGCGGGCGAGGAGGTCCACTTCGGCGTCGACTACACCGATCCGTTCTCGGCCATCCGGCAGCTCCAGGTGGCGCGAACGGCGTTCAAGAGTGGGTCCGGCAACCTGCGGGCCCAGGGATACGAGACGGGTCAGGGCAGCAAGATCGGCCCGGCCCTGCCGCAGAGCGGTCCGACGAGCTACATCGCGGAGAAGTCCAGCCACCTGTGGCGGGTCGAGATGCCGACCGACCTCGAGCTCGGCACGCACGTGGCGCGGATCGAGTTCGTCGACCGGTACGGGCAGTCGTTCACCGACGAGATCATCTTCGAGGTGCGCGACAAGCGGCCGTTCCGGTTCTGGCGGACCGGCCCGTGGGAGGGCGAGACCGCCCGCGAGCGCGACGCCCGCGTCGGCGGCCCGAACGGAGTGCTGCACTAGCCGACGCGTGAGTTCCGAGTTGTGGCGGGTGTCCGGGCTGCCACACCCTCCACAACTCGGAACTCGAGCGACCCGGGGAACCGGTGACGATCGAGCGTGGTCGGCGCCTCACGGTCGCCACGCTCGACGGCGCGGCCACCACGCCGGGACGGCCGCCCGGTACGCGTCGTACTCCGGGCCGAACTGGCGGCGCAGCGCGGGCTGCTCGTACCCGACCACGAAGGCCACCGACACGGCCGCGACGACGACGGCGTAGCCGAGCAGGACGGGACGCAGCAGCATCAACGCCTGACCCACGATGACGCCGACGACGGCGAGGTACATCGGGTTGCGGACGTAGCGGTACAGCCCGGTGACGACCAGCCGCTCGGTCGGCGCCACCGGAGCCGGCGTGCCCTGACCGTAGAGGGCGAACCGAGTGAAGGCGTGGACCAGCACGGCCACGCCGACCACGACCAGCACGGTGCCGACGCCGCGGACCGGCGCCCACCAGGCCGACGCCTCGCGGTCGTCCCAGCCGGTCAGCCACCACGGGACGAGGCCGGCCACCACACCCGGTGCGACCAACAGCCACAGTAGCGATCCGACGGCGGCCGGCAGTCGGTTCACGCTCGGAGCCGATCGCGCAGCGCGTCGAGCACCGTCGGGTCCTCGATGGTCGACGGCACCGGCTCCTCGCGTCCGTCGGCGATGCCCCGCATCGTCTTGCGCAGGATCTTGCCGGATCGGGTCTTCGGCAGCGCGTCGACGACGTACACGTCGCGGAACGCCGCGACCGGGCCGATGTCACGGCGCACCGCCGCCACCAGCTCGTCGCGCAGCTGGTCGTCGTCGACGTCGGCGCCGGCCTTGAGGACGACGAAGCCCTGCGGCAGCTGGCCCTTGAGCGAGTCGCGGACGCCGACGACGGCGCACTCGGCGACGGCCGGATGTGCCGCGAGCACCGCCTCCATCGAGCCGGTCGACAGCCGATGCCCGGCCACGTTGATCACGTCGTCGGTGCGACCCATCACGAACAGGTAGCCGTCGTCGTCGACGTAGCCCGAGTCGCCGGTGAGGTAGTAGCCGTCGTAGCGCGAGAGGTACGACTCGACGTACCGATCGTCGTCGCCCCACAGCGTCGGCAGCGATCCCGGCGGCAGCGGCAGGGCGATCGCGATCGCGCCCTCCTGGCCCGGCGGCAGCTGCTCGCCGGCCTGGTCGAGGATGCGCACGTCCCAACCCGGCACCGGCTTGGTCGCCGACCCGGGCTTGACCGGCTGCGGCTCCAGTCCGCGCGGGTTGGCCGCGATCGGCCAGCCCGTCTCGGTCTGCCACCAGTGGTCGATCACCGGCACGCCGAGATGGTCGTGCGCCCAGTGGTACGTCTCGGGGTCGAGCCGCTCGCCGGCCATGAAGAGCGTCTCGAACCGGGACAGGTCGTGCTTGGCCATCTCGACGCCGTCCGGGTCGACCTTCTTGATCGCGCGCAGCGCCGTCGGCGCGGTGAACAGCGCCTTCGCCCCGTGCTCGGCGACGACCCGCCAGAACGCGCCGGCGTCGGGCGTGCCGACCGGCTTGCCCTCGTACAGCACCGTCGTCGCTCCGACGATCAGCGGCGCGTACACGATGTAGCTGTGGCCGACGACCCAGCCGACGTCGGAGGCGGTCCACCACACGTCGCCGGGGTGGACGTCGTAGACCGCCCGCATCGAGTACGCCAGCGCCACGGCATGCCCGCCGTTGTCGCGTACGACTCCCTTCGGCCGGCCGGTCGTGCCCGACGTGTAGAGGATGTACAGCGGGTCGGTCGCCGGGACCGGGACCGGGTCGACCGGCTCCGCCGCGTCCGCGAGCTCGGCCCAGTCGAGGTCGTCCGGACCCAGCTCGGCGCGCTGCCGCTCCCGCTGCAGCACGACGACCCGGTCCGGCCGGTGGGAGGCGATGGTGAGCGCCTCGTCGACGATCGGCTTGTACTCGACGACCCGGGTGGGCTCGATCCCGCAGGACGCCGCCAGGATCACCTTCGGCCGCGCGTCGTCGATCCGGGCGGCGAGCTCCCGTGGCGCGAAGCCGCCGAAGACGACCGAGTGCACCGCGCCGAGACGGGCGCAGGCGAGCATCGCGATCGCGGCCTCCGGCACCATCGGCAGGTAGACGATGACCCGGTCGCCCTTGTCCACGCCGAGGGATCGCAGCGCCCCGGCGAACCGGGCGACCTCGTCGCGGAGCTGCCGATAGGTGTACGTCCGCTTCGTGTCGGTCATCGCCGAGTCCCAGACGAGTGCCGGCTGGTCGCCCCGGCCGTCGCGTACGTGGCGGTCGAGCGCGTTGGTCGACGTGTTCAGCTCGCCGTCGGGGAACCATCGGTACAGCGGCGCGCCGGAGGCGTCGAGGGCCTGCGTCGGTGGTCGGGTCCATTCGACGGCGTCGGCGGCCTCGAGCCAGAACCCCTCCCGGTCCTCGAGGCTTCGGCGGTAGTGCTCGGCGTACTCGCTCATGGAGATCAGCTCCGAAGGGCACATCGGGGTGCGGCCGCTAGACCGGACACTACCGCCGCGGTTCAGTCGGCTCCGAGCGTGACGGCGGCGATCCGGGCGGCGACGTCGGCGGCCCCGACGTCGCAGGTGGCCGATCCGACCCAGAACTCGGTCCACGACCAGCCGGGCACGTCACCGGCCTGGAACCAGGACAGCACCATCTCGTGGCTCGTCTCGAGATCGCTCAGCACGTGCTCGTTGACGTCGTCCGCGGGCCGCTCGACGTAGACGCGAAACGCGTTGGTGTGCGGGGGATCCGGGTCGACCCGGATGCCGGCGTCGGTCAGCCGCTTGGCGATGTCCACGGCGACGTCGTGGTACTCGGCCATCCGCGGCAGGTGGGCGCGCAGCCCCTGGCGAGCGGCGGCCGCGTACGGCAGCAGGCTGAAGAGCGTGCCGCCGTGCCGCCGCTGCCACGAGCGGGCCTCGTCGATGACCTCGCTCGGGCCCGCCACCGCGGCGCCGGCCAGCCCGCCGAGTCCCTTGTAGAACGAGACGTACACGCTGTCGGCGAGGTCGGCGATCTCGCTCAGCGAGTGGCCGAGGTACGGCGAGCTCTCCCAGATCCGGGCGCCGTCGAAGTGCAGCGGCACGTCGCGATCGCGGCAGGCCTGGGCGAACGTGGTGAGCTCGTCCCAGGTCGGCAGCTTGTATCCGGCGTCGCGCAGCGGCAGTTCGATCGTGGCGGCGCCGAGTCGGCTCTTCAGCGCCGCGAGATCGTCCGGCGTCGGCTGCCGCGCTTCGAAGGTGAGGTGCTCGATGTCGAGACGGTGCAGCTCGGGCAGCGCGTTGAGCTCGTGGAGGACCAGGTGGGACAGGCCGTGGACCGCGATCCGGTTGGAGCCGCGACGGTCGGCCCAGACGCGCAGCACGCACTGCTGCGCCATGATCCCGCTCGGCATGAACGCGGCCGCCGGCTTGCCGAGCAGCTCCGCGACCTGCTGCTCGAGCGCCGTGACGAGCCCGCCCTTGCCGTAGCGGTCGAGCTCGTCGCCCACGTCGACCTCGGCGAGCCCATCGAGCAGCTCCTTCGGCGTCGGCCAGCCGTGACCCCAGATCGAGCTGCGACAGGCGTTGCGGGCGGCGGTCCGGCGGCGGTCGAGCTCGGAGTCTGGTGGCATGGGCCCATCATGCTCGGATCGCTCGACTGCGACGATGGGTTTATGCGCAGCGAGACCCGTCACTACCGCACCGGTTCCGACGACACCGTCCGCGACATCACCGGCGACTGCGCGGACTTCGTACGCGACGAGTCCGACGGCCTGCTGCACGTCTTCGTACCCCACGCGACGGCCGGGCTCGCGATCATCGAGACCGGCGCCGGCAGCGACGACGACCTGCTCGCCGTCCTCGACGAGCTGCTGCCGGCCGACTTCCGCTGGCGGCACCGGCACGGCACGCCGGGGCACGGCCGGTCCCACGTGATGCCGGCGCTGCTGCCGCCGTACGCGACCGTGCCGGTGGTCGACGGACGGCTCGCGCTCGGCACCTGGCAGCGGATCTGCCTCGTCGACCTCAACGTCGACAACCCGGATCGCGACGTACGACTGTCGTTCCTCGACGGATCTTGAGGGGTTCGGGTAGCCATGGCTACCGCAATCCCTCGAGATCCGTGGCGTGTCAGGCGGTACGGCGGCGGCCGCGACGGGCCCGGAGGTAGTCGGCGACGACGTACTCGCCGAGCCGGCCGAGCTCCGGGGTGAAGACCCGGCCGCCGTTGCGTCGCGCGACCGCGTCGACGAACCGGGCGAGACCGGGATCGTCGCCGAGCAGGAAGAAGTTGAGCGTCGCCCCGAGGCGAGTCATCGCATCCACCTCGGAGACGGTGGACCGCAGGGTCGCGGCCGTCGTCGGCCAGTGGAAGAACGGCACGCCGTCGGCCTCCAGATGCGCCGTCGGCTCGCCGTCGGTCACGATCAGCACCACCGGCTCGGCCTCGGGATGCCGGCGCAGGTGCCGCCCGGCCAGCAGCAGCGCGTGATGCAGGTTGGTGCCCTGCACCCACTCCGGCTCGGCCTGGGCCAGCTGCAGCGGCGACATCCGACGGGCCAGTCGGTCGAAGCCGATGATCTGCAGCGCGTCCCGCCGGAACCGGGTCGCGACCAGGTGCGACAGCGCGATCGCGGTCTGCTTCATCGGCCCCCAGCGGTCCTCCTGCACCATCGAGAACGACAGGTCGACCAGGAGTGCCACGGCCGCGGTCGTACGCCGCTCGGTCTCCGCCACGGCGAAGTCGTCGACCGCGAGCCGGATCGCCGAGTGGCGCACGGACGTCGGATCCGGCGGTCCGGCGCTACGACCGTGCGCCACTGGACGTTGGTCGTCCGCGCCCGACTCGGCCGTCCGCAGCACCGCGTTGTGCACGGTCCGCACCGCGTCGATCGGTCGCTCGTCGCCGAACTCCCACGGCAGCACGGCCCCGGTGCGCTCGTCGGCCGCGCCGGTACGACGGTCGTCGTGATCCCCGGCACCGGCGGCCTCGAGCTGGTCGAAGATCCGGCGCAACGCGGTGTCGCCGAGGCGTCGCAGCGCCTTCGGGGTCAGCTCGAGTCCCTCGGAGCCGCGCTGCAGGTAGCCCTGCCGCTCCAGCTCCCGCTCGAGGTCGCGCAGCGCCTGCAGGTCCTGGACGGCCGACGGGGCCAGCTGCCGCTCGAGGGCCTCCACGTCGACGTCGTCGAGCGTGGCGCCCGGATGCTGCTGGGCGAGCTGCGCCTCGAGGGCCTCGACGTCGGCCAGGTCCGCGACCGCGCCGACGGCGTCGCCGTAGCCGAGCGGTTGGTCGCCGCCGATGCCGGTGTCCTCGAGCCCGCGCATCATGCCGGGCCGCAGCGCCGACAGGTTGTCCCGCAGCTGCGACAGCTGGCTCTCCAGGTCGACGTCGCCCAACGCCTCGCTCATCAGCCGCGCGAGCTCGTCGCGCTGCTCCGGCGTCAACGACCGCAGCATCCGGTCCGCGGCGGCCTGCCGACGCGCCAGCAGGTCGATCAGGTCGTCGGTGTCCTTCGGGTTCTCGGGGAAGAACTCGCCGTGCCGCTCCATGAACTCCCGGAACTGCTCGGTCGTGTCCTCCCCCCGCGCATGGGCCGCGAGCAGGGAGTTCAGGTCGGCGAGCATGTCGCGGACCCGCTGCATCGCCTCCGGATCCTGACCCGACAGCGCCTCCCGCATGCCGGCGAACTGCGCGTCGAGCACCTCGTGTCGCAGCATCCGCTGGATCGCCTCGAACCCCTCGCGGGCCTGCGGCGAGTGCCAGTCGTACGTCGAGAGCTCCCGCACCGCGCTCGCGGTGTCGTCCGGAACGTCGTCCAGCCGCATCTCGGCCAGCCGCGCGTCGTCGGTGTCCTCGGCGGCCAGTGTCGCCCGCTCCTCGGCGAGCACCTGGTCCAGCGCCGCCCGTACCCGGTCGAGCGTGCCGGCCAGGTCACCGCGCCGCTGCAGCTCGCGCCGCCGCCGAGCCAGGTCGCGGCGCAGGGCGTCGAGGCCCCGACGGCGACCGAGGCCGCGGCGCAGCAGCCGGTCGACCGCGTCGCGGATGCCGGAGCCGCCCAGCACGTCGCGGCCGACCTCGTCGAGGGCCGCCCGGACGTCGAACGGCGGCTCCAGCGGATCCCGGCCGCCTCGCCAGCTCCCGTAGCGCCAGCCGGGCCGGCGATGTGGACGCGGCATCGTCAGCCTCCGTACACGGTCCGGCCGTCGACCTCGTCCTTGGCCAACCGTCGGCTCAGGTGCAGGCCTTCCAGGACGAACTCCACGGCGGCCGCGGCCTGACCTGGCGAGACGGTGTCCTCGTCGACGCCGAGTCGGTCGAGCACGGTGGCCAGTCCCGGCACCGAGCCCATCTGGTCCAGGACCACGGCACCCGGAACGAGTGGGCCGGTCTCGACCGTGTCGCCTTCGACGAAGTGCTCGGTGAACGGGGCCAGGTCCACACCGCCCAACCGGCGCCGGAAGGTCTCGGCCGTCGCGAGCCGCAGGATGTGGGCCAGCACCTCGTCCTCGCGGCCCTCCTCGCCCATCTCGAACTCGATCTTGCCGAGCAGCGTGGGCAGGACCTCGGGTACGTCGCCGATCCGAGCCACAGCCTCGTCCTCCTGGGCCAGCGCCGACCGGCGCAGTGCCGACGCGGACGCGGCCTCGGTCGCGGCGATCGCGAGCCGGGCGGAGACGCCGGAGCGCTGGTCGATCGCCGACGACTCGCGCAGCCCGGTGGCGAACCGGGCGATCACCTCGACGACGTGGACCGGCACGACCGCGACGGTGACGGCCTCCTGCCGGATCAGGGCGGTCTCGTCGTCGACGTCGAGCGGGTAGTGGGTGCGGATCTCGGCGCCGAACCGGTCCTTCAGCGGGGTGATGATGCGGCCGCGGTTGGTGTAGTCCTCGGGGTTCGCCGACACGACGAGCAGCAGGTCGAGGGGGAGTCGGAGGGCGTAGCCGCGGACCTGGATGTCGCGCTCCTCCAAGACGTTGAACAGCGCGACCTGGATGCGCTCGGCGAGGTCGGGCAGCTCGTTGATGCCGAAGATGCCGCGGTTGGCGCGGGGCAGCAGCCCGTAGTGCACGGTCTCCGGATCGCCGAGCGGCCGGCCCTCGGCCACCTTCGTCGGGTCGATGTCGCCGACCAGGTCGCCGACGCTGGTGTCGGGGGTGGCGAGCTTCTCGCCGTACCGCTCGTCGCGGTGCCGCCAGCCGATCGGGAGCCCGTCGCCGAGCTCGCCGGCGAGCGTGCGGCAGCGCGCGCAAATGGGATGTAACGGGTCATCGTGGATCTCGCACCCCTCGACGACCGGCTGCCACTCGTCGAGCAGCCCGGCGAGCGTGCGCATCAGGCGCGTCTTGCCCTGGCCGCGCTCGCCGAGCAACACGAGGTCGTGACCGGCGAGCAGAGCCCGTTCGAGCTCGGGCAGCACCGTGTCGTCGAAGCCGACGATGCCGGGGAAGGCCGTCGTCCCATCCCGGAGGGCGGTCAGCAGATTGTCGCGGATCTCCGTTTTGACGCTTCGGGAGACGTGGCCACTCTCCTTGAGTTCGCGGACGGTTTTCGTAACGGGCGGTGAGGATCGGGTCACGTCTCGACAGTACGCCGCGGGCAAAAGGGACGCCCCGACGTGGCGACAATCACGTCTCCGCCTGTGCGAGTTGCAATCCACATCCCCGGTCTGCCTAGAGTCCCGGCGCCAACTGAATAGCCGGTCGGTGGAACGCCGAATCCCGCCACCGCTGACCGGTCCATGTTGTCGACGCGCGTCAGGGACAGCGCACACAGGCGGGAGCGGAGGACCCATCCGCGTGGCGCATCGGCCGCCGCCGATCCCACGCACCGCACGGTCCGACCGTGCTCGGGGTGTAGCCGCCCGACCAGGGCGGCGGGGCACCTTCCTGCCCTAACCCGACAGCTGACTTCGCAGGCGTGGGAAGGAAAACCGCCATGCCAACGCGCTCCAGGGCGGGGCGCCTGCTTGCCCTGCCCCTTGCTACCGCACTGTCCGCGTCCGCCATCTCCGCGGCTGGGCTCGCCGTCCAGTCCAACGAGAGCGCCGCCGAGGCCGCGCACTCCCATCGCGACAAGAAGCTCCATCACGCCGTACGCATCGCCAAGCGACAGATCGGCGAGCCGTACCGGTACGGCGCGAACGGGCCCGGATCGTTCGACTGCTCCGGCCTCACGTACTACTCCTACCGTCGGGCCGGCTTCAAGATGCCGCGCACGTCGGGTGGCCAGTACAGCCGGGTCCGACACATCAAGAAGCGCAACATCAAGCGCGGCGACTTCGTCTTCTTCCACAGCGGGGGAAGCGTCTACCACGTCGCGATCTACCTGAAGCGCAAGAACGGCAACCGCATCATCCTGCACTCGCCCTCCAGCGGCCGGACGGTCCAGCGTGACCCCGTCTGGACCCGGAGCTGGTGGGCGGGCACGCTGCGCAAGCGGCACCGCTGACCCGACCCACCCACGGGCGTCCTGCGACGTCGGGCGGAAGCTCGGCTAGGCAGGGCGCCCGTGAGGTGGCAGGGTCCGGGTATGACCCTCTCGCGCGGGATCCTCGTCGCCACCGCACTCGCCCTCGCCGGCGTGGGTCCGGCCGCCGACGCCTCGGTCCACACCGGCTCGTCGACCGGAGAGGTCCGGTCGGTCGAGGTCGCCGCGGGCGACTCCGGAGGCTCCGACCCCGATGCGGTCGAGCGGGCGCCGCGGCTCCGCGTCCGGACGGCCGTCCGCCGCGTCGACATCCCGTGGGACCTGACGTTCCTCCCGAGCGGAGCGATGCTGTTCACCGAGCGGGACCGCGAGCGGATCTGGTGGCGTGGCCCCGAGGGCCGGCGCCGCGTCGTGGCCGCCACCCCACGCGGCGTCTGGCACTCCGGCGAGACCGGTCTGATGTCGATCCTGGCGGCCCGCAGCTTCGCCAGGACCCGGCACTTCTTCACCTGCCACGGCGTCACCCGGTCGAACGGACACGCCATCCGGGTGGTCCGGTGGCGGCTGAACGGCCGGGCCACCCATGCCCGCCGGGTCGAGACGATCGTTCCGCACCTCCCGACCCGGTCCGGACGCCACGGCGGCTGCCGGCTGCGCTTCGGGGCCGGCGGAGCGCTCTACATCGGCACCGGGGACGCCGCGGTCGGGTCCAACCCGCAGAACCTGCGCTCCGGCGGGGGAAAGGTGCTCCGGGTCCGACCCCGCACCGGCGCCGGCTGGCCGAGCAATCCCTTCGCCGACGCCGACCATCCGATGAAGCGCCGGATCTACACGTACGGCCACCGCAACGTCCAGGGCCTCGCGCTGCGCGCCGACGGCCGGATGTGGTCGGTGGAGCACGGGACGTACCGCGACGACGAGGTCAACCGGCTTCGCAAGGGCGGCAACTACGGCTGGAACCCGGTGCCCGGCTACGACGAGACGACGCCGATGACCGACTTCTCGCTGCCCGGGCGGCAGATCGGGGCGCGCTGGCGGTCCGGCGACCCCACCATCGCCACGTCGGGCGCCACCTGGCTGCGCGGCCAGCGCTGGGGACGCTGGGAGGGCTGCCTGGCGGTCGCCACCCTGGCCGACGAGTCGCTGCGGATCATGCGGTTCCGCGCCAACGGCGACTTCGTCCGGATGTGGCGTCCGGCGGCGTTGAACGGCGAGTACGGCCGGCTGCGCAGCGTCGTCCTCGGGCCCGGCAACGCGCTGTACGTGACGACGGCCAACGGCGGCGGTCGCGACCGCATCCTGCGGGTCGCACCGCGGGCCTAGCCGCCACGCGGCGCGGCATTGGCCCCCCTTGTCCCGGTCCGCGAACCGCTACGGCACACTGTCCCCCATGCTCAAATCCGACTCTTTAGGTGTACTTCGCCGACTCGGCGCCCTCGGCGTCGTCTCGGGCCTCGTGCTGGTGGCATGTGGCGGCGACGAGGAGGACACGAGCGACGAGAACAGTCGCGACAGCGGGACCCTCACCCAGGTGTCGCCCCTCACCGGGCTCGACACGCCGGACGGACTGCCGGCTCGTCCGCCGATCGTCGTCAAGATCGACAACACGTCGCCCGCCCAGCCGCAGGTCGGCTTGGACGAGGCCGATCTGGTCGTCGAAGAGCTCGTCGAGGGCGGCTCGACCCGGCTGGCGGCGTTCTACTGGAGCCAGACGCCGCACGAGGTGGGACCGGTCCGGTCGATGCGGTCGACCGACATCGGCATCGTGAGTCCCGCCAACGGCGTGCTGGTCGCGTCCGGCGGCGCGCCGCCCGCGAAGCGCGCCATCAAGGACGCCGGCATCGAGACGTTCACCGAGGGCGCTCCCGGCTACAGCCGCGAGTCCGGCCGGACCGCGCCGTACGACCTGATGATGAACCTCGACGAGCTGACCGGAGCGCTCGACGAGGCCGAGGCGCCGGGTCCGTACCTGCCGTTCGGCGCGGCGAGTGACGTCGCCGGCGCCAAGCCCGCCGCCAGCATCGAGGTCGCCTTCTCGACCGGGCACACCACCAGCTGGAGCTTCGAGGCCGGCACCGGATGGGTGCGCGACGACAGCCTCGCGCAGCAGGGCGGCGACTTCGTGCCCGACAACGTCCTCACGCTGGAGGTGGAGGTCGGCGACGCCGGCTACCTCGACCCGGCCGGCAACCCGGTGCCCGAGTCCAAGTTCTTCGGCACCGGATCAGGGGTGTTGTTCGCCGACGGCAAGGCCCTGCCGTTCGAGTGGAGCAAGGACGGCCCCGCCGCTGCCCTCGAGCTCACCACCAAGGACGGCAAGCCGGTGACCGTGCCGCCCGGACACACCTGGATCGAGCTGGTGCCGAAGAAGGGTGGCTCGGTCCGCTACGGGCGCTAGTCGGTCGTCGGGTCGGTGCCGAAGATGTCGGCACCGGATCCCACCAGACCGCGCAGGCCGCTCAGGACCGCGCCGATCACGACCTCGACGTCGCGGCTGGCCTGCTCCGGGTCGTCGGAGTCGGCGACCCAGAGCCCGGCGCTGCCGAGTGCGCCGAAGAAGATCTGGGCGAACGTGTCGACCATCCGGTCCGGCGCGTCGAACTCCTCGAACAGGCCACGCACGATGTCCGACATCAGACCGTACGTCATGCGCTCCTCGGCCTCGCGCCAGCGGTCGAAGCCGAGTCGGACCGGGCCCTCCTGGATCACGATCCGCCGGTAGGTCGGGTCCTGGCACACCTCGAGGTAGCCGCGCAGGCCCTCGAGGGCCCGCTCCCACGGGTCGCCGATCTTCTCGATCCGCTGGGCGATCGTCGCCTGGGCCTTCGCCTCGATCTGGTCGAAGACGGCCTCGAAGAGGGCCTGCTTGCCCTGGTAGTGGTGGTAGAGCGCGCCCTTGGTGACCCGCGCCCGCGCGACGACCTCGTCGAGGCTGGTCCCGGCGTACCCGCGCTCCGCGAAGAGCGTGGCGGCACTCTTGACCAGGGCCTTGCGGGTCGACGCGGAGTACTGCGCTCGACGCGATGTCGCGCGGCTGGCCGCCCGCAACACCTTCGCCGGAGTCGCCATCTGTCCAGCATAGAGAGCCGGGCCGTGGCGGGGGACGGTTTCCGCCCGTGTCGCCGGGCTGGGAACGCTCGGCGAACTTAAGGTACGTCACATACCCAGAGTTTGTCCCGGATACGAGCCGTCGACATACTGACAGTACGTACCGACGGTATGACGAGAGGAGCGCGAACCATGACCTGGGACGCCTACCACCGTCGTGATGCGGCACTGCGCTCGGCGATCGCGGTGATCGACCGCCGGCGGGACGGACGACTGCCCTGGCCCGAGCTGGGCGCGGCCCGCGACGCCTTCGACACCCCCACCGACCTGCTGCTGGCGTTGCAGATGCGCTGGCACACCCGACTCGCCGGCCACGTCGACCGGCTCCTGGCCGCCGAGCCCCTGGACCTGCGGGCCGCGGTCGTCGACGCCTGGCGCGCCGCCACCGCGGACCTTCCCGGCGTCCGGGCTGTCCTCGACACGCACGACGACGAGCTCGCCCTGCGCCCGGCCCGTGCGAAGGAGCTGGCCTACCTCGCCTCGGCGGCGGGCCTGGCCGACCTTTGCGCTCCCGAAGCCGTGGCGATCGGCCGCGAGATCAGGTCCGAGGCCCAGAGCCTGGTCGACGTCGGTCCGGTCCCGGACCACGTGCCGACCGGATGGGTCGGCCGAGTGCTCCAGGCGCTCGGCGTCTGACCGAACCGGTCGCGTCCCGGTGGGGGTCGGGACGTCTGCGAGGATGGCGCCGTGTCGACTACGCCGAGCGTCTCGTACTCGATCACCGTCCGTCTCGAGGTGCCCGCCGGAGGCAGCGCCGTCAGCCTGCTGACCAACGCGGTCGAGAAGGCCGGTGGCGTGGTGACCGCGCTGGACGTCACGTCGTCGGCGCCGGACCGGCTGCGGATCGACGTCACCTGCGCCGCGTCGGACACCGCCCACGTGACCGAGATCGTCGATGCGCTGCGGGCGTTGCCCGGTGTCACCGTGCACAAGGTCTCCGACCGGACGTTCCTGATGCACCTTGGCGGCACGATCGAGATGCAGAGCAAGCATCCGATCCGCAACCGCGACGACCTGTCGATGGTCTACACGCCCGGTGTGGCCCGCGTCTGCGAGGCGATCGCCGCCAACCCGGAGGACGCGCGGCGGCTCACGATCAAGCGCAACTCCGTCGCGGTCGTCACCGACGGGTCGTCGGTGCTCGGCCTCGGCAATCTCGGCGCCTCTGCCGCGCTGCCGGTGATGGAGGGGAAGTCCGCGCTGTTCAAGCGGTTCGCCGACATCGATGCCTGGCCGCTGTGCCTCGACACCCAGGACACCGACGAGATCGTGTCGATCGTCGCCGCCATCTCGCCCGGGTTCGCCGGGATCAACCTCGAGGACATCTCCGCGCCGCGCTGCTTCGAGATCGAGGCGCGGCTGCGGGAGCGGCTGGACATCCCGGTCTTCCACGACGACCAGCACGGCACCGCCATCGTCGTCCTGGCGGCGCTGACCAACGCGCTGCGGGTCGTCGACAAGCGCCTCGAGGACGTCCACCTCGTGATGTCCGGCGCCGGAGCGGCCGGCTCGGCGATCCTGCGACTGCTGATCGAGGCCGGCCTGCGTCAGGTGACGGTCGTCGACATCGACGGCATCATCCACCGCGACCGACCGGGTCTGGACGAGTCCCTTCGGTGGATCGCCGAGCACACCAACGAGAGCGGGCTGACCGGCACGCTGCGCGACGCGATCCGCGGGGCAGACGCCTTCGTCGGCGTCTCGGCGCCGAACCTCCTCACCGGCGACGACGTGGCCACGATGGCCGACGACGCCGTCGTCTTCGCGCTCGCCAACCCGGTGCCGGAGATCGATCCCGTCGTCGCCAGCCAACACGCCGCCGTCGTCGCGACCGGACGGTCGGACGCCCCGAACCAGATCAACAACGTCCTCGCCTTCCCCGGCGTGTTCCGCGGCCTGCTCGACGCCCACAGCCACTCGATCGACCAGACCATGATGGTCGCCGCCGCCGAGGCGATCGCCTCCGTCGTCACCTCGTCCGAGCTGAACGCGAGCTACATCATCCCGTCGGTGTTCAACGCCGACGTCCATCACGCGGTCGCGCAAGCCGTACGCGACGCAGCCAGCGCCGACGGTTGAGCTCCGACGCGTGGCGGGTCGGAGCGGCGTACGCACCATCCGCGAGTCGGAACTCGAGCGGGTCTAGCCGGCGCGCTCGCCCAGCCGGCTCAGCTCCTCGCCGAGCGCGTCGCGAATCGCCGCCGCCAGCTCCCGCTGGAAGACCGTGACCACCGCCTGACCGGCCACCGGCACCAGGGTCTGGATCGCGAACATGACCCGCGTCCACTCCGCCTCGGGCATGCCGGCCTCGGCGAACGGATGCCAGATCTGTTCGCGCACCCGGGACACGAACGCCTGCGCGATCGCCGACAGGTGCTCCGACAGCACCGGGAGCAGGTCGATGACCGTGTCGGGGTCGAGGCCGAGCGCGATGGCCTGGGCCCCGGCACGCACGACGCTCGGCTGCAGCAGCCGCAGGCGGTCGGCGTCGACCTTCTCGGCCAGGCCGAGGTCCACGATCCGCTCGACCAGGACGTTGTCGCGGTCGATCCCCGCCATCGCCGTCAAGGTGTCGCGTGAGATCTCCTCGGGCTGCTCGTCGTCCCCGATCGGACTGTCCAGCATGCGCAGCAGGTCGAGGGCGTGGCCGGCCAGCCCAGGGCCGCGCGAGCGGAGCGCCTGCTCGACGGCGGCGAGGGTGTATCCGCGGTCCAGCAGCTCCCGCACCAGCAGCAGGCGATGGATGTGTTCGCGGTTGTAGTAGCCGGTCCGGCCGACCAACCGCGGCGGCGGCAACAGTCCGCGACTGGCGTACGCCCGGACGTTGCGCACCGTCATGCCGACGCGGGCGGCGAGCTCGTCGACGGTGAGCTCGGGCTCGGCGCTGGCCGGAGCGGACGAGGGTGTGGCGGTCATGTCACATCAAGGATGTCAGATGGACGGGTACGCCTCCGTCGGGTCGGGATGACAACATTGAGGGCATGGCAGGCGACCGACCCAGTGACCCGCACCAGGAGCCTCCCGCCGATCCGACCAGCGACCTGCGCGACGAGCGGGCCGACCGGCCCCGAGACGACGACCAGACGACGCCGTCGTACGCCGGGCGGCTGCTGGTCGCGTCGCCCACGCTTCGCGATCCGAACTTCGCTCGCACCGTGGTGCTGATCCTGGACCACGACCACACCGGCACTCTCGGCGTCGTCCTGAACCGGCCGCTGGAGGTCGAGGTGCGCGACGTGCTGCCGGACTGGACCGGTGACGTCAGCGAGCCGGGGTCCTTGTTCGGCGGCGGTCCGGTCGCGACCGACTCGGCGCTGGCGATCGGTGTGCTCACGCCCGCGGCCGACGACGCGCCGCTGGGGTGGCGGGCGATGTACGGCCGGGTCGGGCTGGTCGACCTCGACACCCCGGTCGAGGTGCTGACCGGAGCCCTCACCGGGCTGCGGATCTTCGCGGGGTACGCCGGCTGGTCTCCCGGGCAGTTGGAGGACGAGATCGCCGAAGGGTCCTGGCTCGTCGTCGACGGCGCCGACGAGGACCTGACGACGGAGTCGCCGGTCGACCTGTGGTCGCAGGTGCTGCGTCGCCAGCCCGGCAACGTCCGGCTGCTCGCGACCTGCCCGGAGGACCCGACCCAGAACTGAGTCGGCTCCCGTGCTCGGGCCGAGGTCAGATCCGCGGCTCCCGCCCGGCGGGTTGGCGGACCGGGCCGAGACTCGGCGCTGGCGGGATCGGACGCTCGACGTCGGACGCCGCGTCGACCCGGATCGGCTCGCCGTGGTGCGTCGTGTCGAGCGGCTCGCCGTCGAGCAGACGGTACTTCGCGGTCTCGCGGCCGATCTCGACCTGGAGACACCGACCCTGGAAGCCGAGCCGGAAGGTCAGCCGGGTCACCCCCTCGGGCAGGCGGGGCGCGAACCCGAGCCGGCCGTCGTGGTCGCGCATCCCGCCGAACCCGGCGACCGCGGCATGCCAGGCGCCGGCAAGTGAGGCGATGTGCAGGCCGTGGTCGATGTTGTGGTGCAGGTCGTGCAGGTCGGTCAGCGCGGCCTCCCGCCAGTAGGCGTACGCCAGGTCGAGGTAGCCCACCTCGGCGGCGACGACGGCCTGCGTCGCCGCCGACAGCGACGAGTCGCGGACCGTCCTGGCCTCGTAGTAGACGAAGTTGCGCTCCTTCTGCTCCGGCGTGAACGCGTCGCCTCGCAAGTGCATGGCCAGCGCCAGGTCGGCCTGCTTGACGACCTGCTTGCGGTAGATCTCGAAGTACGGGTAGTTCAGCAGCAGCGGGTAGTGCTCCGGCGGCGTACCGTCGAAGTCCCACTCGGCGTGCTCGGTGAATCCTTGGCTCTGGGCGTGGACCCGCAGATGGTCGTCGTAGGGCACGAACACGACGTCGGCCGCGTGTCCCCAGGTCCCGATCTCGTCGTCGGCGACCCCGAGCTCGGTGGCCTGTTCCGGCCAGCGCTTGCAGGCGGCGACGGCGGCCCGGAGGTTTCGCTGCGCCATCAGGTTGGTGTAGACGTTGTCGTCGACGACCGCGGTGTACTCGTCCGGTCCGGTGACGCCGTGGATCCGGAACCGGTCGTCGCTGTCGAAGTGGCCGAGGGAGGCCCACAGTCGAGCCGTCTCGACGAGCAGCTCGAGCCCGATGGTGCGGTCGAACTCCTCGTCCTGGGTCGCCGCGACGTAGCGCAGGACGGCGTCGGCGATCGCGGCGTTGACGTGGAACGACGCGGTCCCGGCCGGCCAGTAGCCCGACGACTCCTCGCCGCGGATGGTTCGCCAGGGGAACGCCGCGCCCTTCTGTCCGAGCGTCTGAGCGCGGTCGCGGGCGTACGGCAGCGCCGCCTGTCGCCAGGCCAGCGCCTCCCGGGCCGACACCGGGGTCGTGTACGTGAGGACCGGCAGCACGAAGGTCTCGGCGTCCCAGAACGCGTGGCCGTCGTAGCCGGGGCCCGTCAGTCCCTTCGCGGCGATCGGGCGACCCTCGGTCCGCACACCCGCCTGGAAGATGTGGAACAGCGCGAACCGGACGGCCTGCTGCAGCTCCGGGTCGCCCTCCACCTCCACGTCGGCGCGTCGCCAGTAGTCGTCGAGCCGGGACCGCTGCTCGGCGACCAGGCGGTCCCAGCCGGCGAGCCGAGCCGTCGCCAACGCGCCCTCGACCTGGTCTCGCAGCGCGGCCGCCGACCGGCGATGCGACCAGCCGTACGCGAGGAACTTGATCACCCGGAACCGAGTGCCTTGGGGCAGCCGAACGGCGATCGTCAGCCTGGCCAGGTTGTCATTGACCTCGAGCGACGTGTGGGCGGACTCCGGCGCCTCGAACACGTGGTCGGCGCCCACGGCGACCCGCAGGCCGCTGCGCTTGGTCTGGTGTACCAGCGCGCAGGCCGTGCCGCGTCCGACCGAGAGCTGGGGCACCAGCGGGTCGACGATCAGACCGCCGGCGCGCGGGTCGGAGGTCGGGTCGACCTCGATCCGCTCCCCGCACAGCAGGTCGGACTGCACGGCGATGTCGAGGTCGCCGTCCAGTGGCTCGACCTCGTACGCGATGGCGGCGACCGACCGGCGGGCGAACGACACGAGGCGCTGCGAGGCCACGCGGACCGTCCGACCGCCCGGCGACGTCCACTCGGACCGGCGGGAGAGCAGGCCGGTGCGGAAGTCGAGCGCCTGCTCGTGGGAGAGGACCTGTCCGTAGCGCAGGTCGAGCGGCGAGTCGCCGGCGACCAGCCGGATGATCTTGCCGTCGGTGATGTTGACGACCGCCTGCCCGGCGTCCGGGAACCCGTAGCCGATCTCGGGGTGCGTGTACGGCCGGTGCTCGAAGAACCCGTTGAGGTAGCTGCCCGGGACCGCGTGCGGCTCACCCTCGTCGAGCGTCCCGCGCAGTCCGACGTGCCCGTTGGAGAGCGCGAAGATCGACTCGAACTGGGCGATCTCGTCCACGTCCATCCCGGTGGCGCGGATCGCCCACGGCTCGACGTCGTACTCCGGGCCGTCGGCGCTCATGACCGCTCCATCAGGTCGGCGAGGTCGGACACCACGACGTCGGCGCCGCGTTCGCGGAGCGCGTCCGCCTGGCCGGCCCGGTCGACACCGACGACATAGCCGAAGTCGCCGGCGCGTCCGGCGGCGACTCCGGCAAGCGCGTCCTCGAAGACCGCGCCGGCCGTCGGCTCGTACCCGAGGTCGGCGATCGCCGCGAGGAAGGTGTCGGGTGCGGGCTTCCCGGCCAGCCCGCGCTCGGCTGCGACGAGGCCGTCGACCTGAGCGTCGAACGTGTCCTGCAGTCCGGCCGCCTCGAGCACCGTCGAGCAGTTGGCCGACGCCGTGACGACGGCGGTGCGCAGCCCGGCGGCCCGGACGGCCTCGACGTAGCCGACCGATCCGTCGTAGACCCGGACGCCGTCGGTGCGGAGCCGGGCGAGGATGCGCTCGTTCTTGCGGTTGGCGATGCCGGCGACCGTCTCGGACGAGGGTGGGTCGTCCGGGTCGCCCTCGGGGAGCTGGATGCCTCGGGAGGTGAGGAACTCGCGGACGCCGTCCCGACGCGGTCGCCCGTCGACGTACGCCAGGTAGTCGGACTCGGTGAAGGGTCCCGACTCGTCCTTGCACTCGGCCAGCAGGTCGTTGAAGACCTCGGCCCACACCCCGCGGTGGACCTCGGCGGTCTTGGTCAGGACTCCGTCGAGGTCGAAAAGGCAGGCCCGGATCTGCTCCGGCAGGCCGAGCCCGGATCGCGTCGTGGATACGGTCATGGGTCCAGGCAACCATCTCGCGTCGCCGGGCGGTCTCCAGGGTGTCAAGTGTTCTCCCTGATTCTCACGAGGGGTTGAGATGTCACCCAGTCGTCCCGTACTCGTCATGGCCGCCGCGGCCGTGACCCTGACTCCACTCGTCGTCGCGGGCCCGGCCAGCTCGGCCGAGCCGGTGACGTGCGACGGCCGGCGCGCCACGATCGTCGGCACCGACGGCAAGGACGACATCGTCGGCACGTCCGGCCGCGACGTCATCCACGCGCTGCGAGGGTTCGACACGGTCCGCGGCGGTGGCGGCAACGACATCGTCTGCGGCGGTCGGGGAGCCGACACGATGCTCGGCGGGCCGGGCGCCGACCGGTTGTTCGGGGCCCGAGGCGGGTACGTCGGCGACGACGAGGGCACCGGCACCTGGTACGGCAACAAGCTCGAGGGCGGCCTCGGCAAGGACTACCTGTCCGGCGGGCCGGACCACGACATCGAATGGCCGGACTACGGCTCGACGCCGGATCGGGTGTCGTTCCCGGGTGCGACGGGCCCGATCACCGTGCGACGCGACGGCACCGTCTCCGGTCCCGGCATCGGCACCGACACGCTGGCGCCGGACTTCGAGCTCATCGTCGGGACCGCGTACGACGACACGTTGACGACCGTCGGCGCGCGGTCCGACCTCCAGGGCGGCGAAGGCGACGACTCGCTCCGGGTGACCAGGGACCTGGTCGACATCACGCTCGAAGGCGGACCGGGGGACGATCGGCTCGACGGCCGCCCGGCGAAGAAGTGGATGGTCCTCTACGGCGACGACGGCGCCGACGTCGTGCTCGGCAGCCCCGGCGCCGACGGCGCGTCTCCCGGCGCCGGTGACGACACGGTCGCGATGGGAGACGGCAACGACTCCGTGCACGGCGGCATCTCGGCGGGTCTCGTCGGGGTCGACACCGTGACCACCGGCGCGGGGAACGACCGCGTCGAGATCTCGGATCGGGCCGCCGGATCCACCGTCGCGTTCGGACCTGGTCGGGACGCGGTGGCGCCGTACTGGCTGGGTGGTGAGGCCCGGGTCGACGCGGCGAGCGGCACCTTCCAGGCCGGCGACGCGACCGTCGAGTTCACCAGTGCCGAGGTCTACGCGATCGGCGAGTCCAGCGACGACTACGGCGACGTGACCTTCACCGGCAGCCCGGCCGCGGAGACGGTACGGATGGGCAATCCGTACTTCGGATCGGGCAGCTTCGAGCTCGGCGGGGGCGACGACCGCATCCGGCTGTACTACACCTCCGCGGAGAGCATCGTCGTCAACGGCGCCGCCGGGGACGACACGATCGTCGGCAGCTGGACCGACGACGAGCTGTTCGGCGGCGCGGGTGACGACACGATCGACGGCCTGCGCGGCGACGATCACTGCGTCGCCGAGCACGTGACCAACTGCGAGAGCTAACCGGCACGTTGATGCGGCACTGGCGGCATCGTCAGCGGGAGGGCCGCCAGCCGCATCAACTCCAGCAGGTTGTCGTCGCCGGCGGTCTTGTTGAGCCGGAGCCGACCGCAGTCGAGGCACCGATGGACGAGGACCCAACGTCCTTCACCGCGGACGGTGACGGCGATCGGCTCCATGCCGCCGGGACACTTGGCGTCGCGATCGCCGGGTGCGTTGCGGTCGAGGTGCCGGGACCACAGGCAGTGGGGGCAGTGGTTGCGATGGGAGGTGCCCGGTGCGTCGAGCGAGACGGCTACGCCGCAGTGACCACACCGGAACGAGCGTGCGAAAGACAAGCCAGCAGACCTTTCAGAGGCAGGGTCGAGAGACGGAGTGACATCACTGCCTCCTTTCGGTCGTACGGATCGTCGACACCGCGATCCCACTATGTCGCCGCCGGGGAGTCAACCGGTTATCCCGTCGGCCCGATCTACCCGGTCGTGACGATGCCGTGGTCGAAGGCGTACACGATCGCGGCCGGTCGGTCGCGCAGCCCGAGCTTGGCGAAGATGTGGCCGACGTGACTCTTCACGGTGACCTCGGAGATCACCAGCGACTCGGCGATCTCGGCGTTGGTCCGGCCGCGACCGATCAGCCGCAGGACGTCGAGCTCGCGCGGGGTCAGGTCGTCGAGGCCCGGCCCCGGACGGCTGTCGCCGACCGCGGCCGCGCGGTACGTCGCGAGCACCCGGCCGGTCACCGCGGGGTCGAGCCACGAGTCGCCGTACGCGACCGCCCGGACCGCCTTGATCAGCTCCTCGGCCGGGCTGTCCTTGAGCAGGAAGCCGGCCGCGCCGGAGCGCAACGCCCCGGACAGCAGCTCGTCGTCGTCGAACGTGGTCAGGACGAGCACCGGCGGCGCGCTCGGGCGTTCCTTCAGTCGGCGGGTCGCCTCGATCCCGTCGACCCGCTTCATCCGCAGGTCCATCACGACCACGTCGGGCGCGTGGCTGTCGACGGCGACGACGACCTGGTCGCCGTCGGCGCACTCGGCGACGATGTCGAAGCCGTCCTTGCGTCGCAGGATGCGCCGCAGCCCGGACCGGACCAGCTCCTGGTCATCGACGAGCAGAACGCGTAGGGCACCATCCGCCGTTGGCACGCTGCTCCTCCTGGTGGGTCGAGTCGTCCGAACGCGGCAGGGAGACCGACACGCGCCAGCCCCGCCCGTCGGGGCCGGCGTCGAAGTGTCCCCCGAGCAGCTCGACGCGCTGCCGCATTCCCCGCAGCCCGGAGCCGCCGTTGCCGTCGGGGCCGAGCAGGACCGTGGACCGGTCGGCCGGGATGGAGTTGGCGACCGTCAACCGCACGGGATCGCCGGTCAGGTCCAGCCGGGCGTCCACCGCGGAGCCGGCGGCGTGCTTGACGGCGTTGGCCAGCGACTCCTGCATGATCCGGTACAGCTCGAGGCCGGCCGTGGGCGTGATGCCGGCGGTGTCGCCCCGCAGCTGGTAGTCGACGGCGGCACCGGTGGAGCGGACGTCGTCGACCAGGCTCTCGATGTCGTCGATCGACGGCATCGGCGCGGTGTCTCCCTCGCCGGACTCCAGGAGCCCCACGGTGCGGCGGATGTCGCTCATCGCCTGCCGGCCGACCCGCTCGGCGTCCTCCAGCGCGTCGACGGCCTCGGCGACGTCCTTGTCGGTCGTGAGGGTGTGCCGTGCAGCGGTGAGGTGCAGCATGGTCACGCTGAGCGAGTGGGCGATGACGTCGTGGATCTCGCGGGCGATCCGTTGTCGCTCCTCGGTCGCGGCCCGCGCCACCCGGCTGGCCTGGGCCTCCCTCGTACGCTGCAGCAGCCGCTGCTGCCACTGCATCGCGAAGCCGCCGTCCCAGACGATCGCGATCCCGAGGCACCAGTACAGCGAGCCCTTGAAGTCGCCGTACACGTCGAAGCCGGCGAGCGTACCCGCGGCCGCCAGCGCGACCGGGATGCTCGACCAGATCGAGCCGGTGCCGGCGACCTCCGCGACGAGCACGACGAGGATGAACGGCGCGAAGTCCGACTCGACGGGGTCGACCATCAGGATCGCCACCCCGGTGATCACGACGGCGCCGAACAGCAGCCGCGGGAGCATCACGCCCAGGACGTGCTCGACGATCCACGGCGCGATGATCGCCAGACCAACCAGCGCCTCCCAGCCGGGCGGGAACAGCGCGTCCCGCTGGACCACGACGGCGGTCGTGGCGGCCAGGGCACAGCCCGCGATGCCGAGTGCCATCCACCACGGCCAGTCGAGGTCGTTGGCCTGGTCCCAACGAGACCTGATCCAGGCGACAGCGGTCATGGGCACGGCTCCAGCGTAGGGAGGACGGCCGTGGATGACATCCCGCCACGGTCGGTCGGCGCCTCCGACCGTGGGCGGAGGCGAAGTCACGACCTGAGCACGCTGCGGTCGACACCCCGACCGCCCTAGCGTCCAGGGCATGACGACCGCATGGAAGACCCAGCACCGTCGATCCGCCGCGGTTCGCGAGGTCCTCGCCCGCGTCGAGCGGACCCGGGACGGCCGGCTGCCGTGGGCGGAGATCCCTACGGCCGTCGACGTCTTCGGCACGCCGAGCGGACTGCTGCGGGCGCTGCAGCTGACGTGGTTCACCCGACTCACCGCCAATCTCGACCACGCGATGGAAGGCGGCGGCACGAACGCCGTCGAGTCCGTGCAGTTGGCGTGGTACGACCTGGCCTGGCGCTACCCGGGTCTACGACGCGTGCTCGACCGCCACCAGGACCACGCCGCGGTGGTGCCCGGACGGACCCAGGAGCATCGGATGCTCGCGATCTTCGCCGGTCTCGCCAGCCTGGACGAGCCGGTGGCGATCGCCGCCGCGCGCGGTCGCCAGCTCGTCGACGCCCATCGGGAGCGGCCGACCGGCGGTTGGTTCGCGAGTCTGCTCGGGCTGCGGCCGACGTCCTCGGTGGCGTGAGCGCGGACGGGTCGGGCTCCCCGACGGATCGGGCGGATCAGGTCAGGCCGCAGGCGTCCGTTTCGGCCACGCGAACCCGCGTACCGGCGACCCGGACCGGAACGGCCGTCGCGTTGTCGGTCTCGTCGGTCTCGAGCAGCTGACCGTGGGGATCGGCCTCGAGCGTGAGGCAGTAGACGCCGTCCGGTGTACCCGGCGGCAGGCCCAGACTCTGGCCGGGGGTGTCCACGTCGTACACGTCGACCCAGCTGGGGGAGATGCCTTGCGGCGAGTTGCGGGCGCACTCGCCGAAGTACTCCTTCGGCCCGGTCGCGGCGGTCCCGGGCACCCGGGTGTTGTCGCGCAGGCAGAAGCTCACCTTGTCGCGCGCGACCAGCTCCGGTCCGGCACCGACCGGCGCCAGTGCGTAGCGCGCCATCGCGTCGAAGTGCCAGTGGTCGTGGGTCGGATGGTCGACCATGCATCCCGCCGGTACCCGGCGGGCTGCGCGGTCGACTCGACGCTGGAAGACCCCGTCGCCTGCGGTGTCGCGATGCAGCACCTGGACGGCGGAGCGTTGTCCCGGCGGACACCCCGGACCGCCTCGGGGCTCGACCAGCAGCGGACCCGGTCCCTCGTTGGCGAGCCAGGCGGCGAACCGGAGCCGCCGGTCGTCGCCGGTGCCGACGATCTCGAGGTCGCGGGCGTCCAGGCTGCGCATGTCGGGGAGCAGCAGACCCGGGTCCGGCGACTTCCGCGACGGTGCCGGATCGGACGACGGCACGCCGCCGAGGCCCGGGTCGGTGTCGGCGCTGGCCGGGTCGGACTCGGACTCGTCGGACATGTCGGCCGCGACCACCAAAGCGGCCGCTAGGACGATTGCGCCCGCCGCCGCGACCGCGACGACGGTGGTGCGTCGGTGCACAAGAGCCACAGTAGCCACACGGGCGGCCTACGATTCCTCCATGACAGTGACGATCGCGCGCCGCCTCTCGTACACCGGCGCGCTGACCCTGATCGCAGCCGGCATCGTCGGCTGCTCGCCGACCGACGAGAGCACCGACTCCTCCGACGACGCGACCGAGGCCGTGTCGGCGGAGGAGTGCGCGGTCGACCAGCTTCCACTCCAGAACGCCGGTGTCCTGACCGTCGGGACCGACTCACCGGCCTACGAGCCGTACTTCGAGAACGACGACCCCACCAATGGCCGAGGCTTCGAGTCCGCCGTCGCCTACGCCGTCGCCGAGGAGATGGGCTTCACACGTGACCAGGTCGAGTGGGTCACGGTTCCCTTCAACTCCAGCTACAAGCCGGGAGCCAAGGACTTCGACTTCGACATCAACCAGATCTCGATCACGCCCAAGCGTGCGGAGGCCGTGACGTTCTCCGAGGGCTACTACACCGCGGCCCAGGCCTTGATCACACTGCAGGACAGCGAGTACGCCGACGCCACGAGCCTCGACGAGTTCGCCGACGCTCGGCTCGGTGCGCAGGTCGCGACGACGTCGCTGGAGGCGATCGAGAACGAGATCCAGCCGAGCCAGCAGCCGCTGATCTTCGACAACACCAACGACGCCAAGCAGGCGCTGCTCAACGGTCAGGTCGACGCGATCGTCGCCGACCTGCCGACGGCCTTGTACATCACGGCCGTGGAGATACCGCAGGGCACGGTGGTCGGCCAGTTCCAGGTGTCGTCCGGCGAGACCGAGGAGTTCGGGTTGCTGATGGAGCTCGGAAGCGATCTGGCGCCTTGCGTCAACCGGGCCGTGTCCGCGTTGAAGGACGACGGCACACTGGCCCAGCTCGAGCAGCGTTGGATGTCCCAGGCGGCGGGCGTCCCCGAGCTGTCCTGACGTGGCGAGCCCGTCCGTCGCGTCGGACTGGACGCCCAGCGAGGTTCAGCTCGAACGGCTGGACTGGCGCCGCCGGCAGGCCCGACGGCGCAGCACGATCGCGCTCACGTCGACGGTGGTCGTCCTCGGGGTGGCCGCCGTTGTCGTGGTCAGCTCGCCGGGCTGGGACCGGGTCCAGGAGACCTTCTTCGACTGGGGCGAGGCGAAGGCGGCCGCACCGGAGATCCTCGACGGCTTCTGGACCACGGTGCAGATGTTCCTGCTCGCCGAGGCGTGCATCCTCGCGGTTGGCCTGCTGGTCGCGTTCGTCCGCGTGGTCCCGGCTGCCGGGTTGGCGCCGCTGAAGCTGTTGGCGATCGTCTACACCGATGTCGCGCGCGGCACGCCGACCCTGCTCGTGGTCTACCTGATCGGGTTCGGTCTGCCGGCGTTGCAACTGCAGGGCATCCCGAACAGCCTGTTCGTGCTCGGCGTCATCGCGTTGACGTTCTCGTACGGCGGCTACGTCGCCGAGGTGATGCGGGCCGGGATCGAGTCGGTGCACCCGAGCCAGTGGGCGAGCGGCCGGTCGCTCGGGCTCTCGTACGGTCAGACCCTGCGCCTGGTCGTGATGCCGCAGGCGCTGCGTCGGATGCTGCCGCCGCTGATCAACGACTTCGCCTCGCTGCAGAAGGACACCGCGCTGGTCGCCGCGATCGGGGTGTTCGAGGCGTTCCGCGCCGCGCAGCAGGAGTCGGCCCGCAACTTCGACTACACGCCGTTCGTCGTCGCCGCGGTCGGCTACATCGCCCTGACGATCCCGGTCGCCCGGCTCACCGACTGGCTGGCGCTGCGGGCCGTCCGCCGAGAGCAGGGGGCGACGGCATGACGCTGCTGCGGCTGGATGGCGTACGCCGGCACTTCGGTGCCAACCAGGTGCTGCGTGGATTCGACCTCGACGTCGCCGAGCACGACGTGGTCTGCCTGATCGGCGCGAGCGGCTCCGGCAAGTCGACCCTGCTGCGCTGCGTCAACCTGCTCGACACGGTCGACGACGGCACGATCTGGTTCGACGGCCGCGACATCACCGATCCACGCGTCGACCCCGACGACGTGCGGCGGGAGATCGGCATGGTGTTTCAGGCGTACAACCTCTTCCCGCACCTGTCGGCGCTCGACAACGTGACGCTCGCGCCGCGCAGGCTGCTCGGTCAGGCCCGGGCGGAGGCCGAGGCGGCGGCGCGGGTCCTGCTCGACCGGTTCGGCCTGGCGGAGAAGGCGTCGGCGCACCCGGACAGCCTGTCCGGCGGCCAGCAGCAGCGGGTCGCCCTGGTGAGGGCACTCGCGATGCGGCCGCGGCTGCTGCTGCTCGACGAGATCACGTCGGCGCTCGATCCGGAGCTGGTCGGCGAGGTGCTGGATGCGATCCGCGAGCTGAAGGCCGAGGGCATGACGATCCTGATGGCGACCCACGAGCTGGCGTTCGCCCGTGAGGTCGCCGACCGAGTGGTGTTCCTCGACGGTGGCCGGGTGCTGGAGGAGGGGCCGCCGGCGGCCGTGCTCGACGCGCCGACGCACGACCGCACGGCGACCTTCCTCCGTCGAGTTGTCAGCGCCTCTTCGGGCCAGGACCCTGATACGCGCTGACAACTTTCGTGGGTGTGGCCTACTCGTCGGCGAAGATCCTGACGACGATCTCGCCGTCCGAGGTCGCGTAGCCCCGGTACATCCCGGACGTGTTGAACACGAACGCCAGGTTCTGCCGGTGGTCCAGGGCGATGACGCCGCCGGAGTCCGCGCCACCGATCGCCTCGGTCTTGTCGATCGCGACGTTCGCGGCCCTCGCCACGGGCCGGCGGAGGTACTCCATCTGCGCCGAGATGTCGTGCGTGACCGCCTGCCGGATGAACAGCTCGCCGGTCCCGGTGGCCGACGCCGCCATGGTCTGGTTGTTGGCGTACGTCCCGGCGCCGATGATCGGGGAGTCGCCGATCCGGCCCACCGGCTTGTTCGTCAAGCCTCCGGTCGACGTCCCGGCCGCCAGGTTGCCGTCCTGGTCGATGCCGACGGCGCCGACCGTGTTGGTCTCGCCGAACTCGAAGTCGGACTCGCCGCCCTTGGCGTCCATCAGCGACCGCCAGCGGCGCATCGTGAAGAAGTAGTCCTGCGTCACGAGGTCGAAGTCGCGATGCTGCGCGTAGAGCTCGGCGCCGTAGCCGGCCAGCAGGACGTGTCGGGAGTTCACCATCAGGTCGTTGGCGAGCGAGATCGGGTTCTTGATGTGCGTGACACCGGTGACCGCCCCGGCGTCGAGCGACTCGCCGTCCATGATCGAGGCGTCGAGCTCGTTCTCGGCGTCGGTGGTGAACACGGCACCCTTGCCGGCGTTGAACAGCGGCGAGTCCTCCATCGTGTTGATGGCCGCCTCGACCGCGTCGGTGCTGTCGTGGCCCTGCTGGATCGCGCGGTAGCCGGTGCGGACCGCCCGGGTGAGCGCCGCGCGGTAGCGCTCCTCCAGCTCGGGCGGCAGGTCCTCGCGGGCGATCGTCCCGGCCCCGCCGTGGATCGCGAAGACGACGTCGGAGGCCTTCTCGGTCTCGTTCTCGTCCTGGAGCGGCGCGGCCGACTCCGGTCCGGCCGCCGGAGCGGATGGTGGGACGGGGCTGTGGGTCGCGGCCGCCAGGCTGGCGACCGGAGCGACGATGACGGCGGCGGCGAGCAGTCCGCCTCGCCGAAGCGTGGCATTGACGCGGAACATGCTGACTCCTCCTGTGGTCCTGAGTCGATGCGGACGATGACCCCGGTCTATCCACAGCCGCTGGGTTCCGCAAGGGCGCGCCGCCGGGTCGTACCGCCGGCATCGATCGGTCGTGACAGGATGACGGGGGTGCGCTTCATCGCCGACCTGCACATCCATTCGAAGTACTCGATGGCCTGCAGCAAGGACTGCGACCTGGAGCACCTGACCTGGTGGGCCCGGCGCAAGGGCGTCACCCTCGTCGGCACCGGCGACTTCACCCACCCGGCCTGGTTCGACCACCTGCGCGAGAGTCTGGTCGCCGCGGAGCCCGGGCTCTTCCGGTTGCGCGACGACCTCGACCGCGAGATCAGCCGAACCCTCCCGCCGAACCTCCGCGGCCGCGACGTGCGGTTTCTGCTCTCGGTCGAGATCTCCACGATCTACAAGCGGGCCGACCGCACCCGCAAGGTGCACCACCTGGTGTACGTGCCGGACTTCGACGCCGCCGCCGAGTTCAACCGCCGGCTCGGCCGGATCGGCAACCTGGGCTCGGACGGCCGGCCGATCCTCGGCCTGGACTCCCGCGACCTGCTGGAGATCGCCCTCGAGTCCGGCGACGGCTCGTACCTCGTCCCCGCCCACCTGTGGACGCCCTGGTTCGCGGTGCTCGGCTCCAAGTCGGGCTTCGACGCGGTCGAGGACTGCTACGCCGACCTGGCCGACCACATCTTCGCGGTCGAGACCGGCCTGTCCAGCGACCCGCCGATGAACTGGCGGCTGTCGGCGCTGGACCGCTATCGCCTGGTCAGCAACTCCGACGCCCACTCGCCGCCGATGCTCGGCCGCGAGGCGACGGTGCTCGACACCGACCTCGACTACTTCGCGGTGCGCCGGGCCTTCGAGACCGGCGTCGGCCTCGAGGGGACGATCGAGTTCTTCCCCGAGGAGGGGAAGTATCACACCGACGGCCATCGCAAGTGCGGCGTACGGATGGAGCCGCCGCAGACCCGGGCGCACAACGGTCGCTGCCCCGAATGCGGCAAGCCGCTGACCGTCGGCGTGCTCAACCGCGTGGAGGAGCTCGCCGACCGTCCGGTCGGTTACCGGCCCGACGGCGCCCCCGACGTGCACAGCCTGGTGCAGTTGCCGCTCGTCATGAGTGAATTGCTCGGCGTCGGGTCGAGGTCGAAGCGCGTCATCCGGGAGATCGACGCGCTGACGGCCGCGCTCGGGCCGGAGCTCGCGATCCTGCGGGACGTGCCGGTCGACGACATCAAGGGCCATTCCCCGCTGCTCGCCGAGGCGATCGACCGGCTGCGCCGCGGTGCGGTGATCCGGGAGGCCGGCTACGACGGGGAGTACGGCGTCATCCGGCTGTTCGAACCCGGCGAGCTGGCCCGCCTCGCGGAGGCGACCGCCCCCGCGCTGTTCGAGGGCTACGAGCCGAAGGCCGGCCCTGCCGCAGCGCCGGGAGTTGTGGATGAGGCCCCACCGCTCGGCCGAGACGATCCGTCCGTTGTCGCACGACGATCCGCGGAATCGTCTCCACACGACTCTCGCGAGTCGGCGGATCGTCGGCGGACAACGGACCGATCGTCTCCCGCCGTGCTGACGGCTGCTTCGCTGCTGGACGGGCTGGATGCGGATCAGCGGGTGGCGGCCTCGGTCGCGGACGGGCCGCTGCTCGTCATTGCCGGGCCGGGCACCGGGAAGACTCGGGCCCTGACCCATCGGATCGCGCACCTGGTGACCGCCTGCGGCGTCGAGCCGGCGCACTGTCTCGCGATCACGTTCACCCGGCGGGCCGCGGAGGAGATGGCCGAGCGGCTGGCGGCGCTGGCGCCGGAGGCCGCTGCCGCGATCACGGTGGCGACGTTCCACTCGCTCGGCCTGCGGATCCTCCGGGAGCAGCACGAGCGGGCCGGCCTGCCGCCCGACTTCGGCATCGCCGACCGCGCCCAGCAGAAGGCGATCGCCGACGAGACGACGGACGACCGCTACCGCGACGTGCTGCGCGAGCGCGGCCTGGTCGACTTCGACGACTTGATCGCCGTACCGCTGGCCTTGCTCGAGGCCGATCCCGATCTCGCCGCCGCGTACCGCGATCGCTTCCGATGGGTCTGCGTCGACGAGTACCAGGACGTCGACGAGTCGCAGTATCGGCTGCTCCGGCAGCTCGTGCCCCCGGACGGCAACCTCACAGCGATCGGCGATCCCGACCAGGCCATCTATCGGTTCCGGGGCGCCGACGTCGGGTTCTTCCTGCGGTTCCAGGCCGACTTCCCGGCGGCCCGTACGATCCAGCTCACCCGCAACTATCGGTCCAGCGCACCGATCCTGTCGGCCGCCCGGCAGGTGATCGCGCCGACGACGCTGGTGCCGGACCGAGTGCTGCGGCCGGAGGCCGACCGCGGTCGGGACCTGGTCGGCGTCCATCGCGCCGCGACCGAGCAGGCCGAGGCGACGTTCGTCGTCCGGACCATCGAGCAGGTGATCGGCGGCGCGTCGTTCCACGCCTTCGACAGCGGACGGGTCGACTCCGACGGCACCCAGGGACTGGACTTCTCCGACTTCGCCGTGCTCTATCGCACCGACCGACAGTCCGGCGCCCTGATGGACGCGCTGACCCAGGCCGGCCTGCCGTTCCAGAAGCGGTCGCACGATCGCCTCGCGGACCGGCCGGGCGTCGATGCGATCCTCGACGAGCTCGCCTTCGCGCCGCCCCACGCGCCAGCGCCTGACACCGGAGCGTCCGCCGTACCCGATCGGCTTCGACACGCGGCCGACGCCGTACTCGGCCGGGTCCCGTCGGCCGAGCGAGAGGAGGCGGCGGCCGCGACGTACGCCGCCGTCGACCTCCTGATGCCGCTGGCCGAGCGCTGCCGCGACGACCTGGCCCGGTTCCGCAGTGAGCTGGCCCTGGGCGTCGAGGTCGACACCTGGGACCCGCGGGCGGACCGGATCTCGCTACTCACCTTGCACGCCGCCAAGGGACTGGAGTTTCCGGTCGTCTTCATCGTGGGATGCGAGGACGGTCTGTTGCCGCTGCGGTGGTCCGGTGCACCGGACGACGTCGACGAGGAGGCGGTACGCGAGGAGCGGCGGCTGCTGTTCGTCGGCATGACCCGGGCGCGGCAGCACCTCTTCCTCAGCCACGCGGCCGAACGGAGGTACCAGGGCGCGACCCGCGAGACCACGCCGTCCCCGTTCCTCGACGCGATGGACGCCTCGGTGTGGGAGCGGATCGGAGACGCCGTCCCGCGTCGGAGGCCGCGCGCCACACAGCTCCGGCTGCTGTAGCCGGCGTACGAGAGACTGGCGCTCGTGGCACCGGACGTACCTCGGACGAGACGGCGGCTACCGCGCTGGACGGAGCTGCGGCCCCTGCTGCGGCTGCGGACGCCCGAGCTCAGTCCGACTCGACGCCGCCTGGCGACCGCGCACACGATCGCGGACCTGCGGCGGATCGCGAGGCGGCGGACGCCGCGCGCGGTCTTCGACTACACCGACGGCGCGGCCGACGACGAGCTCGGCCTGCGTCGGGCCCGGGCGCTTTTCCGGTCGATCGAGTTCAGTCCGCGGGTCCTGCACGACGTATCGAGCGTGGACACCTCGACACCGATGCTCGGATCGGCGGCGGCACTGCCGTTCGCGTTCGCACCGACCGGGTTCACCCGGATGATGCACCACGAGGGCGAGATCGCCGTCGCCCGCGTCGCCGACCGTCGCGGCATCCCGTACGCCCTCTCGACGCTCGGCACGACGTCGATCGAGCGGGTCGCCGAGGCGGCTCCGAACGGACGCCAGTGGTTCCAGCTGTACGTGCAGAACGACCGGTCCGTCGGTGCCGAGCTGATGGCTCGAGCGGCCGCCGCCGGGTACGAGGCGCTGATGCTGACCGTCGACGCGCCGGTGCCGGGGGCGCGGCTGCGCGACGTGCGCAACGGCTTCGCGATCCCGCCGGCGCTGACGCTCCGGACGGTGGCCGACGCCGCGTTGCATCCGGCCTGGTGGATCAACCTGCTGACGACCGAGCCGCTGACGTTCGCCACGTTCACCCACTGGGAGGGGACCATCGCCGAGCTGATGGAGTCCCTGCTCGACCCGACGATGACCCTCGACGACCTCGAGTGGCTGCGGACGAACTGGTCGGGTCCGCTGCTCGTCAAGGGCGTCCAGTCCGTCGCCGACGCGCGGGCCGTGGTCGACGCCGGCGCGGACGGCGTCGTGCTGTCCAACCACGGCGGCCGGCAGCTCGACCGGGCGCCGGTGCCGCTGCGGCTGGTGCCGGAGGTTCGCGAGGCGATCGGCGACCGGGCCGAGGTCGTCGTGGACACCGGCATCATGAGCGGCGCCGACGTCGTCGCGGCGGTAGCGGCCGGAGCGCACTACGCCCTCGTCGGTCGGGCGTACCTCTACGGCCTGATGGCCGGCGGCGAGCGCGGCGTCGACCGGTCCGCCGAGATCCTCACCGCCGAGGTACGCCGCACGATGGCGCTGCTCGGCGTCTCGGAGGTGCGCCAGCTGCAGCCGCACCACGTCCGATTCGACTGATCCCGTTCCGCGAGGGGCGCACGATCGCGTTACGGCGCCGGGAACCCCAGCTCGACCGGCCGCCCGCCCAGCCGGCCGGTCGCCCGGGCCGGGGCATGCCGGCGCCCGTCGTCCCAGCGCAGCCGGAGCCGGCCGTCGACCGCACCGGGGCCGGTGACGGTGACCCGGGCTCTCACCATGCCGGTGCGTCGATGCCAGGTCATCCTCCCGGTCACGGCGACGTCGCCCACCCAGCGCACCCGGTGCAGTCGCCATCGGACCACGGGGCGGTCGCTCGTGAACGCACCTCCGACGGTGCTGAACCGGCCACCCTGCAGCCCGACGCCGTGCCGTCCGGACATCGAGAACCAGCGGGCCATCACGTCGGCCACGGTCGCCGCCGCGACTCGAGCGGTACGCCGGCGCGGCCCGACGTACCCGAGGCCGTCGGCCCGACGTACGAAGGTCTCGACGAGCCGGTTCTCGTGGTAGCGCCGAGCACATGACGTGTCGCTGGCCGATCGCGTCCGAACGAACCGGCGTACGATCCGCGAGGCGCACTGGTCGAAGTCGACGAGCGCGCTGACGTGGGTCATGTTCGCGACCTCGACGTACGTCGCGTCGGGGAACGCCCGCGCCGTCATTCGAGCGCCTTCGGGCGACGTCAGCGAGTCGAGGTCGCCGGCGAGCACCAGCGTCGGCACCTCCGGGTACGTCGCATCGCGCGGGACCGGACGCAGCCACCGGCTCGGCGCCGGCCAGTGCAGGCAGTCGTCGTAGTAGCCGTACGGCGAGTGCACCCACTCCCGCACGGTGAACGGCGCGAACACGTGCGGCCGGTTGCGTTGCAGCCGACGCACCGACCGCTGGAGCTGCTCCGGCCGATGCGACGGTCGGTCCCGCATGGCGTACGGCTGGGGGTAGTCGTTGCAGCTGACCGCGGCGTACAGCCCCTCCGACCACCACCGCACCGGCCCGGCGCCGCCGACGTAGACGTGCTCGCGGGCCAGCCGGAGCAGCGGTCGGGCGTACGGGCGTGGCCGCAAGACCGCGCGGGCGGCGGCGTCGAGCTCGCGGTAGACGACCGGGCTGGAGGCCGCGCCGGTGACGAGGTCGATCAGCATGTCGACGTCGACGACGACCGGACGCACGACACCGTCGGCGTTCGGGGCCCGGCCCGTGATCGGGTCGTCGCGGAGGAGTCTCGCCAGGCGGGCGAGTCGCCGAACCGGGCCACCGGGTCGCTCGGCGCAGGTCGGGCTGCGTCGGCAGGCCAGCCGGAAGGCTCGGCGCAGGGCGCGGTTGGTGTCGGTGTACCACGGGTCGGTGCCGCCGACGAAGTACGCCGCGTCCAGCATCAGCGTCCGCAGTCGGTCGGGATGCCGTACGGCGAACGTCTGGCCGAAGAACGTGCCGTACGAGTCGCCGTACAGGTCGATCCGGTCGATGCCGAGATGGTCGAGGACCGCGACCAAATCGCGCGCCGCGATCCGGGTGCCGTACAGGTCGGAGGCGCGGCCGAGCTTGCGACCGCACCGGCCGATCGCCTGCTCGTAGTCGCCCTGGTACGACTGCAGCCGACGGCACCGGATCGCCTCGGACTTGCCGGTGCCCCGGTTGTCGACGATGAGCAGCTGACGCCGGTCGAGCAGCGGGCCGAACAGGTCGCGGAAGTACGCCCGGCTGCCCGTCGACGAGTACCCCGGCCCGCCCTCGACGGCGACGATCGTGCCCAGCAGCGGTCGGTTGACCTGGCGACGGGGAAAGAGCTCGTACGCGATCCGGATCGAGCCGGCCGCCGGGCGCTGCCGGTCCAGCGGCACCCGGATGTGGCCGCACCGGGGCCGTGGCGCGAAGTCGCACCCTCGGTCCAGCCGGGCCGCCGTCCGGTCCCGGTCCGCCTCGGGCCGTTCGTCGGTCGCGGCGAGGGCCGCCGGTGGTGGCAGCAGCACGAGGGCGAGCAGCGCGGTCACGGCCAGCTGGATCGGGTGTCCTCGCATGCGGCCTCCCGGGTCCGACTCCGAGCCAGCCGCACTCTACGCCTCCGCGGCCGCGGCGTCCGCCGTCTCTTCGTGGCGATCGGGACGCGCCGCGGCGACGGTCAGGGTGCGATCCGAATGATCGGCGCCTCCGACGGCACGCCGCTGCTGTTGATGATGAAGAGCAGGTAGTAGCCGGGAGGGGCGTACTTGAGAAGCGGCACGGTGGCCCGGAGCGTGCTTGCGTTCGGCCTCGTGAACGTCACCGGGAGATAGCGCTGGTCGAAGTTGAACGAGTGCGTCACCGACCCGGCCTTGACCAGTGCCACCCGTTGGATCGCCGCCGCGTCCGGAGTGCCGATGGTGAAGGCGGCGCCGGGCCGCAGTGTCGTCGGCGCGGACTGGATGGTGGGTCGGGGCGCGCTCTGGCCGGAGCTGTCGAACAGGTAGGGCGGGTAGTAGATCTCGGCGTTGAGGTTGCGCTGCGGTCCGGGCGAGCCCCCGCCCATCGTCAGGACTGTCGCGTCCGGGAGCAGCAGGGCGGTCGAGTGGTAGAGCCGCATGCGGACTGCCGTCGCACCCAGCGCCCAGCTGTTGGTGGCGGGGGAGTAGAGCTCGGTGGTGTAGGCGACGCCGTTGCCGTTGGGATCGGGGTTCGGGGAGTTGTTGACGGCGCTGCCGCCGGAGACGAAGACCCGGCCGTCCGCGATCACGGTGGCGGTGCCCCAGTGCCGCCGATAGCGCATCCGCGGCAGCACCGTGAGCTTGGGCTTCGGGTTCGTGATGTCGATCATCCGGGCTTCGTTGCTCGCCGGGTCGACGCGCTTGACTCCGCCGCCTGCCTGCAGGATGCGGTCCGGCGCGTACATCACCGCACTCGACGTACCGCCGGTGTTGGTGGCGGGGATCGTCCCGCGGAAGGTGATCGAGCCCGTTCCGGCGGTGCTGACGGTGTACATCCGGGCCGCGGCGATGCCGAAGATCGTGCCGTCGGTGCGGACGAAGTTGCGCGGATAGCCGCTGCTGACGTTGCCCGTGGGAGCACCGGTCAGGAGGCGAGTGCCGGTGGCGGTGCGCACCTCCGGAAAGTCCTCGCCGCCGTCGCCGCCCTGGATGTAGACCTGGCCGTTCAGCATGGTGGTCGCCGAGGAGTACCAGCGCTCGCGCCGCATCTGGCCGACCAGGTTCAGCGTCTGGTCGCCCGGCTGGTACGCCGTGATGTACGGGTTGGGCAGGTTCTCCGACTTGCCGTCGACGGTGATGTCGCCGCCGTAGAGCTCGATGACTCCGCTCGCCAACAGCAGCTGTGAGCTGCAGAAGATGTCCACGTCGGTCGTGTTGGCCAGGACGGCATGCGCGTCGGGACCGAGGCCCAGTGTCGGATCCCAGACGTCGTAGACGTACAGGCCGGTCTGGACACCGTCCTCGTCGGTGCCGTAGCTCAGCACCTTCCCCTCCGGGGTCAGGACCGCGTGGATGCCGATCAGCGGCCAGTCGACCACGGGTGAGAACGTGCCCTTGACCGGGTCGCCGAACATCGGGACGGTGCTCGCCGGCGCTGCCGGGCCCGCCGCGGCGTTGATCCTGCGCAGGGCGCCGGGGTCACCGCGAAGCGCCGGCCCGACGTCGGGAGCTCGTTGCGCCACCGCGAACGACGGGTCCCGGCCGTTGGAGTCGAACGACCGCATCCGGTGGCCGGCCTTCATGTGGTCGTGATGGTCGGCCAGGTTGGTCTGGCCCTGCTCTGCCACCCGAACCGCTGGCGCGGCGCAGGCGAAGGCGAAGGGAGTCGTGCCAATTGCGAGCAGAACTTGCCGCCGTGTTGGATTGCTCATCCCCGCTCCCGCCGGATGAATCCCCTTTGCACAGAAGGAGATACCTATGGGCTTGAGTTCCAGATTAGGCGGGTGGAACGCGCGGTACGTAGGGCCGCAAGGCTCGGTATGAGGGAGGTATTTGTTCCCGGTTCCGCATCATCAGCGCATTAGTCGAATAGCGAATATTCGGGGTCAGTGGAAGTCCCGTGAGGTCGTGCGGGCCGCCAGCGGCAGTCGCGCCATGCCGTCGGCCACCAGGTTCGTGACTCCGTCGGCCCGCTCGACCCGACCGCGGACGATCAGCGCGGCCGACCCGCGGGCGATCCGTCGGTAGCGGGTCCACAGGCCGGGGGAGCAGACCACGTTGAGCATCCCGGTCTCGTCCTCGATGTTGAGGAACGTGACGCCCCCGGCGGTCGACGGCCGCTGCCGATGGGTCACGACGCCGCCCACCCGGGCCCGGCTGCCCGCCGGGACGGTCGAGACGGCTTGCTCGACCGACACCACACCACGCGCCTCGAGGTCGGCCCGAAGGTGCCGGATCGGATGGTCGTCGGGCGAGATCTTCGTGGCCCACAGGTCGGCGATGGTGCGTTCGACCTCGCTCATGCCGGGCAGCTGCGGCGGCGGCCCGACGCTGTGGACGCCGGCCAGATGCCCGGACCGCACCTGCGCCGCCTGGCCGGCCTGCCACAGCGCCTGGCGGACCGACAGCCCGAACGACTCGAACGCGCCGGCGGTCGCCAACGCCTCCACCTGCGCCGTGGTCAGACCGGTCCGGCGTACGAGGTCGGCCAAGTCGGTGAAGGGGCCACCGGCCTCCCGCTCGGCGACGATCCGGGTCGCCACGGTGTCGTCGATCGACGTCACCTGGGTCAGACCGAGCCGGACGGCGAGCTCCCCGTCGCGTCGGTGGCCGTCGGGATCGAACGGCGCCTCGGGGTCGAACTCGCCGACCGACGGCTGCTCCTGGTCCAGGCAGCTGCTTCGCCCGGTCGGTCGGCGCGGCGCCGGGGCAGTCGACCCGGAGCCCCCGGCAGCCGCCCCGGCGGCAGTCGACTCAGCAGCCGACTCGAGATCGAGCGGCTCGAGATCCGCCACGACGCCGGAGCGCGCGATGTCGGGTCGACGCACCTCCACGCCGTGCCGTCGGGCGTCGGCGACCAGCGACTGCGGTGAGTAGAACCCCATCGGCTGGGACCGGAGCAGCGCGGCGAGGAACGCCGCCGGGTAGTGCAGCCGCAGCCAGGTCGAGACGTAGACCAACAGCGCGAAGCTGATCGAGTGGCTCTCGGCGAAGCCGAAGTTGGCGAAGGCCTCGATCTTGGTGTAGATCTCGTCGGCGACGTCGCCGGTGATGTCGTGCTCGGCCATCCCGGCGTACAGCTTCTCCTTGAGGGTCGAGATCTTCTCGATGCCGCGCTTCGAGCCCATCGCGCGCCGCAACAGGTCGGCGTCGTCGCCGGAGCAGCCGCCGATCGCCATCGCCATCTGCATCAGCTGCTCCTGGAACAGCGGCACCCCGAGCGTGCGGTCCAGCACGGACTCCAGCTTGGGATGCAGATAGGTCACGTCCTCGCGCCCGAGCTTGCGCCGGATGTAGGGGTGCACCGCGCCGCCCTGGATCGGTCCGGGTCGGATCAGCGCCACCTCGATGACGAGGTCGTAGAACTTGCGCGGCTGGAGCCGGGGGAGGGTGCCGATCTGGGCCCGGCTCTCCACCTGGAAGACCCCGATCGAGTCGGCCCGGCAGAGCTGGTCGTAGACGCCGGGCTCCTCCTTGGGGATCGTGTCGAAGGTCCACTCCTCGCCGAGGTGCTCCATGACGAGGTCGAACGTGTGGCGCAGCGCCGACAGCATCCCGAGGCCGAGCAGGTCGAACTTCACCAACCCCATCGAGGCGCAGTCGTCCTTGTCCCACTGCAGGACGGTGCGATCCTCCATCCGGGCCCGCTCGATCGGGCACACCTCGCCCACCGGCCGGTCGGTCAGCACCATGCCTCCGGAGTGGATGCCGAGGTGCCGCGGAAACTTCAGCAGCCGCTCGGCGAGCGCCACCACCGGCTTCGGGATGTCGTGGTCGGTGCTGGCCCCGTCGACCCTTCCCCACGCGTCGACCTGCTTGGACCACGCGTCCTGCTGACCGGTGCTGTGCCCGAGCGCCTTGGCGACGTCGCGGACGGCCAGCTTCGGCCGGTACGTGATGACGTTGGCCACCTGGGCGGCGTTGCGCCGGCCGTACACCTCGTAGACGTGCTGGATCACCTCCTCGCGCCGGCCGGAGTCGAAGTCGACGTCGATGTCGGGCTCCTCGTCGCGGGTCACCGACAGGAACCGCTCGAACGGCAGGTCGAACCGGATCGGGTCGACGGCGGTGATGTCGAGCAGGTAGCACACGACCGAGTTGGCGGCCGAGCCGCGACCCTGGCAGAGGATGCCGCGGCCCTTCGCGTACGCGACGATCTCGTGGACGATCAGGAAGTAGCCGGGAAAGTCCTTGTCCTCGATGACCTGGAGCTCCCGCTCGATCCGGTCCTTGACGTCCGGGTCGAGCGCCTTGTCGGCGTACTTCTTCTCGCCACCGCGCCGGACCAGCTCCCGCAGCCAGGTCATCGGGGTGTGGCCCGGCGGCACCTTCTGTTGCGGCAGCTTGGGCCGGGCCAACCGCAGCGGGAAGGCCAGCTCGTCGGCGAGCTTCACGGTCCGCGCGACCGCGTCCGGGTAGCGGGCGAACCGGGCGGCCATCTCCACGCCGGAGCGCAGGTGCGCCCCGCCGGAGGCCGGGAGCCAGCCGTCCATCTCGTCCAGGCTGCGGCGAGCCCGGATCGCGGCCAGGACGCTGGCCAGCCGGCGTCCCTCGGGCCTGGCGTAGTGGGCGTTGTTGGTCGCGACCACCGGCAGTCGCGCCCGGGCCGCGAGCGCCGCCAGCGCGTCGTTGTCGGCGGTGTCGCCCGGATGGCCGTGGTCGAACAGCTCCACCACCACGTGTTCGCGACCGAACAGCGCGGCCAACCGGTCCAGCTCGCTCGCCGCGGCGTCCGGGCCACCAGTGGCCAGTGCCTGCCGGACCGCTCCCTTGCGGCAGCCGGTGAGGATCAGCCAGTGCCCGCCGGACTGGTCGGCCAGCTGCTCGAGGTCGTAGAGCGGCCGGCCCTTCTCGTCGCCGTGCAGCTGGGCCTCGGTGATCGCGCCGGCCAGCCGGTGGTAGCCCGCCTCACGCTCGGCCAGCACCAGCAGGTGGCTGCCCTCGGGATCGGCGATGCCGTTCTGTGGTTGGGTCAGGCCGAGCGAGAGCTCCGCGCCGTAGATCGTGGCCAGCGGGTGCTTCTCGGCGTACGCCTCGGCCACCTCGGCCATCCGGGCCACGCCGTAGAAGCCGTCGTGGTCGGTCAGCGCCAAGCCGTGCAGGCCGAGGGTGACGGCCTCCTCGACCAGGGCGTCGGGGCTGCTGGCGCCGTCGAGGAAGCTGTAGTTGGAGTGACAGTGCAGCTCGGCGTACGGCACGACCGGGCCGGCCGGCGGTGTCGCCTGGTGCCTAGGATCCGGGTCGTACGCCGCGCGCTTGCGCGACCAGGCCGGGCCGTCGCCGCCGTCGACCCCCGCCGGTGTGTCGTCCGGGCGCCGTCGGCCGGAGAGCTTGCGCTCCAGCTCCGACCAGGGGATCGGCGGGTTGTTGTAGCCCACACCCGATCATCGAACACGTGTTCGAAGAAGTCAACAGGCGCCGGCCGGGCCGGCGCGTCGTCACTCTGGTGCGGGGTCGAGGAGATCGTGCCGGGACTCCGGCCGGCCGACCGACGTGGCCGTCGTGCCGCGGCGGACGAACTCGCCGCCGGTCGGCCATCGGGTGACGAACTGGTCGCCGGTGGCGTCGTCGTACCTGATGAACGTGATCTCGTCGACGTCGACGGCGTACAGATGGAACCGCCCCGGCTCCGGACGCCAGCCGAGGTCGCGCGCCACCGCCTCGGCGTAGCGGCGCTGCACCGCGACGTCGTCGGAGGGCAGGGCTCGTCCGCGCACCTTGTACTCGCCCTCGCCGCCGTCCCGATTGGTGATCACGCTGTGCACGAGGATCCGAGGGTCGCGAGCCAGGTCGCGTGCCTTGGTCGACCGCCACATCATCGACAGCCACAGGTCGCCGTCCATCAGGTACGGCTCGACCGGACTGAGGCGTGGCGTGCCGTCGCGCCGGATGGTCACCACGAGCACCACACCGGGATCGACCAGCCGCTGTCGCCCGACGTCGGCCAGCCGCGGTTGGCTCGCCGTCAGCTCCGACCAGCGCATGGTCGCTCCTTCGGGCGGACGACTTCCTGATTGCTGTCTACCCGAGCCGACCGACAGTGCGCGGACTCGTAGGCTCCCTCTAGTTGCGAGGCACTTGCGACAGCGTGATATTGCAGCTAGGCACGGCGGCGACCCTCGAGCCCGTGGGGTACGGGCCGTCGGACCGTCGACCGACCACCTGACTGCCGAGGCGTACGCGATGGATCCCGAGGAAGTGTTCGAGCTCTACGGCATCGATCCGGTCGATCGAGCCGACTGTCTCGGGCTGCTCGAGCGGTCGGTGCGACCGGAGGTGGGGGAGGTGCTCGCCCGCCTCCGCGATCAGCTCGGTGCCTTCCCCAACGGTCCACCCGAATGGGAGTCGGAGCCGCAGGCCGCGCTCGAGGCGTTCCTTCGATTCGCCCCGGAGATCGCCCGCTGGCATCGGGGCCGAGGCATCGATGCGGCGACGAGCCGGGCCACGCTGGCCGACGTGGGTCGCCGGCTGACTCTGCACCGCCGTACCCACGGCAGGTTCGGCATCTCGCCGTGGTCGTGGATCACCTGGCACCTGTCCGGTGGCCTGTACCAGCTGGGGCGTCTGCAGCAGGGGGTACACCGCCAGGGGCATCGCCTCGGTGAGGTCGCGCCGGGTGAGGTCGTGATCAGCCTCCATGTCCCGGCGACCGGCCGGCTGCAGCCTGACGACGTCACGGCCAGTCTCGCCCGCGGGCCGGCGTTCTTCCGCCGTCACTTCGGCGAGTTCCCGGTGCCGCGGTACGCGACCTGCACCTCCTGGCTGCTGGACCCGTACCTGCTCGAGCAGTTGCCGCCGACGTCGAACATCGCGTCCTTCGCGGGTCGGTTCACGACGCCCGGCGAGCCGGTGGACGCCCCGGACGAGGCGCTCTACTTCGTCTTCGGGACCCGCGACCTCTCGAAGGTCGACCAGCTACCGCGCGACACCTCGCTCCAGCGGCTGATCCTGGACCGCATCGCCGCAGGTGGAACCTGGCAGCTCGCGACCGGCTACCTCCGGATCTAGGGCTGTCTCTGCGCATGAGGTCACCCTCACCCCGCGCGATGTGCGGTGATTCGGGCAGACTGTTGCGTATTACGCAGACCGTTGACGATGACGCAATCTCGGTTCTACGCTCGGTCGC
>Ga0081538_10000071_pt1 | contig 96238 bp, 98 predicted proteins | sample TabmetS5T2R1_FD_71022 | JGI IMG/M metagenome (GOLD analysis project Ga0081538, IMG submission 71022) | Tabebuia heterophylla rhizosphere microbial communities from the University of Puerto Rico - S5T2R1 | ecosystem: Host-associated > Plants > Roots > Rhizosphere ... | reverse complement strand
CGGCCTCGCGTTTCGGCGGCTCTCCGGGCTCGCGCTCGACGTCGGTCGCGATCACGTGAGCGCGACCGTGAACACGCTCGTGCTCGCCTACGTTGGCGCCTCGCTGCCGATCCTGTTGCTCTTCAGCGCGGCCGATCTCGGCGTGGGCAACGCCCTCAACCTTGAGGTGGTCGCGAAGGAGGTCGTCGCGACGCTCGTGGGGTCGATCGGGTTGATCGCCGCCGTGCCGATCACCACCGGCCTCACAGCGCTACTCGCGCTCAGCGTCGCGCCCGAGCAGATCGACGACGATGACGGCCACGGTCACGCGCACTAGACGAGTAGACGGTTTTCGTCGGCCTAGCCGGAGCCGCTTACCAGCGTCGCCGAGGCGAGCACGGCGCCGATCGCGAGCAGGATCGTGATCGCGCGAAGCCGCTCCGGCGTGAGCCATGCGTAGCGGCGGCTACCGAGGTACGCGCGCGTGCCGGAGGCGGCACCGACGGCTGTCATCGCGGTGGCCATGCACTGCATGCACATGCGAAGCGCATCATACGCCTAGGTAGAACTCCTCTCCGTGACTGATGACGGTGGCGCTCTCCACCTGGCCTCGATAGCCCGCGCTGGGTAGCTGGATCGCGCAGGCCGCCGGGCGCGCGTCGCTTGCGCTTTCGCCTGGCAGCAGCGCTGCTGCTCGTGCCTCGATGCGAGAGCGCCCGCATCCCGGCGCGGCCGCTGCGATCGCGATCTAGCGGTCGCTCCAGCGAAAGAAGGTCAGGAGGTTGCCGTCGCTGTCAAGCGTGGCGAACTCCCTGGTACCGAAGTCCGTCGCGTTCACGCCCGCGAGCGAGACGTCATGGAGCACCCCCGCAGATCGCAGCTCGGCGAACAGGGCGTCGACATCTGAGACCTCGATCCGGCAGCTCGCCGTGCCGGCGAGGAATAACTCAGCGCCCGAGCAGATCGGCTGTCGGTCCAGGCCCTCGCGTGAGCGCCAGTCCTCGTCGGTGGCGCCCCAGAGATGCAGCACGGCGTCGTCGCGCACCAGGACCGCAAAGTCGCCGGTCTCGTGCAGTGCGTCGAAGCCGAAGCGGTCGCGGTAGTACGCCACCGCATCAGCGACGCTGCGGACCGGAAGCGCGGGAATGGTTCGGTGGAGGCCAGCGACGGCCCGCCGATCAAGATGCGACATGCCTCGAAGAATGCCGATCGAGCATGCGCCGCGACCGCTTCCCAGGCGGTTCGACGCTTGGCGTGGGCGGGGCGCGCAGTCGATCGCCGGCTGCTGCTTCCGCCGGGTAGGACGCGTCTTCCCGCCTGCTCCCGACCACGGCGCCTCAGCGGCGAGCCGTACGATGCTGAGACTTGAATCAGTAGGAGGGATCATGAAGATCGTTGTCGGCTACGACGGTTCGGACGGGGCCAAGCGCGCCCTCGACCGGGCGATCACGCTCGCCGGAGACGATGGGCGAATCACGGTGGTCGCCGCCGCCGAGACGCGTGCGCGGCCCGGCATCACGGAGGGCGCCCGTCTCGACCCTTCCGAGATCGAGCGCCGACGCAAGGACCTCGAGGAGGCCAAGGCGCTCTTAGCGGCGCGCGGCGTCGACGCGGAGACGCTCGAGGCGCAGGGCGACCCAGGCGACGTGATCGTCAACAGCGCCAAGGACGCCGACCTCGTCGTGGTGGGCAGCCGCGGGCTCAATCCGATCCAGCGGCTGCTGCTGGGGTCCGTCAGCACGAAGGTCGTTCACCGCGCCGAGTGCGACGTGCTCGTCGTGCGCTGACCCGGACGAAGCCGGCTTCGCCGCGGGCTCGCGCGAGCGCCCGCGACGCGGCACATGCTCACCAGCCTCGAAGCCGTCCTGCGCTACGGCCTTTCCCCGCGAGGCCCGCGAGACGATCGCGGCCAAGCCTCTCTTGGCCCGACGGCCTGCATCGGGACAGCGTTGACGCTCACAACGGGCCGCGCCGCGTTCCCCCTCACGGCCCTAGCGCTTTCGCAATCGCCTATTGCGAAACCGGAGGCCGTGACGGGGACCCGGCGCGGCTGGTCAGAGCGCCCACGCGGTGCCTATGCAAGGCGCCGGGAGAGGAGGGACCTGGCGGCGCGGGTGCTCCTCGTCCAGGCGGGCGAGTGTGGACGAAGTCGCGGTCACGCCCGCTTCGCGTCTTTAAGCGAGCTTTGGTTGGCCGGTTGTCCTTCCGGACGCCGGGCGATTAGCCGAGGACGCGCAGGTAGCGCCGGCGGGGCGGGGAGCCGATTCCGGTAGAGGTAGGCGCGGACGGTGAGCCGGTAGAGGCCGGGGGCGCACGGGCGACCCGCACGCAAACCGGCCCGATCCGGGGTGCTCGAGATCGGCGTGGACGACGTGCTGGCCGCGCTGGCGGAATAACGCGGGCGAGGATCCTACGCGGGGAGCGCGCGGCGCAGCAGCCCCTCCCGCACCAAGCGGCGGACGATCACGAGCCGGCCCGCCTCGTCCAGCCCACCGGGCAGGTCCGCGGCGGCGAAGGGATGGTCGAGGCGGGCGATCGCCCGGACCGCCGGCTCCACCTTGCCCGGGAAGCGCACCTCCTTGCCCTCGAAGGCCAGCGCGACCGCGCCGGCGGCCTCCTCGAGCTCGAAGATCACGGTCGGGCGACGCTCCACGAGCGTGGTCGCGGACAGGCGGTCGAGGTGACGAAGCTCGTCGAGTTGATCGGACAGGATCGGGCGGCGGCTCGCCACAAAGCGGCGCCGGGCCCGGCGGGCCACCTCCCGGGGCTCGAGGCGCGCGGCGAGCCGCTCGAGGAGGTCGGGCGGCAGGCTCCCGTCGGGCGGGAGCGAGCGGCGGAACTCCGGGTCGTCCGCGCAGCTGTCGAGCGCCATTCGCAGCGCGTCGATGCGGGTGGTCGGGTGCATGCCGATCGTCAGGTGGAGCGACTCCTCGTCCGAGGTGGTCGCCTCGTGCGGCCAGCCGCGCGGCAGGTAGAGCGTCTGCCCCGCCTCGAGCGTGAGCTCTTCGATCGGCGGTCCGGGGTCGCCGAGCTCCGGCGTCCAGCGCTGATGCTTCAGGGGCAGCTCCAGCACCGGCTCGTAGAGCCGCCACCGCTTGCGGCCGGAGACCTGCAGCACGAGCACGTCGTGCGTGTCGTGGTGCACGGCGAACCCACGCGCCGTGGACGGCGTCAGGTAGGCGTTCGCCTGCACGGGACGGCCGAGCGTCGCCTCGAGGGAGCGGCAGTAGAGCGCGGCCGGCGGCCAGTGCAGGTGCAGCCCCTGAAGCACGAGGGTCGCGCCGCGGGCGAACTCGTCGGCCAGGCGCTCCACCACCGCCGTCCCGGAGAAGCTGCCGGGCGGCCACGGGATTTCCTCGGTGTAGCCGGCGAGCGGAAGCTGGGCCCCGTCCTTCACCAGACGGAACGCGGGCGCCCGGATGCCGGTCTCGCACACGAGCCGCTCGACGTCACGCGGCCCGAGGATGTGGAGGAAGCGCTGCGGGTCGTCGCGGTCGACGACCAGCGGTCGCCGCTCCCAGTGGTCCGCGAGGAAGCGCGCCGGGTCGACTGGCCCGAGCGTCAGCTCGAGGGCATCCTCCCGCGCCGCGGACGGGCCCGAGCGATCAGGCTCCGCCGGAGTCGCCGGAGTCGCCGGCGTCGTCACCCGTGTCGCTCACGTCGCCCGTATCGTCCCCGGTGTCCGAGATGTCCGTCGGGTCGCCGGTGTCGTCGCCCGTGTCCCCGGTGTCGTCACCGGTGTCCGTGGTGTCGGCGCGCGCGGTGGAGTGCAGCGGCCGGGCATCGCCCAGGGCGCGCGTCTCGATCTCCTCGTCCGTCAGGGTGACCTCGCGCTCCGGCGCTGCGGTTTCGTCGTGCGGCTCGTTCACGGGCGCCTCCTGGGCTCGATGCTCGGGTGGGGAAGGATTCCGCGGTGCCGGGCTCGTCCTCTCGAGCCGGCCATACCCGAGAAGCGCCTCTCGAAACGGCCGCGCAACCACAGGGCGCCGCAGGCGCCGGAGAGGGACAATAATCGGGCAGTAGCGGGCCCGCGGGTCCGCGTGGTGGAGGACGATCCCGGCCTCCGGGCCCGGGTCCACCGATCGCTGGAGTGCGTGGACGACGCCGAGGAGCCGTGGGATGAGAAGTCTCAGACGGGCACTGGTCCTGCTCGGGGCCGTGGGCCTCGTCGCGGGGGCCGTGCCGCTCGCCCTCGCGCTCGCCCAGGACGACGGTCATCAGCGCGAGCTGATCGCCGTGACGGGTCCGCTGATCGGCTGGGCCTTCATCGGCACGGGCATCTTCGCCTGGCTGCGGCGGCCAGAGAACCGCTTGGGCGCGCTGATGACGGCGGTCGGCTTCAGCGCCTGCCTCGCCGGTCTGCGAGTCTCGACCGAGTCCTGGGTCTTCGTCTTCGGCCTGCTCTTCATCACCTCGCAGTGGGCGCTGCTCTATCACATGCTGCTCGCGTTCCCGGGGGGCACGCTCCGGACTCGGCTCGACCGCATCCTCGTGATCGGCACGTACTTCAGCGCCTGGGTCGTGCACCCCGTGCAGGTGCTGTTCCAGGACACGACCCGCCTCGGGCTCCCCGAGAACCCGCTGCTCGTCGACGCCGACGCCGGCCTCTCGTCAACGCTCAGCCGGTCCAGGTTCTGGTTCGCCCTCGTCCTTCTCGGCGCGCTGGGCGTCGTCCTCACACGGCGCTGGGCGGCGGCGGAACGCTCGCAGCGACAGGCGCTGGCGCCGGTGCTCGTGAGCGGCGGTCTCGTGATGGCGCTCCTCGCGGTCTGGTACGCGGCGCTGCTCGCCTACGTCGACGAGGACGTCGTCCAAGCGCTCGAGGACGCGCGTTACGTCGCACTGTGCGCGGTGCCGTTCGCCTTCCTCGCCGGGCTGCTGCGCAGCCGTGTCGCCGGCGCCTCCGCCGTGAGCGAGGTGGTCGCCCGGCTCGGGGATCCAAGCATTCGGCGCACGGGCATCTCCCACGCGCTCGATGATGCGCTCGACGGGACCTCGCTCGAGCTCGCGTACCTCGATCCCGACGGGAGGTATGTCGACGGGAGCGGCGCACGGGTCTCGATTCCGCCCGACCAGCCCGATCGGATGGCGATCCCGCTCGAGGCGGGCGACCAACCGGCCGTCGTGCTCACCTACGACGCCTCGCGCGAGTACGAGCGCGAGCTCGTCCGGGCCGTGAGCGCGGCGGCGACGCTCACGCTCGAGAACGAGCGCCTGGCCACTGAGCTGCGCGGGAAGGTCGAGGAGGTGAGCGCCTCTCGCGCGCGGATCGTGGAGTCGGGCGACGCCGCCCGGCGACGCCTGGAACGCGACCTCCACGACGGCGCCCAGCAGCGCCTCGTCTCCCTCGCGCTCCGCCTGAGGATGCTCGACTCGCGGATCGACGGAGATCCCGACGCGCGGCAGCAGCTGGACGACGCTCGCCGGGAGCTCGACCAGGCGCTCGACGAGCTGCGCGAGCTCGCTCGCGGCCTTCATCCGTCGGTGCTGTCGGACCGCGGGCTGACTGCGGCGCTCGAGTCCTTGGTGGATCGCGCCCCGCTGCCCGTCGAGTTCGAGGCAACGGCGGGTGAGCGCCTGCCCGAGCGCGTCGAGTCCGCCTCATATTTCGTCGTGGCGGAAGCCCTCACGAACGTCGCCAAGTACGCCCGGGCCACTCGAGCGAGCGTCAACGTGACGCGCGCGGACGGCCGCGTGCTCGTCGAGGTCTCGGACGACGGCGTCGGCGGCGCCGACCCGGCGACCGGCTCCGGCCTGCGCGGGCTCGTGGATCGCGTGTCGGCGCTCGGCGGGACGCTGGAGGTCGACTCGCCGCCCGGACGGGGTACGACCGTTCGGGCGGCGATCCCCTGCGACTGACGACTCCTTGGGCGCGCCGGCCCGCCGCCCCGGCGTCATAGGTGTTCCTCTATAGCTGGCCGCAGTAATCCCCTTGTTCGTCAATATGAGTCCGGATACGGTGGCCGGCTCAGCGACGGAGACGAGGAGGACGTGAGCGTCGACACCACCCTGGCGGCGGCTCCAACGAGGCCGCTCGACGTCGGCGGCTTGGAGGCCGCCGCGCTCGAGGCGACGCGGGCCGCCGCGATCGCCTGCCAGCCCTTCGTGGGGCGAGGCGACAAGCATGCGGCGGACGCCGCCGCGACCGAGGCGATGCGCGCGGCGCTCGCCGCCGCGCCGGGAGTCGGGACCGTCGTCATCGGCGAGGGAGAGAAGGACGGCGCGCCAATGCTCTACAACGGTGAGCGCGTGGGCGCCGGCGGCCCCGCGTTCGACATCGCCGTCGATCCGCTCGAATGCACCACGTTCTGCGCGAAGGGCCTGCCCGGCTCGCTCGCCACCATCGCCTTTGCCGAGGGAGACGCGCTGCTGCGGCCGGGGCCGTCGCACTACATGGAGAAGCTCGTGGCTCCGGCCGCAGCGCGCGAGGTGATCGACATCGTGGACGCTCCCGAGGCGAACCTCGCCCGCGTAGCGGCCGCGCTCGACAGGGAGATAGCCGGCCTGCGGGTGGTGGTCCTCGACAAGCCGCGCCACGTCGACTTGATCGAGCGGCTGCGTCGAGCGGGCGCCGCCGTCACGACCCCGTCCGACGGCGACGTGGCCGGCGCGCTCGAGGCGCTGATGCCGTCGGGCGACGCGGACCTGCTGATGGGCGTTGGCGGCACCCCCGAGGGCGTGATGACGGCCTGCGCGGCGAGCGCGCTGGGGGGCGGCATGCAGGCCCGGCTCGCCCCCCAGAGCGACGCCGAGGCCCGCGCGCTCGCCGAGGCGCGGCTCGACGCGGAGCGCGTGTACGGGCTCGAGGACCTGGTCGCCGGCTCCGCCCTGTTCGTCGCCACCGGCGTGACCGGCGGCTCGCTGCTCGCCCGTCCCAAGGCGCTCGACGGCGCGGTCGTGACGGAGTCGCTCGTGATCACCGAGCGCGGCGCGCGGCTCGTGCAACGACGCTTCCCACCACAACACGAGGAGGTCGCATGACGGTGGACCGGGCACGACTGGAGGAAACCGCCCAGGCGATGGTCGCGCAGGGCCGGGGCATCCTCGCCGCGGACGAGAGCAACGCCACCATGACAAAGCGGCTCGAAGCCGTCGGCGTGGAGTCGACGCCGGAGTCGCGCCGCCTCTTCAGGGGGCTGATGCTCACGGCCGAGGGCGCCGCCGACTCCATCAGCGGCGTGATCATGTACGACGAGACGATCCGCCAGGCGACGGCCTACGGCACGCCCTTCCCGGTGTTCCTGGCGCAGGAGGGCATCCTGCCCGGCATCAAGGTCGACACGGGCGCCAAGCCGCTCGCCGGCTTCCCCGGGGAGACCGTCACGGAAGGGCTCGACGGGCTGCGTGACCGTCTACGCGACTACCGCGAGCTGGGCGCTCGCTTCGCCAAGTGGCGAGCGGTGATCAGGATCGACCCGGGCCTGCCGACGCGCGGCGCAGTCGAGGCGAACACGCATGCGCTCGCGCGCTACGCCGCCCTCTGCCAGGAGGCCGGCATCGTGCCGATCGTCGAGCCCGAGGTCCTGATGGACGGAGAGCACACGATCGACCGGTCGGAGGAGGTCACGGCGGCGGTGCTGCGCACGGTCTTCGACCGGCTCGCCGAGCAGCGGGTCCTCCTCGAGGGGATCGTGCTCAAGCCGAACATGCTGCTGGCGGGGTACGACTGCCCGGAGCAGGCCGGCGTCGAAGAGGTCGCGGAGCGCACGCTGGCGTGCTTCCGGCGCGTGGTGCCCGCCGCGGTGCCGGGGATAGCCTTCCTATCGGGCGGGCAGAGCGACGAGCGCGCGGCGGCACACCTGAACGCGATGAACGCGATCGGCGGTGCGCCGTGGGAGCTCACCTTCTCCTACGGCCGCGCGCTCGTCGGCGCGCCGCTCAGGGCGTGGGCGGGGGACAACTCCAAGGTCGCCGACGCGCAGGCCGCCTTCCTCCACCGGGCTCGGTGCAATGCCGCGGCGCGCCGCGGCGAGTACGCCGAGTCGATGGAGTACGAGCTGGTCGCGTGAGCCGGCGCGCCGTCGACGTCTTCTTCACGCCGCGCGAGATCCGCCCGGTCGAGGTCGCCGTCGTGGTCGACGTGCTGCGGGCGACCTCGACCCTCGCGGAGGCGCTCGCGGCGGGCTATGCGCGCGTCGCGTGCTGCGCGTCCGTCGCCACCGCCCGTGAGCTGCGAGCCCCCGGCAGGGTGCTTGCGGGTGAGCGCGCCTGCGTGCGGGTGCCCGACTTCGAGCTGGGCAACTCACCCGTGGCGATGGCTACTTCCCCGCTCGGTGGCGAGGAGCTCGTGCTCGCGACGACGAACGGCTCGCCCGCCGTCGTCGCGGCAGCGCGGGCGGCGGACCGCGTGCTGGTCGGCTGTCTCCTGAACCTGCGCGCCGTGCTGGCCGCGGTCCCGACCGAGGCGGACGTGGCGATCGTCTGCGCCGGAACGAACGGCCGCCCCGCCCTGGAGGACGTCTACGTCGCAGGCCGCTTCGTCGCCGCCTTGAGCGGCGTCCCATCGGACGCCGCCCGCATCGCCGAGCGGGTGGCGAGCGGGTACGGAACGCCGCTCGAGCCGCTCGCCGCCAGCGAGGATGCGGCGCACCTGCGCGCGACCGGCCAGGAGCAGGACATCGCATGGTGCAGCCGTGAGTCCGTCCTCGAGATCGCACCCGAGGTCTCGTCCAGCCGGGACGGCGTCTCCGTAGTCGGGCCGCCTCGCGGCGAGACGTTTCATAAAAGTGGAACTATGAGAACACCACAAGAAATTGCTTGATCCCTCTGGATCAGGCGTCTAGCTTTGAGCGCCAAGGAACGACGAGGAAGGAACGCGATGGCCGCCACCAACGGCGATGGGACGAAGCCGAAGAAGGACCGCTGGTCCGCCGGCGTCACTCCGTACGCGGAGATGGGCTACTACGACGCGGACTACGAGCCAAAGGACAGCGACATCCTGGCGGCGTTCCGCGTCACACCGCAGCCCGGTGTCGAGCCGCTCGAGGCCGCCGCCGCGGTCGCCGGCGAGTCCTCCACCGCGACGTGGACGGTGGTGTGGACCGATCGGCTGACCGACCACCGGCACTACCAGGCCAAGGCGTACTCGGTGGAGCCGGTGCCCGGGACCGAGGACCAGTACATCGCGCGGATCGCCTACGACCTCGACCTGTTCGAGGAGGGGTCGATCGCGAACATGACGTCGTCGATCATCGGGAACGTCTTCGGCTTCAAGGCGCTCCGGGCCCTCCGCCTCGAGGACCTTCGCATCCCGCCGCAGTACGTGAAGACGTTCCAGGGCCCGCCGCACGGGATCGTCATGGAGCGCGAGTACCTCGACAAGTTCGGCCGGCCCCTGCTCGGGGCCACGGTCAAGCCCAAGCTCGGGCTGTCCGCCAAGAACTACGGCCGGGTCGTGTTCGAGGCGCTCCGCGGCGGCCTCGACTTCACGAAGGACGACGAGAACATCAACTCGCAGCCGTTCATGCGCTGGCGCGACCGTTACCTCTACTCGATGGAGGGCGTCAACCGCGCCTCCGCCGAGACGGGCGAGGTCAAGGGCCACTACCTCAACGTCACCGCGGCGACGATGGAGGAGATGTACGAGCGCGCCGAGTTTGCCAAGGAGCTCGGCAGCGTGATCGTGATGATGGACCTCACGGTCGGGTTCACCGCCATGCAGTCGATGTCCAAGTGGGCCCGCAAGAACGGCGTGATCCTCCACCTGCATCGGGCCGGCCACTCCACCTACACGCGCCAGAAGTCACACGGTGTCTCGTTCCGCGTGCTGGCGAAGTGGTGCCGGCTGCTCGGCGTGGACCACGTCCACGCCGGCACGGTGGTCGGCAAGCTCGAGGGCGATCCGCGGAACACGAAGGGCTACTACGACACCCTTCGCGACAATTTCATCCCGGAGAACCCGGAGCACGGCATCTACTTCGACCAGGAGTGGGCCTCGATGCCCGGCGTCATGCCGGTCGCCTCGGGCGGCATCCATGCCGGCCAGATGCACCAGCTGCTGGGTTACCTGGGCGAGGACGTGGTGCTTCAGTTCGGCGGGGGGACGATCGGCCACCCGATGGGGATCGGCGCCGGCGCGACCGCGAACCGCGTGGCCGTCGAGGCGATGATCCAGGCTCGCAACGAGGGTCGGGACTACTTCCAGGAGGGGCCGGACATCCTGGAGAAGGCGGCGAAGGGCTGCCCGGAGCTGAACGCCGCGCTCGAGGTGTGGAAGGACATCACCTTCGAGTTCGAGTCGACCGACACCCCCGACGTCGCGGTTACGCCGACGGTCGGCTGAGCGATTCCGAGGAGACGAAACGATGAGGATGACACAGGGCACCTTCTCCTTCCTTCCGGACCTGACCGACGAGGAGATCGAGGCGCAGGTGCGGTACGCGCTCGGGAACGGCTGGTCGATCTCGGTCGAGTACACGGACGACCCGCATCCCCGCAACTCCTACTGGGAGATGTGGAACCTGCCGCTGTTCGACCTGGCCCCCGGCGACGCCCACCTCGCGATGCGAGAGGTGGCCGCCTGCCGCGAACGCTTTCCGGACCACTACATCAAGCTGATCGCCTACGACGCGCGCTACGGCCGCCAGACGACGGCGCTCAGCTTCATCGTGGGCCGCCCGTCGAACGAGCCGGGGTTCCGGCTCGAGCGAGCGGACAGGCACGACCGCACGATGGGCTACCGGCTGCACTCCTACGCCACGGACGCCCCCGCCGGGCGGCGCTACCGGGACGGCGGCGCGGAGGCCTGACGTCGTGGCGGAGAACGGATTCAGCGTCGTGCCCCGGGCGCCGGGCGAGGCGCGCACCGCCTCGCGGGCCGCACCGGGGGAGGAGCACGGGACCCGGCTCGCGGTGGCCGAGGCGGCGGACGTCGCCGCGGATCCGCGGACGGTCGCGCGCCGGACCGGCCTCGACGCGGTGCTCGACCAGCTCGACAGCGAGCTGGTCGGGCTGGCCCCGGTGAAGACCCGGATTCGCGAGGTCGCGGCGCTGCTGGTCGTGGACCGCCTGCGCGACGAGCACGGGCTCGCCTCCGAGCGGCCCTCGCTGCACATGTGCTTCACGGGCAACCCGGGCACGGGCAAGACGACGGTCGCCCGGCGCATGGCCGAGATCCTCCACCGGCTCGGATACGTCGAGCGGGGGCATCTCGTCTCGGTCACCCGTGAGGACATGGTCGGCCAGTACGTCGGCCACACGGCGCCGAAGACCAGGGAGGTGCTGAAGAAGGCTTACGGCGGCGTGCTCTTCATCGACGAGGCCTACTACCTGCACCGGCCCGAGAACGAGCGCGACTACGGCCAGGAGGCGATCGAGATCCTGCTCCAGGCCATGGAGAACGAGCGCGACAAGCTGGTCGTGATCCTGGCGGGCTACAAGGACCGGATGGACGACTTCTTCGGCTCGAACCCGGGCATGCAGTCGCGCGTCGCCCACCACATCGACTTTCCGGACTTCACGGTCGACGAGCTGATGAGCATCGGCGACCTGATGCTCGAGCAGCGGGCCTATCGCTTCTCCCCGGAAGCACGGGAGGTCTTTCGCGACTACATCGAGCGCCGGCAACGGCGGCCCCGCTTCGCGCACGGCCGCAGCATCCGCAACGCCATCGACCGGGCGCGCCTGCGCCAGGCGAGCCGGCTGTTCGAGTCCGAGACCGCGCTCGGGCGCGACGAGCTGATCACGATCGAGGCGGAGGACCTGCTGAAGAGCAGCGTCTTCGCCCGGAGCGACGAGTAAAGGAGCGAGAGCGGTGCCCCGGCCCACCATCCTCGGCGTCGTCGGAGACTCGGCGGCGGGCAAGACGACACTCACCCGCGGCCTCGTCCGCATCCTCGGCGAGGACAAGGTCACGCACGTCTGCACCGACGACTATCACCGCTACGACCGCAAGCAGCGCGCCGAGCGGGGCGTCACCCCGCTCGATCCCGAGTGCAACTACGTGGACGTCATGGGCCAGCACCTCCGCCACCTACGGGGCGGGGAGGCCATCCTGAAGCCCGTCTACCGTCATGCCGACGGCACCTTCGCACCGCCGGTCTATGTCGGCCCCAAGACCTTCACGGTCGTCGAGGGGCTGCTCGGTTACCACACGCCGGAGATGCGGGAGATCTACGACGTGCGTGTCTTCCTCGCCCCGCCGGAGGACCTGCGGCGGAAGTGGAAGGTCGACCGCGACTGCTCGCGGCGCGGCTACACGACCGACCAGGTGCTCGCCGAGCTCGATCGGCGCGAGCCCGACTCGGCCGCGTACATACGGCCACAGGAGCGTTACGCCGATCTCGTCGTGTCCTTCATGCCGAGCGGCACGGGTGACCCCGAGCACCTCGATGCGGAGCTGCTGCTGCGCGAGGGCCTGCCCCATCCCGACCTCTCCCCGTTCGTGGGCAACGGCGGGAAGGGCATCGAGCTCCTCGAGCGCGGGGGCGATCGGCACATGCGTATCCCGGGCGAGATCGACCGCGAGCGGGCCGCCGAGCTCGAGGAGGCGGTCTGGGACCGTCTCCACTTCGCGACCCACCTGCGCTCCCAGCGCCTGGGCGAGTTCACCATCGGGACCGAGCTCCACCGGTCGGAGTCACTCGCCCTCGTCCAGCTGCTGATCCTCTACCACGTGGTGACGGCTCGGGCCGCGATCGCCCTCGGGGGCACCGGCACGCGCTCGGGCGGCGGCGACGCCGTGGCGCCCGTCGAGGCCGCCGCCACCGCGGCGAAGGCATGAGCCCGGAAGCCGTCGTCGCCGCCGAGCCCGCTGCCGCGAACGAGCGGGTCGATCGGCTCTGCATCGACACGATCCGCACGCTCACGATGGACGCCGTGGAGGCCGCCAAGTCGGGCCATCCCGGCATGCCGATGGCGATGGCCCCCGCGGCGTACCTGCTCTACACCCGCTACCTCAGGCACAACCCGAGGGATCCTGCCTGGCCGGACCGCGACCGCTTCGTGCTCTCCGCCGGACACGGCTCGATGCTGCTGTACAGCCTCCTGCATCTCTGCGGGTACGACCTGTCGCTGGACGAGATCAAGCGCTTCAGGCAATGGGGATCGCTCACCCCCGGACACCCCGAGCGCATCCTCGGCGGCCACGAGACCCCGGGTGTGGAGACCACGACCGGACCGCTCGGCCAGGGATTCGCCAACGGAGTCGGGATGGCGATGGCCGAGCGCTTCCTCCGCGAGCGCTACGGCGCCGAGGTCATGGACCACCGCGTGTTCGCGATCTGCTCGGACGGCGACCTCATGGAGGGAGTCGCTTCGGAGGCGGCCTCGCTCGCCGGACATCTCGGCCTCGGCCGCCTCGTCTATATCTACGACGACAACCACATCTCGATCGACGGCGACACGGCCCTGGCCTTCGACACGGAGCACGTCGACGTGCGCTTCCGCTCCTACGGCTGGCACGTGGAGGCGGTCGACGATGCGAATGACCTCGTCTCGCTGGCACGGGCGCTCGAGGCAGGGATCGCCGAGGAGGCCCGCCCCTCGCTGATCAGGGTGCGCTCCACGATCGCCTGGCCGGCGCCGAACGCGCGGGGTACCGCGGCGGCCCATGGCGCTCCGCTCGGCGAGGACGAGGTCCGCGCGACGAAGCAGGCGCTGGGCTTCGATCCCGATCGCCGGTTCGACGTGCCGGCGGCGGCGTACGGTGCGTTCCGCGCATGCGTCGCGCGCGGCGAGGAGCTCCAGCGGGCATGGCAGCGCCGTCTCGCAGGCTGGCGTGCGCAGGACCGCGACCGGGCCGCCGAGTGGGAGCGCTCATGGCAGGGCCGGCCGGCGGACCGCCTCGCCGAAGCGCTTCCCTCGTTCGACCCCGCCGAAGCGGGCGCCCTCGCGACCAGGGCGGCCGGCGGCGCGGTGATGCAGGCGTTCGCGCCCCACGTCCCCACAATGCTGGGAGGCTCCGCCGACCTGGCGGAGTCGACCAAGACCGAGTTCAAGGGGGAGCCGAGCTTCCGCCGCGAACGGTCCGGCCGGAACGTGCACTTCGGCGTGCGCGAGCACGCGATGGGCGCGGTCGTCAACGGCATGGCGCTGCACGGCGGGATCGTGAAGCCGTACGGCTCGACGTTCCTGATCTTCTCGGACTACATGCGCCCGGCGATCCGCCTCTCCGCGCTGATGCGGCTTCCGGTGGTGTGGGTCTTCACGCACGATTCCATCGGGCTGGGTGAGGACGGCCCTACCCACCAGCCCGTCGAGCACTACGCCGCGCTTCGGGCCATCCCCGGCCTGACGGTCATCCGGCCGGCCGACGCGGGCGAAACGGCCGAGGCATGGCGAGTCGCGCTCGAGCATCGGAGCGGTCCGGTGTGTCTCCTCCTCAGCCGGCAGGCGGTGCCCGTGCTCGATCGATCGCGGCCCGCCGCGGCGAGCGGGCTCGCCCGCGGCGCCTACGTGATCTCGGACGCCGCCGGGCGGCCCGACGCGATCATCGCCGCCACCGGGTCCGAGGTCGCGCTCGCGCTGCAGGCGCAGGACGAGCTGCGCGCGGAGGGGATCGCCGCGCCCGTCGTGTCGATGCCCTCGTGGGAGCTCCTCGAGGCTCAGCCGGACGAGTACCGCGAATCGCTCTTCCCCAGGGGGGTGCCGGTCGTCGCGGTGGAGGCCGGCGTCGCGCTCGGGTGGGAGCGCTTCGCGGAGCGCACCGTGTCCGTCGATCGGTTCGGCGCGTCGGCGCCGGGGACGGAGGTGCTCCGCCGCCTCGGTCTCTCGAGCGAGGCCGTCACGGCAGCGGTTCGCGAGGTCGCCGGCCGCGTCCCTGTGAGGTCCTAGGCCTCGCTCGTCCCGGCGAGCCAGGAGCGTTCGACGAGCCGCCTGGCCGTCGCGCTCGTGACGAAGTCCAGGAACTCCCGGACGGGCTCACGGAGCGGACCGGTGCTCGGCCACAGCGCGTACCACTCCCGCGTGGGCATCGGCTCGCGCAGCGAGATCGTCCCGAGCAACCCGTTCTTCAGCTCGAGCGCCGTGGCCGCTCGCGACTGAAGCGATACGCCCAGCCCGGCCCGGGCCGCCTGCTTGATCGCCCCGTTGGAGCCCAAGGTGAGCAACCGTGGCGTCAACTCGTGGCGCTCGAGGAAGTCCTCCGTCATCGCCCTGGTGCCGGACCCGGGCTCCCGTAGGAGCCAGGCCCGCGCGCCGAGCTCCGCCACCGGGACCGAACGACGGCGCGCGAGCGGGTCATCGGGCGCGGTTATCAGGAGGATCGGGTTGTCGAGGAACGCCTCGCCGGAGAGCCGGCCATCGGCGGGCGGCCGACCGCCGATGGCCACGTCGGCCCTGTGGCTCGCGACCTCGCGGAAGACCCGCTCGCGGTTGCCGACGTCGAGCGTCAGCGTCAGCTCGGGACGTCGGGCCGAGAACTCCTGCACGAGTTGCGGGGCGATGTGCTCGGCCGCGGTGGTGACGGCCGCGACCCGGAGCTCGCGGGCGGCGGCGCCCGCCGCCTCGCGCGCGGCGCGACCGCCCTGGTCGAGCAGGCCGATCACGTGCGCCGCGAACGGCGCGAACGCCTTCCCCGCGGCGCTCAGCTCGACGCTGCGTCCGAGCCTCGCCGTCAGCTCGACGCCGACCTCCTTCGAGAGCGCGGACACGGCGGCCGAGACCGAGGGCTGGGTGACGTACAGGTCATCGGCTGCCGCGGTCATCGAGCCCGTCTCGGCGACCGCAAGGAAGCTGCGCAGCTGCGTCATCGTGATAGCCATTTGGCTAACTCTACAGCGGCATCTCTAGACAAACGCTTTGGTTTGAGGGTCAACGGGGACGCGGTTGGACCGACCGGCGAATCGCGCCGCGGGAGGGCTCGGCTCACCTACCTCTGGCCGCCGCGCTCGGCGAGCGCGGCTCGATATCACGCGCTTCGTGCGCCTCGTCGATCAGATCATGGACGATCAGCGCCGCGGCGCTGTGGCCCGCGGCGATCGCACGGGCCACCGAGGCCATCCCGCCGATGACGTCCCCGGCGGCGAAGAGACCGGGCATATTGGTACGGAAGGTCGCGTCGACCTCGATCGCGTCGGCCACGACCGGCCCCGGCTCACTCAACGTCGCCCCAAGCTGCTCGGCCAGGGTCGAGCGCTGGTGCAGCGGAGCCGGCACGAGTAGCCCGCGGCACGGGCGCTCGTCACCGTCGGCGAAGACGACCGCCGTCAGCGCGCTGCCCGGACCGCGGAGGGCCGCGACCGGACGCTCGTCGACCGCGACGCCCGCGTCGCCGAGCCGCCCGGCGTCACCGTCGTCGAGCTCGGCGGGACCGTCGCTCAGCAGCGTCACATCGTCACTCCAGAGGCGCAGGAGGAGCGCGCGTTGCACACCGCTGGCACCGCGGTCGAGCACGCCGAGCGGCTCGTCGCGATGGTCCCAGCCGTGGCAGAACGGACAGTGGAAGACCGAGCGGCCCCACCGCTCGGCTGCGCCGGGCAGCTCGGGATGGCGGTAGTCCATGCCGGGGGCCAGCAGCACTCGCCGCGCCGTCTCGCGCGAGCCGTCGGCCAGCTCGAGCACGAAGCCCGCATCAACGGCCTCGCCGCCGACCACGCTTCCCTGCCTCAGCTCCACCGTAGGGTAGGCGCTGACCTCCGCGCGAGCCGACGCGTAGAAGTCGGCCGGCGGGCGACCGTCGTGCCCGAGCAGCCCGCCGATGCCCTCCGAAACCCGGTTGCTCTGCCCGCCGGCGTCCACCACGAGCGTCCGTCGCCGGGCTCGGCCCAGTACCAGCGCCCCGCTCAGTCCGGCGGCGCCGGCGCCAACCACGATGCAGTCCCATGTCGTGCGCATGCTCGGACCATTGCAGGCCCTGCGCGATCTGCCAAGCTCCTTTGCCATGAGGGCAAACATGAGTCCCGAGGAAAGCGTGGAGGCCCGGGTCCGTCGGCGCCTGCGCGAGCTGCGCACGTCGCGGGGGCTGACGCTCCAGCAGGTCGCCGAGCGCGCGAACATCGACCTCTCCACGCTGAGCCGCCTCGAGGCGGGCAAGCGCCGCCTGGCGCTCGACCACCTTCCCTCGCTCGCGGACGCGCTGGGCGTCAGCGCCGACGAGCTCATCGGCCCCCAACCAGCACAGGACCCGCGCGTCCGCCATCCGCCGCGTCGTCGCGACGGCATGACCATGTGGTCGCTCAGTGACCGCAGCCCCGCCGCGGGCCTGCACGCCTACAAGGTCCACATAAGTCCGAAGCGCACGAGGCCGCCCGCGGTGCTGTCGGTCCACGAGGGCCACGACTGGCTATACGTGCTCAGCGGCCGCCTTCGGCTCGTGCTCGGTGACGCCGACCACACGATCGAGCCGGACGAGGCCGCCGAGTTCAGCACTTGGACCCCGCACTGGTTCGGCGCGATCGACGGTCCCGTCGAGCTCATCTTGATCGTGGGCCCCCAGGGCGAACGCGTGCACATCGACTCCTGAGCCCGCGCCGACGCCCACCTCGGTGGTCCGCGCCTGCCGGGGTCATGTGGCGTGGTCGACCGCCGTGTCAGCGACCTGACCATCTCGTCGCTCGCCAGCCGAGGCTCGCTAGAGACCGGCGCGAGGCGCGACGAGTGCGGAGCGGCCTGGGGCGATCTGGTGCCATTCGTTGCTGGGCCACCGCCGGCAGGAGTAGTGTGGCGACTGTCCCCGACCAGGGGGAGGCCGTCGTCCCCCGCCCGTCGAACGGAGGTTGTCATGGCTACTGCCGCCGAGCCCGGCACGGACGTACGTCCTTTCCAGGTCGAGATCCCCGAAGCGGAGCTCGCTGAGCTGCGACGCCGGATCGAGGCGACGCGCTGGCCCTCCGCAGAACTCGCCGCCGATCGGTCGCAGGGCGTGCAGCTCGCGACGCTGCAGGCGCTCGCCCGCTACTGGGCGACCGAGTACGACTGGCGCAAGTGCGAGGGCAGGCTGAACGCGCTGCCGCAGTTCACGACCGAGATCGACGGGGTCGGGATCCACTTCATCCACGTCAGGTCGCGGCATGAGAATGCGCTGCCGCTGATCATGACGCATGGCTGGCCCGGCTCGGTCATCGAGCTGCTGGAGACCGTGGGCCCGCTGACCGACCCGACCGCTCACGGCGGCACCCCCGAGGACGCATTCCACATGGTGCTGCCGTCCCTGCCCGGCTACGGCTTCTCGGGCGAGCCGACCGAGCTGGGCTGGGAGAACGGCCGCATCGCGAGCGCGTGGACGGAGCTGATGAACCGCCTCGGCTACACGCGCTACGTCGCCCAGGGGGGCGACGTGGGCGCCGCCGTCACGGACGCGATGGGCCGCCAGGCACCCGAGGGGCTGCTCGGCATCCACGTCAACCTGCTCGCCCTGGCGATCGGTCTCAAGGACCAACTGCCGGCGGAGTCAGAGCAGGAACGTGAGGCGCACGACAAGCTCAACACGTTCACGATGGACGGCTTCGGATACTTCCTGGAGCAGTCCACGCGGCCGCAGACGATCGGCTATTCGCTGCTGGATTCACCCGTCGGGCTGGCGGCCTGGATGCTCGACCACGACACGGACAGCTACTACAAGATCTCCCGCGCGTTCGTCGACGGCGAGCCCGTGGGCAATCTCACCCGGGACAACATCGTCGACAACATCACGCTGTACTGGCTGACGGGCACCGGCGCCTCGGCCGCCCGGTGGTACTGGGAGTTCGGACGGTTCCTTGCCGCAGCCGATGCGGCCGGCGAGGCCCCTCCGGCGGTCTCGGTTCCGGTCGGCTTCACGACGTTCCCCGACGAGATCTGGGCTGCCCCGCGCAGCTGGGTCGAGGTCGCCTACCCCGGCCTCGCCTACTTCAACGAAGTCGACAGGGGCGGCCACTTCGCCGCCTGGGAGGAGCCGGAGCTCTTCTCCACCGAGGTGCGGGCTGCGTTCAGCTCGCTGCGCTAACGACGCCAGAAACGAGCCGCGCTCGTGCCCGCCCCTTCGGTGCGGCCACCGAGACGCAAACCGGCCGAATGCTCGTAGCTAAGCGCGCCCGTAGGGATTCGAACCCCAGACCTTCGGTTCCGTAGACCGACGCTCTATCCAGCTGAGCTACGGGCGCTCGGCATCAGAGGCTAGCGAGGCGCCGTGGCGGCGACCAGCGCGTCGAGCGCGTCAAGCGGAGAGGGAGGGATTCGAACCCTCGATGGAGCGGTAACCCCATACTCGCTTAGCAGGCGAGTGCCTTCAGCCACTCGGCCACCTCTCCGCGAGGCCTCGATTGTAGGCCCGGCTCGCCATCCATTCGGTTGCGACTCACCTCGGCTTCCGGAGCCCGACCCGCCTACAGCCGCGAGCCCTCCAATCGCAGCAGGAACTCCTTCCGCTCGAGGCCGCCCGTGTAGCCGCCGAGCGCGCCGCCCGTGCGGATGACGCGGTGGCAGGGCACCACGATCGGCATCGGGTTTGCCCCGAGCGCGTTACCCGCGGCGCGGACCGCGCGCGGGCTACCCGCACCGGCGGCGACGTCGGCGTACGTCCGGACGTCGCCGAAATGGATCCGGGCCGTCTCTCGCAGCACCTTGCGGGTGAACCCGCGGAGCACCGACCAGTCGATCGGAAACTCGAACTCCGTGCGCCGGCCCGTGAAGTAGTCCTCGAGCTCCCGGCGCTGCTCGTCGAGGCGCTCCGGTGCCTCCACCACGCGCGGCGAGACCCTCTCCGCCAGGTCCTCGAGCACCTGGTCCGGCGACCACGACTCGAGGTACGCCACCCGCGCGAGCCCGCGGGGGGTGGCGGCCACGAGCAGCGGGCCGAGCGGCGAGTCCACCGGTGCGTACGCCACGTCGAGGAGCCCCTCGCCCGCGGCGCGCTCGGCGAGTCGCTCGGCCGCGGCGGCGCCGGGGGCCGCCGGCAGCGTCCCCGCGGCGTCCCGCAGCATGCGCTCGAAGTCGTTCATCGTTCGTACTCCTCTCTGAGTCTCTTCAGGCCCTCGTGGACGTTGCGCCGGGCGGCGTCCTCGGAGGACTCGAGCACCACCGCGAGCTCCGCGTACGGCATTCCGAGCACCGACCGGCAGAACACCGCGGTGCGCTGCTTGGGAGGGAGCTCCTTCAGCCTGCCGAGCACCTCCGATTCGCTGCTGTTACCGGCCGGCCGGGACGCCGCGCCGTCGGGCACCGCCGCGACCGGGATCGGCCGCCGCGAGCGGGCGCGGTGCGCGTCCATCGCCTTGTTGTGCGCGATGCGGAGGACCCAGGAGCGCAGGTTCCGTGCGCTCCGCAGCCTCGGGTACGCGCGCAGGGCGGCGATCCACGTCTCCTGGTAGCAGTCGTCCGCCTCGACAGGGCCGACCATCGCCGCACAGAAGCGGTAGACGTCGCGCCCGTGGGCATCGAGGAGGGCCTGGAATGGGGGCAGTCTCACACTCATGAGAACGCCTGCCGGCTGCGCCACGTGAGATCCGCGCGCCGCCGGTTCGGGAGCGGATGACGATGTGGGGGAACGCGCGGCGGCGCCACGGCTTTCCGCCGGCGGGCGCTACGCCGCGTGGCGCAGGTGCGGCCTGTGGACGTTTCGAGAGGAGATCAGCTCCGACCAGTCGTCATCGTCCAGGCGACACGGCTCGGTGCTGCCGATGAAGTCGAGCAGCACGTCGGCGAGGCCATCCGGGTCCTCGAGATGGGGAAAGTGCGCCGTGCGCGGCAGCGTCTCGAACCGGCTGTGCGGGATTGCCTCGTGTGCGGATCGGCCGTGATCCGCGGGGATCGTGTTGTCGCGCTCGCCCCAGACGATCAACGTCGGCACGGGGCCGAGCAGATAGAGCCGGTCCACGGCGCTGACCCGCTGGCCCCGTAGGTCGATCACGGAGCGGAGCGTCTGCAGGAAGGCCTCGCGCGATCCGGCCCGCTCGAGCGGGCGAAGCGCGCGCATGATCGCCCGCAGGTACACGGCGCGATCCGAGCCGCGCGCCTCGAGCGCGGTAGCGAGCCGCTCGAGCGCTCCCAGCGAGCCGCGGCCGGACATCGCACGCAGCGCCACCGACGCGCCGGGCAGCGCCGCGCCTCGGAGCAACGGGCTCACCTCGCGCCCGAGCCCGCCGGTCGAGACGAGCGCGAGGCGCTCGACCCGGTGGGGGAACTGCCAGAAGAACTGCATCGCGACGCCGCCGCCGAGCGAGTGGCCGACGATCGTGGCGCCGCCGACACCTATCACGGTCAGCAGGTCGCGGATCACGGCCGCGTGGGCGCCGAGCGAGTAGTCGCCGCGCGGTGTGGCCGAGTCGCCGTGGCCGATCAGGTCCGGCGCGATGACCGTGAACCGATCGGCGAGGCGGAGCGCGACGTCTAGCCAGTGGCGCGACGAGTTCACCATCCCGTGGATTAGGACGACCGGCGGGCCGTTGCCCGCTGTCCTGTATATGACCTGGTGGCCGTGGAGGTCGACCTGCCAGGCCTCGAACCCGTCCTCGCTATGGCTCACCGTCCGGGGACCCTATGTCATGCCGCCCGGGACGGATGTTTCGGTTCGAGCGGAAGACGTTCAGCGGGTCGAACCTCGTCTTGATCGCGACGAGCCGGTCGAACTGGGCGCCGTAGGTCGCACGGATGCGGTCGGCGTCCTCGTCGGCCGTCTGGAAGTTGATGTAGTTGCCGCCGGTCGAGAAGTGCCGCGTGCGGCTCCAGGCGCCGCGCACCCATCCCGGGAACGCCTCGGCGCCCGGCTCGCCCGGCGCCCAGCTTCCGATCACCCCGCATGCGTAACGGGCGTCCCTGTTCCCGACGGCGCCGTCGTCCGCCTCGCGCTCGTTGAGGGCGCCGCCCAGGTGGAGGAGCCCGAGCTGCGCCTCGGGGATCGGGCACTCCGCCGCAAGCTCCCGCCACGTCGACAGGAACTCATCGCTCAACCCGGCGAGGTACTCGGTCTTCCAGTAGTAGTGGTTGCCCTTCGGCTCGCTGTCGTCGAGGTACGACTGCATCTCGGTGTACGGCTGCTCCCGCAGCAGGTCCACCACGGGGTCGTCGAGCGCGCGGATCGGCGCAAGCACCTCATCCACCTCGTCGAGGTCGCCCGTGTAGCAGACGGGCATGGCGCAGATCCGCTCTCCGTGCCACTCGGGGGGGACGAACGGCGCCGGCGGCGCGCGGAACAGGACCATCCACACGGCGAGCTCGCGGGGCGCGCTCGCGGTCAACTCCCTATAGGCGTCCAGGATCTCCTCGGCGCGCTCGAACGGCCAGGCGATGAGCCCGCCGTACACCGTCGGGCCGACCTCATGGAGGCGGAACGTGAACCTCGTCACGACGCCGAGGTTCGCGCCGGCGCCGCGGATCGCCCAGAAGAGCTCCGGGTGCTCGTCGCGGGCGGCCCGGCGTACCCGGCCGTCGGCGGTAACGATCTCCACCTCGAGCAGGTTGTCGACGGTCCAGCCGAACCGGCGGGTCAGGTAGCCGAGGCCACCGCCGAGCGTCAGGCCCGCCACTCCGACCTCGGAGATGAACCCCAAGGGCGTGGCGAGCCCGTCGCGCTGGGTCTCCCGATCGACGTCGCGGAGGAGGCAGCCGGCCTCCACGGTCGCGGTCCGCGCCGCGGCATCCACCTGGACGCCACGAAACCGCGACATGTCGAGCGTCATGCCGCCGTCGGCGAGAGCGGTCCCGGCGATGTTGTGGCCGCCGCCGTGCACCGAGAGCGCGACCCGCTGGTCGCGGGCGAAGTCCACCGACGCCACGACGTCGGCGGTGCCGGCCGGCTGGACGACGAGCGCCGGTGTCTTGTCGATCAGGCCGTTCCACAGCAGCGTCGCCTCCTCGAAGCCCGCCTCGCCCGGGAACAGGAGCGCGCCACGCAGGCGCCGGCGGAGCGCGTCGATGGCCACTTCAGTTCGAAGGCCGGTGGTCATCTGCCTAGTTCGGGACGTAGCGCTTCGAGGAACGCTTCCGGTTGCTCGAGGTTGGGCTCGTTGCCCGCGTTGGCGATCACGCACATCCATTCCGTCGCCATGGCGCCGGGATCGTGCAGGAGGACGACCGGAGGGCCGTCGCCGCCCTCCAGCACGGCGGTGGAGACGCCGGTCAGCTCAAGGCGCCGCTTGGCGACCGGCATTGCGGCCAGCAGCCGCTCGGGGGCGTCGTTGCCGGCTCTCGGGAGGCGGTGTTGCTCCAGGTCGATATGCATTGGGCACCGACCGTACGGGCCGCGGACGGGCGGCGCTTCGGCCTAACCACCCAACTTCCCGGCAGGTAGGCGTGGGTGATTTCACCCACGCGGCGCGGTCAGACGAGCTCGTGCTCGTACGCGTACGCGGTCGCGCCGGCGCGCGACGACACGCCGAGCTTCGTGAGGATGTTGCTCACGTGCCGATCGACGGTCCTCTCGCTGAGAACGAGCTCGGCGGCGATCGCCCGGTTCGTCTTGCCGGCGGCCACGAAGCGAAGGACCTCCAGCTCCCGGGGCGTCAGGCCGTGGGCGTCGACGGTGATGACGCCCGCCGACAGCGAGTCGAGCCGGGCGAGACCCGGCGCCGCTCCCAGCCGCGCGAAAACGCCCCGGGCCGCCTCGAGCTCCAGCACCGCCGTGTCCTCGTCGCCGAGCTCACGGCAGGCCAACCCCACGAGAACGCGCACGCGGGCCGCCTCGTACGGGACGTCGAGCTCGTCCCACGCCTGCCGGGCGTGACGCAGCGGGCCCAGGGCGTCACCGGCCTCGCCACGGGCGAGGGCCACCGCTCCTCGGGCCCCGGCGGACATCGCTGCAAGCAGGGCGCTCCCGTGGCCGGACGAGATGTCCTCGAGCTCGCGACTGGCGCCGAGCGCCTCCTCGCTGGCCCCGACGGCGAGCATGACCTCGACATAGCCGGGCAGGAGCCGTGCGCGGCTCAGGCGATCCGATGTCTCCCCCACCGCCCGGCGAATGGCGGCGGCCGCAGCGTCGTTCCTACCCTGCGCCAGCCGCAGCAGAGCCAGGCCGGGCTGCGGCTCGCGCCCGTACTCGCTCGCCTCACGGTAGGCCTCCTCGGCGCCGGGGAGCTCGCCCCGGAGCCGCTGCACCTCGGCCTGCAGATAGACCGCCTCGCCGACCGCCCTCCGATTCACCATGCCCTGAGCGCAGCGCTCACGGGCTCGCCGCGCCTCCTCCAGCGCGTCCGTCCAGGCCCCCTGCAGCCCGAATATCTCGGCGCGATGCACGAGGCAGACGCCCGTGTGAGCCACCATGTCCGGTTGCTGCTCGCACCAGTGGGTCAGCGCTTCGGTCCACTCCTGGGCGCGGCGGAGCTCGTACAGTTCGCGGCAGTACGCGATCACGCTGCAGTAGACGAGCCCGGTGACGATCGGCGACAGCTCGCCCGCGGTCGCGGCGACCATCGCCTCGTCGATCAGCCGGAGCCCCTCCTCGAGCCGCCCCTGCCTGATCAGCGCGTGTCCCTGCTCGTGCCCGGCCATCGCGAACAGATCGGAATCGCCGAAGCGCACCGCGATCTCGGTCGCCTCGGCGGCGGTGGTTGACGCCGCCTCCCAATCCCCAGCGCCGAGCTCGCGCAGCAGGACCGGTATCAGCAGGTAGCCACGCTCGACGCAGTCCCGCTCCTGGCGATCGAGCAGCCGCTGCGCGCGAGCGAACCAGCCGGTCGAGTGCGACATCTCGCCGCGGAGCATGCGGTTGATTCCGATCCAGAACGCGCAGCGCACCGCCGCGAGCGCCTCGCCCGCCTCCAGGTAGAGGTGATGCGCTCGCTCCATCGCGCCGAGGTAGTCGTGGTCGCGGCCGAGCATGTAGGCGGCCGTCGCCAGCAGCCGGAGGTCGTCCGCTTCGAGCGGCGAGGAGCGGTCGACTAGCGTCAGCGACTCGTAGGCGTCCGCCCATGCGTGCCCGGCGAAGGCCTCGCGTCCGCGGTCGAGCTCGTCGATGACCGTCATGTGGCTCAGCGTACGCCTACGATTGCCTCCGGAGCGGTGGCAGAGTCTGGCTTATTGCAGCTGCCTTGAAAGCAGCCGGCCGATGAGGCCCGGGGGTTCGAATCCCTCCCGCTCCGTAATCGTCAGACCGGCCCGATCGTCTCCGGCGCACCGAAGGGATGCAGCACCGGAGGGATCACGATCGCGCCGTCCTCCTGCTGGTGGTTCTCCACGATCGCGATGATCGTGCGGCCCACCGCGACGGCCGTGCCGTTGAGCGTGTGGACGTGGCGCGGGCTCTCGCCCTCGGCCGGCCGGTAGCGGATGTCGAGGCGACGGGCCTGGAAGTCCGTCGTGTTCGAGGCCGAGGTCACCTCCCGATAGCGCTGCTGGCCGGGCAGCCACGCCTCGCAGTCGTACTTCTTGGCGGCGGACGCGCCCAGGTCGTCGGCCGCGATGTTGACGACCCGATACGGGATATCGAGCGCCTGCAGGACCTCCTCCTCGATCGCCAGCAGGCGCTCGTGCTCGTCGGGGGACCACTCGGGTTCCACGAACGCGAACATCTCGACCTTGTCGAACTGGTGCACGCGGAAGATGCCCTGCGTGTCCTTGCCGGCCGCCCCCGCCTCGCGCCGGAAGCAGGACGATAACCCGGCGTAGCGGCGCGGCAGGTCGGCGCCGGCGAGGATCTCGTCGGCGTGGAGGGACGCGAGGGGCACCTCCGAGGTGCCGACCAGGTAGAGGTCGTCGTCCGGCACGCCGTAGATCTGCTGCTCGGTGTCGGGAAGGAAGCCGGTGCCGAAGAGCGCGCGCTCGCGGACCAGCACCGGAGGGACGACCGGCGTGAACCCCTTGTCCTCGAGAAGTCCCATCGCCCACTGCACGAGCGCCAGCTCGAGGCGCACGAGCGGACCCTTCAGGTAGGCGAACCGGGCGCCGGAGACCCGTGAGGCAGTCTCCATGTCGAGGTGCGGGCCCAGGAGCTCGACGTGGTTGCGCCCCGATGCCCCGGCCTCGCCCACCTCGCGGAGAACCTCTTCCTCGAGCGGCGCGCCCGGGTCGGGCAGGTTCGGCAGGAGGACGAGCGCGGCGGATCGCCGCTCCTCCACCGAGCGCAGCTCGTCGTCCAGCTCCTTCTCCCGCGCGGAGACCCCGCGCACGTCGGCGATCGCCTCCGACGCGTCCGTTCCGGCTCGCCGGAGCTCGCCGATGCGCGCGCTCGCCTCGTTCTTGCGCCGGCGCAGCTCCTCCAGCTCGGGGAGGATGGCCCGACGCCGGTCGTCGAGCTCCAGCGCCTCGTCCAGAGCGGCGGGGTCGACTCCGCGCCGGGCGAGCGCCTCGCGCGCCGGCTCGGGGTCCTCCCTGATCGTCCTGAGGTCGAGCACGGCGACCTCGCCCTTCCGTCAGCCGCCCTGCCCGGAGTACTCGGCGAGGAACTCCGCGACCGCCTCGGCGTCCTCGCCGACGACGATGTTCGCCGGCATGATCGCTCCCGAGAAGCCGCCGTTGCGGATCGCGAAGAGAACGTCGTCGCGGCTTTCCTTGCGCTCGTTGAAGTTCGGCCCGTTCGTTCGCTCTCCGGACTCGAGCTCGCCCGGCGGCTTGGAGCCGTAGGCGTTGGCGGCGTCGAGCGAGTGGCAGCCGGAGCAGCGCTCGTAGAAGAGCTCCGCCCCCCTGCGAGCCGTCCGCTCGTCCTCCGGGACCTCGATCTCGCCGCCGCAGCCGCCCGCCACGGCCCCGGCGGCCAGGCAGAGAAACGCGACCGGGCGGATCACGGCGGCGCATAGTATCCGCTCCCCGTGAGGCGCCTCGCCGTCATCGCAACCCTGTTTGCGGTCCCGGTGGCGGCCTGTGGCGGGGACGACGACGATGCCTCGGAGCGCTCGGTCACGGTTTCCGCCGGGGCGACGGTCCGCGTGGTCGCGGACGAGTACTACTTCGATCCCGCCCGCCTGGTGGTGAGGGGGGCCGGGCCGCTCACCATCACCCTGAGGAACAGGGGCGACCTCGCTCACAACCTGAAGCTCTTTCGCGGCGAGGAGGAGGTGGGCGGCACGCCCACGTTCCCCGGCGGCCGGACAGAGTCCGGTCGCGTCAACCTCGAGCACGGCAACTACGAGATGGTCTGCACCGTGGGCGACCACGCCGAGCTCGGCATGACCGGCTCGCTCAGGGTGCGTTAGCCCCGCGCCGCGGCGGTCCCCTCCCAGCGCCGCTTCGCGAAGCGCAACCGCGTGCCGTTGGCGGTCGAGCGAAGGTCGACCTCGTCCATCAGGCGGCGCATGAACTCGAGCCCGCGGCCGGACTCCGGCAGGTCGCCGCGGCGGACGACGCGCGGACGGAAGCGACCGGTGTCGATCACCTCGAACACGAGGGCGCCCGCCTCCTCGAGGGCGAGGATGCGGATCTCGTCCTGCGCGGAGGCGGAGCCGTGCTGGATCGCGTTCGTCACCGCCTCGCTCATCGCGAGCTTCACCTGGTAGCGGGCCTCCTCGCCCAGGCCGAAGTCGGCGGCGGCGTGCTCGGCGAAGTCGCGCGCCTCCTTTAGGCGACCAACATCGGCGCTGATCGAGTGATCGCGGGGCTCAAACGTGGCCATGTCGCTCCGACCCGGCGGCCACCGAACGCTTGCGCGGCCGGCCGGACTGGTGTACGCGGATGTGCCAGCTGCGGATCAAGGGCATCGCAGCTGCGAGCGGGTTGCAGTTGCAGGTCCCTCGCAGAGTAGCGCGATTTGCAGGTCTTTTGTGATCCGAAGCCGCGACCGGCGCGAAGGACCGCCCAGTGAGTGCCGGGAACGCCCCGGCCCAACCATCACGGAGGAGCTCGCATGAAGAAGCTCTCGTTTCTCGCGGCCCTGCTGGCCGTAGCGGTCGCGGTGCCGCTGAGCATCGGCTCGAGTCACCGCGAGGCGCCCAGGATCCTGAAGGATCCGACCGCGGACAACACCGACGTCTGGGCCTTCACGGCCCCGGACGCGCCGGGGAGCCTGACGGTGGTCGCCAACTGGATCCCGTTCGCGGATCCTGCCGGCGGGCCCAACTTCTACCCGCTGGACGAGAACGCCCGTTACTACGTGAAGATCGACAACACGGGTGACGGGTACGAGGACGTTGCCTACCGCTGGGAGTTCGACACCCGGTACCGCAACCCGAACTCGTTCCTGTACGCGGCGCCGACCGTCGACTCGGTGAACGATCCGGACGTGAACCTGGTCCAGACGTACGACCTCTACAAGGAGACGTACAGCAAGAACCGCAAGCTCGTCGGCAAGAAGCGGCTCTTGAACGACGCCCCGGTGGTGCCGGACAACGTCGGGCCGAAGACCATCCCGAACTTCGCGCAGGTCGAGGCGAGCGGCATCAGGTCGCTGCCCGGCGGCGGCAAGACGGTGGTCGCGCCGGCCGACGACGCGTTCTTCGCCGACCTCGGCGTGATCTTCGACGGGATCAACCTCGACAAGCCCGGGCGGCCGAACATCGGACTCGGCAACCAGGGCGGCGGCAAGGACGACCTCGCCGGCTACAACAGCAAGTCGTTCGTCCTGCAGGTGCCCGAGCGTGAGGTCACTCGCGACGGCAAGCAGGTCGCCGACGCGAAGTCGGGCAACGCCGTCGTGGGCGTGTGGTCGACCACCGAGCGCAAGCGGATGTCCGTCCTCGGTCCCGCGGCCCGCAAGGGCAAGCGGCATCACTGGGTCCAGGTCAGCCGGCTCGGCAATCCCCTGATCAACGAGGTGATCGTCCCGATCGGCCAGAAGGACAAGTTCAACGCGACGTCGCCGGCGAACGACGCGAGGAACTTCGGCCGGTTCGCGCTGAACCCGGAGCCGGCGCGCCTCCTGAACGCGCTGTTCGGCCTCGGCGTGCAGGAGACGAACAGGACCGACATCGTCCAGGCCCTCCTCACCGGAGTGCCCGGGCTGACGCAGATCGGCAACAACCCGGCCGCGGCCGACACGCTCAAGATCAACATGGGCGTGCCGCCGGCGGCGAACCCGAACCGCTTCGGCGTCCTGGCGGGTGACCTCGCCGGGTTCCCGAACGGCCGCCGTCTGACGGACGACGTCGTCGACATCGAGCTCCGCGTGATCGCGGGCGCGCTCCTGTCGCCGCCGAAGAACGTCCCGCTCGGGGACGGCGTCGACCAGAACGACAAGCCGTTCCGGGCCCAGTTCCCGTACGTCGCGCTGGCGAACGACGGGTTCAACAGCCAGCTGAAGCGGACCGAGCCGCAGCACGACCCCGTGCCGCAGCCGCCGCCCGCGCAGCTGCCGTAGCAACCACGGCCTCCCGGCCCGCCCGCCCGCTTCCGCGGGCGGGCGGGCCCGCGGCCGGCTCCCACGGAGACCGCCGATGACAGCGATCCGACCAAACCTCAAGCTTCTGGCGCCGCTCGCCGCGTTCGCCTGCACGCTCGCCGTGCTCGTCTCGCTGGGCGGCTCGGCCGAGGTCGACGCGCCCGGCCGCGCCGCGGCCATGAACGTCGAGATCCCCCCGGACGCCTCGACGGACGAGCGCATCGCCATCCTCCAGCGCGCCGTACGTGACGGGGCCGGGGGCTACGCCGCGCTCGGCGACGCCTACCTGCAGAAGGCCCGGGAGAGCGGCGACCCCTCGTACTACTCGAGTGCCGAGCGCAGCTTCGACGCAGCGCTCCGCGGCAACGCGCGCGACGTCGACGCCGTGCTCGGCGCCGGCACGCTCGCCGGGCTCCGCCACGACTTCCGCGAGCAGCTGCGACTCGGCCTCGAGGCGCGGCGGCTCGTCCCCGGACTCGTCGCGCCCGACCCGGTGATCGCCGACGCCCAGATCGAGCTCGGCCGCTACCGGGCCGCGGAACGCACGATCCAGCGCATGCTCGACCTGAAGCCCAACCTGACCTCCTACGCCCGCGCCTCCTACCTTCGCGAGCTGAGCGGCGACCTTCCCGGCGCCGTGGCAGCGATGCGGCTGGCCGTCTCGGCCGGCGCCGCGGTGCCGGAGAACGTCGCCTACGTCCAGAGCCTGCTGGGCGACCTCGAGCTCCGGCGTGGGCGCCCCGCCGCCGCGCGGTCGGCCTACCTCGGTGCGCGGGCGCGGCTTCCAGGGTATGCGCCCGCGGAGGTGGGGCTGGCCCGCGTCGAGATCGCCGCGGGCGACCTCGATGCGGCTGCCCGCAGGCTTCGGGGCGTGTCGCGACGACTTCCCCAGACCGACTACCTGACGCTCCTCGCCGACGTGGATGAGGCCCGCGGCGCCTCCGGGGCGGCCGCGCTCGACCTGGAGCTGGTGCGCGCGCAGCAGCGCCTGCTTCGAGCGGCGGGGACGCGGCCCGACGCGGACCTGATCCTGTTCGAGGCGAACCACGGCGATCCCCGCACCGCCGTTCGGCTCGGCCGCCGCCTGTGGGCCGACGCGCCGAGCGTGCGAAGCGCCGACGCGCTCGGGTGGGCGCTCACCCGCGCCGACCGGGCGCGTGAGGGGCTCGCCTGGGCGGGGCGCGCACTGCGGCTCGGGTCCCGCGACCCCCTCTTCAACCTCCACGCCGGGCTTACCGCCAAGGCCGCCGGGCGGCCCGGCATCGCGGCCGCGCGCCTACGGACCGCTCTCGTCGGCCGCGCCGCGCTCTCGCCACTCGAGGCCCGAGACGCCCGCGCGGCGCTGGAGGCCGTGCGATGAGGGGCGCCCTCGCCGTGCTGGCCGCCGTGGCCGCGCTCGTCCTCCTCGCTCCGGCGGCGAGCGCCCACCCGCTCGGCAACTTCTCGATCAACCACGTCAGCACTGTCGAGATCTCGGAGGACCGGGTGGACGTGCTCTACGTGCTCGACGAGGCGGAGATCCCGACCACCGAGCAGCGCGGCATGTCGCGCGCGGAGGTCATCCGGAGCAAGCAGCGCGAGCTGCGCCGCAACCTCGTCCTCGAGGTGGACGGACGCGAGGTGCCGCTGCGCCCGCTCGAGCCGAGGCTGTCCTTCCCCAACGGGCAGGCGGGCCTACCCACGACCCGCTTCGAGCAGCCCCTGCGAGCGCCGGTCTCGGACGCCGAGCGCGTCGAGCTCCGCGACGGCACCTTTCCCGACCGGGTGGGCTGGAAGGCGATCGTCGCCGTGCCGGGCGAGGGCACGGCGGTGCGGTCCACCGCTCCCTCCGGCGATCCGACGGACGGGTTGCGGCGCTATCCGGAGGATCTCCTGAGCAGCCCCCTCGACCGGCGGTCGGCCAGCTTCAAGGTGAAGCCGGGCGACGGCACGCTGGTCGCTCCGCGGGCGGAGGGCGAAGGGACCCTGGCCACGCGCGACGCGAGCGGCCACGGCTTCGCCGCGGTGTTCGAGGACGCCGCCGCCGGGCAGGGCGTGCTGGTCCTCCTTCTGCTGGCGGCCTTCGGATGGGGGGCGTTGCACGCGCTCTCCCCGGGGCACGGCAAGGCGATGGTCGCCGCCTACCTGATCGGGACCCGCGGCACCGCCCGGCACGCCGTCTGGCTGGGCGTCACCGTGACGGTCACACACACGATCGGTGTGTTCGCGCTCGGGCTCGTGGCCCTTGCGCTGTCCCAGTACGTCCTCCCGGAGGATCTCTACCCCTGGCTGACACTGGTCTCCGGTCTGCTCGTCGTCGCGGTCGGCGCCGGCGTGCTGCGGGCGCGCTTTCGCCGCCGGCATCACGACCACACCGACCACCATCACCATCACGAGCACTCCGCGGTAACGCGGCGGAGCCTGATCGCGATGGGCGCGGCGGCGGGCCTCATCCCCTGCCCGTCGGCCCTGGTCGTGCTGCTCGGAGCGATCGCCCAGCACGAGGTGGCGCTCGGCCTGCTCCTGATCGTCGCCTTCAGCGTCGGGCTGGCGGCGACGCTAACGAGTCTCGGCCTGGCGGTCGTGTACGCGCGCCGCGTCCTGCCGCGTGGACGCCTGACCGGTCGGGTCGCCGCGCTGGCCCCGTCCGTCTCCGCGCTCGTGATCGTCCTCGTGGGCTGCGTCCTCACGGCGCGGGCCGTGCCGGGAATCGTGTGATCCGCTCGGGCGGCGGTTGCGAAAGAGAGGGGCGTGACCGTTCCCCACACCGGACCGCCGCTCGCCGCCCCGGACATGGACTCGGCCGTCGAGCTCCTCCGATCGCGCGGTCTCCGGGTCTCGGCCGCCCGACGCCTCGTGCTCGAGGCGCTGTTCGTCGCAGACCGCCCGGTCTCCGCGGACGGGATCGCCGAAGGGCTCGCCGGCCGGCTGCCGCGCTCGGACCTCGCCTCGGTGTACCGGAACCTCGAGACCCTCGAGTCCGTTGGGCTCGTGCGGCATTTTCACCTCGGTCACGGCCCCGGGCTCTACGGGCTCGCCGGCCGCGATGAGCGCGCATACCTCGTCTGCGCCTCGTGCAACGCGGTCCGTGCCGTCGACCCTGAGGCGATGGGGCGGGTGCGCTCGCTGATCCAGCATGAGTCCGGATATGCTGCCACCTTCTCCCACTTCCCGATCGTCGGGCTCTGCGCGGGGTGCGCCGCATGATCGCCCTCCATATCCCCGACGGGTTCCTGAGTGGGGACGTCGCCGCCGGCGCCGCGGTAGTCGCCATGGCCGCGGTCGGTTACGGGCTACGCGTCGCGAACGTGCAGCTCGACGAGGCACGCGTGCCGCTGCTAGGCGTGCTCGCGGCGTTCATCTTCGCCGCGCAGATGCTCAACTTCCCGATCGCCGGCGGCACGAGCGGTCATTTCCTGGGCGCGACGCTCGCGGCGGTCCTGCTCGGGCCGTGGCTCGCTTGTCTCGTGATGGCCGTGGTGCTCGCCGTGCAGGCGTTCGCGTTCGCCGACGGCGGCATCAGCGCGCTCGGGGCGAACGTCCTGAACATGGGCGTGCTGGGCGCCCTGCTGGCGGGGCTTCTCGTCTCCGCCGCGTGGAAGCTCATGCCGCACAGCCGCGTAGCGTTCCTGACGATCGTCGGCATCGTCGCCTGGCTCGCCGTCGTGGTCGGAGCCGGCGCCACCAGCGTCGAGCTCGCCCTCTCGGACACGGTTCCGCTCGGGACGTCCCTGCCGCCGATGCTCGGCGTCCACACGCTGATCGGGATCGGCGAGGCGGCGATCACTGTGGCCGCGGTGAGCGCGGTGCTCGCCGCGCGCCCGGACCTCGTCGCGCTGGCCGACTTTCAACCCATGCCGCCGCCGGCCGCGGCGGAGGGGAGGATCTGATGAAGTGGACTCGCGTTTTCGTGGCACTGGCGCTGGCGCTGGCGGTTGGCCTCGCGACCGCGGCGTCGCCCTTCGCGTCGGCCTCGCCGGACGGGCTCGAGAAGGTCGCCGACGACAAGCGCTTCCTCGACGAGGGGCGGCTCGCGGCCGTCCAGGAGGACTCGCCGATCCCCGACTACGCCTTCCCGGGGGTCGAGAACGAGCGCCTCGCGACCGGTCTCGCCGGGTTCACCGGGACCCTCGTCGTGTTCGCGTTCGGCTACGGGATCGCCCTCGCCGCGCGGCGGAGACGATGACCGCGCTCTGCAACCACACCCTCGAGCTCACGGGGCCGGCGGGCGACCCCGCCAGCCCGATCCACCGGCTCGATCCCCGATCGAAGGTCGTGGGCCTCGTGGCGGTGACGCTCGTCGCGGTCTCGGCGTCGGTGGCGGCGTGGCCGGTATGGGCGGGCTGCGCCGCCGTGCTGGCCGCGGTCGCCACTGCCGCGCGCGTCCCGATCGGCGCGATCTGGAGGCGCGCCCGGTTCGTACTGCCGCTCGTTCTGCTCGTCGCGCTCTTCGTGCCGTTCGCCCGGAGCGGCGGGCGCGAGTACGTCCTCGGGCCGCTGGTCGCGCACGAGGAAGGGCTGCAGACGTTCGCGGCGGTCGCGGCGAAGGCCCTCATCGGCACGTTGAGCGCCGTCCTCCTCGCGGCCACCACGCCCTTCCCCGCCGTCCTGCGCGGGCTGGAGGCGCTGCGCCTGCCGCGCCTCCTCGTGATGATCGCGGCCTTCATGTACCGATACCTGTTCGTGATCGTCGAGGAGGTGGGGCGGATGCGGGCGGCGCTCGCCGCACGGGCGTACCGGCCGCGCACCGCCCTCCACGCCGGCGCCCTCGGGCGGGTGGCAACGGCCACCTTCCTGCGCACGCACTCCCGGGGCGAGCGGGTCTATCGCGCGATGCTCGCCCGCGGGTACCGAGGCCGGATGCCGCGGCTGGCGCCGCTCGTCCTGTCCCGCGCCGACGTCCTCTTCGTGTCGCTCGTGCTGGCGGCGCTCCTGCCGCTGCGGGTGGTCGCGTGAGCTGCGCGATCGAGGCGGCCGGGCTCAGCTTCCGCTTCCCGAACGGGCGGGCGGCGCTGAACGGGATCGACCTCCGGGCAGAGCACGGCGAGCGCATCGCGGTGCTCGGCCCGAACGGCGCCGGCAAGACGACGCTGATGATGCACCTGAACGGCCTGATGTCGGGATCGGGCCGGCTCGAGGTGGCGGGCCTCCGGGTGGGGCCCGAGACGCTCCACGAGCTCCGCCGCCGCGTCGGGCTCGTGTTCCAGGATCCCGACGACCAGCTCTTCATGCCCACGGTGCAGGAGGACGTGGCGTTCGGGCCGCTCAACCTCGGGCTCGACCGCGCCGAGGTGCACCGGCGCGTGGCGGAGTCGCTCGCCGCGGTGCGGATGGAGCACGCGGCGGAACGCGCGCCCTACCAGCTCTCGATGGGCGAGCGGCGACGGGTGGCGATCGCCACCGTCCTCGCGATGCGCCCGGCGCTGCTCGTGCTGGACGAGCCCTCGGCGAACCTCGATCCCCGCGCGCGCCGCGAGCTGCTCGAGGTGCTGGCCGCGGTCGAGCACACCATGCTCGTGACGACACACGACCTCCCGCTCGCGGCCGAGCTGTGCGAGCGGGCGGTGATCCTCGCGGACGGCCGGATCGTCGCCGACGGCCCCTGCCGCGAGCTACTCGCCGACCACTCGCTGCTGGCCGCCCACGACCTCGAGCTGCCGGCCGGCTTCGACCTGGAGCGCGTGGAGCCGCGGGGCCGCCCGGCGGCGGTGGGGGCGGCTGCGTAGGACCGTGCCCCCTGGGTGGCGGGCGCTATGCGCTCCGTGACCCTGCGGCGCTCGGCGGGTGGGCGGCGGCGACTTGGCGTCGCCGTCTCCTCGCACCCGCCGCGTGTACCCGCCCCGCGCGAAAGCGTTCCCGCTATGGCGGGTTTTAGCGGAAGCGCGGTTGTGTGGCACGGGGCAGGCGGCGCAGCGCCCGCCCGGCGAGCGTCAGGGCCGCCGGGCGGAAACGTGGCCTGCACGGCGAGGGCCGCGACGATCCTCCCTTCGGACGATGCCCATTTCGCCCGTCGTGCCGATGGCGCGGCGGCCGGCCGACCGTACCGTTGGCCCATGGACTCGAGCGACGGGCGGAGGTCCAGGTCGCTGATCGCCTCCGCGTACGGCGCCGCCCTCGCGGTCTGCGCCAACGCGAGGATGGCGGAGCACGTGACCTCCGTGGCGCTCGAGGCGCCCGGCGAGTCCGAACGGGACCTCAGGTTGCGGACGCTCCGGCTCGGCGTCCGGACCGTGCCGAGTATCGCCTTCCGGAGGATGACCGTCGGGCAGCGGGAGGCCGTGGCCCTCGCCCGCCCCGGCGGCGTGACGGTCGACGAGATTGCGGACACTCTCGACATCTCCGTGGCCGAGGCCAAGCGGCGGATGCTCGAGGGGCTGCGAGCGGCGGCGGCGGAGCCGGCGCTTCAGGCGAGGTGACGTGCGGCGAAGGCGGCGGCCTCCGCGCGATTGCGGAGGCGCAGCTTCTCGAGGACGTGGCGCACGTGTGTCTTGACGGTCGTCTCGCTGATCACGAGCCGCTCGGCGATCTCGCGGTTGCGGAGCCCGTCTGCCATCAGCGCGAGGACCTCCCGCTCGCGATCGCTGAGCGACTCGAGCGGGTCACGCGGCGGCGCGTCGGCGCCGCCGGCGAGCTCGGCGAGCATGCGGCTCGCCATCTCCGGGGCGATTCGGGGCTCGCCGCGCGCCACCGCGAGCACCGCCTCGATCAGCTCCGACGGGGCGACGTCCTTCAGGAGGTAGCCCGACGCCCCGACGCGGAGGGCCGCGTAGAGGTCGGGCTCCTCGTCGGAGACCGTGAGCATCAGCACCTCCGGCGCGGGGTCGCGCTCGCGCAGGACCGCGCAGGCTTCCAGCCCGCCGAGCTCCGGCATGTTGAGGTCGAGCAGCACCACGTCCGGGCGCCGTCGCTCCGCGAGCTCGAGCGCCTGCCGGCCGTCGCTGGCCAGGCCGACCACCTCGAGGCGGTCGTCCGCCCGGAACAGCGCGGCCGTCCCCTCGCGCATGAGGCGATGGTCGTCCGCAAGCAGGACGCGAATCGGTCGGCCCGCCATGGCCGGTCTATGGTAGGCGGCGGCCGTGACCGCTGAGAGCGATGACGTGGCCGGCACGCTCGGGCTCGCGACGGGGCTTCCCCGCGACGTCCGCGAGGCCCTGGGCGCGCTGAGTCGCGTCGCCCGGGCCCTGGTCGGCCCGGGCGCGTTCGAGGAGCTCGCCGGCCGCGCGCTCGAGGAGATGCAGCGGGGGCTGGGGCTGGAGGTCGCGGCGCTCTACCTCCCGGCCGGAGACGGAGCAGTCCTTCGCCGCTTCGTGCACACGGCCGTGCCCGAGTCGACCCGCCGCGTACGTCAGGAGCTGACGCTCGAGCCGGAGGCCTGGCAGCTCGCCGTCCGGACCGGCGCGCCGCTCGTCTTCCTCGAGGAGGGCGACGCGCTGCTGGCGAGCCCGTTCGACCCGGTGCCGGAGTCGTGGCTCGCCCTGCCGCTCGCGTCCGGGGACCACATGCTCGGCGTGGTGATCGCGGCGGGACCGGGACCGCCGCCGCTCGATCCGCTCCGCGCCACCGTCCTCACGCTTCTCGGCGACCTGCTCGGCGCGGGGATCGCCACCGCCCGTCTACGACAGCGGCTCCAGCTCGCCGCGATCGAGCGGGAGCGCCTCGAGCTGGCCGCGGAGGTCCACGACGAGCTGGCCCAGAACCTGGCGCTCGCGACCCGCGAGCTCAGGCTGCTCGACGAGGAGCCCTCTCCGGAGGAGGCCGCCGCGAGCCGGGCACGGCTCCGGGAGGCTGTCGAGTCCGCCCACCGCACGACGCGCGCCCGGTTGAAGGGCCTCGTCGCGCCCGCCCCACTCGGCGGGCTGCGCCGGACGGTGGAGGAGATCTGCCGCCGGTTCGCGGTACGGCGCGTGCCCGTGAGGTTCGAGCCCGGCGCGGAACCGCCCGAGGCGGGTCCGGAGGCGACCGCGGTCGTGGCCCGCGTACTGGCCGAGGCACTCGCCAACGTCGAGCGTCATGCGGCCGCCTCTGCGGTCACGGTCCGGCTCAGCGGGGCCGGCGGCCGGCTGAGGCTGATCGTCGAGGACGACGGCCGCGGCCTGTCCCTCGACCGCGCGCCTCGGCCAGGCGAGGGCCACTTCGGGCTGCAGCTCATGCATCAGCGCGCTCGGGCGGCCGGCGGCGAGCTGACCGTGGGGCTGGCCGACCCGCGGGGAACCAGGGTGGAGCTCGAGCTTCCGATGCCGAGGGACGTGGTCTAGTGTGCCCGGCGTGATCGAGGACGCGCTCGGGCCGGAGGCCGGCGCCCGCTCGTGCCCGCACGTCGCGGTGCTTCTCCGGAGCTACGAGGAGCTGCCCGCGGTACTCGCATCGTTCTACGGGCTCGGCGCCAAGCGCAACGGCTGGCTCGCCCACCGCGCCCTGCCGGGCGAGGCGGACCTGGACCGCGAGCGTCTCACGCGCGCGGGGCTACCCGTAGACGATCTGGAGGAGCAGGAGCGGCTGGCGGTGATGGAGATCGATCCGGCGGGACCGGCCGAGAGCTCGACGCGCGAGCTCGAGGCCGCGCTGGACCGAGCGCTCGAGCGCGGGTTCTCCGCGGCCTGGTACGCCCGCTTCGCGGTGGGACCGCACGAGCGCGACCACAGCTCGTTCCGGCCGTTCGAGGAGGCGTGGGATCGGGCGTTCAACGGCCGTCCGGTCGTCACCCTCTGTCCATTCGTGATCGGGCAGATCGACGCGCGCGCGGCGCTCGAGCACATGGATTGGCTGGCGCCGCTGCACGACAGCGTGCTCCTGCCCGAGCCGGGCGGTGGCTACGCGCCGGACAGGTAGCTAACCCCCCGTCTGATACGCGCGCAGCGCCAACGTCAGGATGAGCAGCGCGCCTACGGTCATCACGCCCATCTCCCCGATCGCCACCCGCTTCGCGAGCGCGACCTGCTCCGAGCGCTCGAGGCCCTCGAGGTCGTCCACCGCGTCGAGCTCGCGTTGGGCCACGCCCGCGCGCAGGCCCTCGCTCACCAGCGAGATCACGAGCGGCGCTACGCCGTACGCGATGTGCAGGCCGTCCGGCGCCGAGGCCCCGCGGGCGAGCAGGATGAAGCCCACGACCACCTCAACGACGACGGTGGCCTGGGCCACCCTGAGGAGCGGCCAGAAGGTGATCGACATCCGGGCGTCCTTGCGCAGCCAGCCCGCCGCGCCCCATCCCGCGGCGACGGCGTTGGCCACCAGCACGGCGATGCCGGCGACCACGTGAAAGCCGCTCAGCGGGTGTCCTTCCGCACGATGTGGCAACGCCGCACAAGGTTGCGTTATACCTCCCGGCTGGAGTGCTGAAGAGCTACCTGCCTGCTCTCGTCTTTCTGGTGCTGGGCCTCGGCATCGGCGCCGCCTTCACGCTCGCGAATCACGCCCTCGGTCCCAAGCGGCCGGGCAAGGTGAAGAGCGAGCCCTACGAGAGCGGTCTGCCGTCGGAGGTGCGGAAGTCGTTCCGCTTCGGGATCAGCTTCTACCTCGTCGCGATGCTCTTCATCCTGTTCGACATCGAGGTCGTGTTCCTCTACCCCGTCGCGCTCCAGCTCGACGCCCTCGGCTGGTTCGCGCTCGTGGAGACGGTCATCTTCGTCGTGCTGCTCCTGGTCGCGCTGATCTTCGTCTGGCGGAGGGGAGCGCTCGAGTGGAAGTGACGCGGACGAAGGTCGGCGATCTCCGGGTCCGCCAGCTCAAAGCGCAGCAGATGCTCCGCGGCGACCTGAGCGGAGCGGCCCTCGAGGAGTACGTCGAGGAGCGCCTTATCTTCACGAAGCTCGAGGAGGCTCAGAACTGGGCGCGCAAGAACGCCTGCTGGCCGCTCGGCTTCGGGCTGGCCTGCTGCGCCATCGAGATGATCACCGTGATCGGCTCGCCGCGGAACGACCTGGCGCGGTTCGGCGCCGAGGTCATCCGCTTCTCGCCGCGGCAGGCCGACCTGCTCATCCTCTCCGGGCGCGTCTCGATCAAGATGGCGCCGATCATCCGGCGGCTGTACGACCAGATGCTGGAGCCGAAGTGGGTCGTCTCGATGGGCGCCTGCGCCTCGAGCGCGGGGATGTTCAACAACTACGCGCTCGTGGCGGGCGCCGACAAGTTCCTCCCCATCGACGTCTACGTCCCGGGCTGCCCGCCGCGGCCGGAGGCGCTGATCTACGGGATCATGAAGCTCCAGGACAAGATCATGGGCCACCCCGACATGGGGTGGCGCGAGCGCTACAACGCGTACGGCACGGAGGAGAGGGAGGTCGAGTACGACCCGACCTCCGGTGCATTGGCGCCGGATGCGGAGCGTCGCCCGTAGCGATGGACGCCACCGGCCTCGAGCTGATCGCGCAGCGGGTGCGCGACGGCGTCTCCGCGGACGCCGTCACGGGCACCCACTTCCTCCGCGGAGAGGCCACGCTCGAGGTCGCGCCCGCGGCCGTGCGTGACGCGCTCGCCTACCTCCGTGACGTCGACGACGAGCCCTGGCCACGCCTGATGAGCCTCCACGGCTGCGACTACCTGCCGGAGGAGCCGCGCCTGGGCGTGCACTACCAGCTGCTCTCGATGGAGCGCACCGATCGGCTGAACGTGAAGACGCGGCTCGGAACGGACGACCCGCGGCTCCCGAGCGTCGTCGACCTGTTCCCGGGCGCCGATTACCAGGAGCGCGAGGTCTATGACATGTTCGGCGTGGTCTTCGACGGGCATCCCGACCTTCGCCGCATCCTCATGCCGGAGGACTACGTGGGTTTCCCGCAGCGGCGCGACTTCCCGATGGGCGGCGAGCCGGTCATCTTCACCTTCAACGAGCACGAGCTCCCGCGCTGGTATGACTGACCGCGAGCGCGAGGCGTCGGTGACGGTCGAGCGGCTCGACGAGGAGCCGGTCTCCGGAACGGCGGCCGTCACGGAGGGCGACCTCCACGAGGAGCTCTTCACGATCAACATCGGGCCGCACCATCCCGCCACCCACGGGGTGCTGAGGCTGCTGACGACGCTCGAGGGCGAGGTCGTGCAGGACGTCAAGCCGATCATCGGCTACGTCCACACGGGCATCGAGAAGAGCTGCGAGGACCAGCAGTACTGGAAGGTCATCACCTTCGTCGAGCGGATGGACTACCTCGCCTACTACTTCAACGCCCAGGCGTACTGCATGGCGGTCGAGCGCCTGCTGGACGAGGAGGTCCCGCCGCGCGCCGAGTACCTGCGCGTCATCCACCTGGAGCTGAACCGGATCGCCTCGCACCTCTTCTGGATCGCCACCGCCGCGCTCGACATCGGCGCCGTCACGATGCTCTGGTGGGGCTGCCGCGACCGCGACCTCGTGCTCGACCTGTTCGAGATGTCGGGCGGCCAGCGCATCCACACGCGGTACATCCAGGTCGGCGGGGTGATGGAGGACATCCCGCCCGGGTTCGAGGCGAAGACGCGGGACTTCCTGAAGGTGATGCCCGAGCGCCTCGACCAGTACCTGTCGCTGCTGGATCGCAACGAGATCTGGCTCAGGCGCACGAAGGGCACCGGCATTGTCCCGGCCGAGCGCCTGCTCGCGCTCGGGGTGACCGGTCCGCTGCTGCGCGCCGCCGGGCACCCGTGGGACCTGCGCAAGGCCATGCCCTACTCCGCGTACGGGGACTTCGACTTCAACGTCCCGGTCGGGACCGTCGGCGACAACTACGACCGTTTCCGTGTCCGCATCGACGAGATGCGGCAGTCGCTTCGCATCGTCGAGCAGGCCCTCGACGGGCTGCCGGAGGGTCCGCACATCACGACGAACCGGAAGGTCGCGCTGCCGCCGCGCCACGAGCTCGCCACGTCGATGGAGGCGCTCATCCACCACTTCAAGCTCGTGACCGAGGGCTTCCGGGTGCCGCCGGGCGAGGCGTATACGGCGGTCGAGTCGCCGCGCGGTGAGCTCGGCTGCTTCGTCGTCGCCGACGGCTCGGCCAAGCCGGCGCGCGTGCACGTCCGCGATCCGAGCTTCGTGAATCTCCAGGCGCTGCCGGACATGGCCCGGGGCGGCCTGATCGCCGACTTCATCAGCTCCGTGGCCATGCTCGACCCGATCCTCGGAGGCGTGGACCGGTGAGCTTCGAGCGGACGCCCGCCGCCGCCGACGAGGGCGCGCTCCGCTCCGCGCCACTGCCACCCGGCTGGGACGAGGCGGTCCGGCTCGAGGAGGACCCGGCCGCCATCCCCGACCCCGCCGACGTCGACGTGCCGCCCGACCTGCGCGCCGAGATCGAGGACTACATGACGAGGTACCCCGATCGTCACTCGGCGACGCTGCCGGCGCTCGGCGCGGCCCAGCGCCGGCACGGCTGGTGCTCCCCCGAGGCGTTGCTCGAGGTGGCGGTGGTGATGCAGGTCACCCCGGCCTACCTCTCGAGCGTGGCCACCTTCTACGACATGCTGCGCACGCGGCCGACGGGCAGCCGCTACGTGTACGTCTGCACGGGCGTCGCCTGCCACCCGCGCGACGCCAAGGCCGTGTACGAGGCGATCGTCGCCGCGGCCTCGGAGCAGGGGCTCGAGGACGTCGAGATACGGGAGTTCGAGTGCCTCGGGGCCTGCGACATGGCGCCCATGGCATCGGTGGACGGCCGCTACGTCGGCCCGCTCCGCGAGGACGACGCGCCGGACCTCGTGAGCGCCGTGAAGGAGCGCCGCGAGGTGCTGCCCGGCCGCGGCCTCGCCGACCCCGGCTACACGGTGCCGCCCAGCCCGCGCCAGAAGCCTGGGCCGCCGGAGGAACCGGACGTCCATCCCGCGGGCGGGACCTGGAAGGACGCCGAGGTGCTCGACGTGCCGCCCGCCGAGGGCGAGGAGCGGCCGTGAGCGAGACGCGCGTCCTGCTCGAGCACATCGACGAGCCCGACCTCCACACGATCGGCGTGTACGAGCGGCTCGGGGGCTACCGGTCGCTTCGGAAGGCGCTCTTCGAGATGAGCCCCGAGGACGTCCTCCACCAGCTCGAGGAGTCGGGCCTCCGGGGCCGCGGCGGCGCCGGCTTCTCGATGGGGAAGAAGGCCAGCTTCATCCCCAAGGGCACGATGGACAAGTACCTGTGCTGCAACGCGGACGAGTCCGAGCCGGGGGCGTTCAAGGACCGCCTCCTGATGCAGAAGAACCCGCACCAGCTGATCGAGGGCTGCGCGATCGGGTCGATCGCCGCCGGCGCGAACAAGGGCTTCATCTTCATCCGCGGCGAGTACTCGCTGCAGGCCGACATCCTCGACGTCGCGGTCGCCGAGGCGTACGAGCGCGGCTATCTCGGCGCACGGATCCTCGGCTCGGACCACTCGTTCGACCTCGTGGTGCACCGCGGGAAGGGCGCGTACATCTGCGGCGAGGAGACGGGCCTGCTCGACGCCCTCGAGGGCAAGCGCGGCAACCCGCGGCTGAAGCCGCCGTTCCCCGCCAACCAGGGCCTCTACCAGGGACCGACGCTGATCAACAACGTCGAGACACTGTGCAACGCCCCGATCATCATCGAGAACGGCGCCGACTGGTACCGGTCGCTCGGCGTGGGCAACTCCACCGGCACCAAGATCGTCTCGATCTCGGGGAACGTGCAGCGCCCCGGCAACTACGAGGTGGAGCTCGGCATCTCCGTGCGCGAGCTCATCTACGGCCTCGCCGGCGGCCCGCCCGAGGGCCGCGAGATCAAGTGCTACTTCCCGGGCGGCTCCTCGGCGCCGGTGCTCACCAAGGATCACCTGGACGTGCCGTACACCTTCGAGGCGATGGCGGAGGCCGGCTCGATGCTCGGGTCGGGGTCGATCATCGTGGTCGACGACTCGCAGCCGCTGGTGCCGCTCGCGCTTCGGCTGGCCGAGTTCTACCGCCACGAGTCGTGCGGGAAGTGCGTGCCCTGTCGCGAGGGCACGAACTGGACGGTGAAGACGCTCGAGCGGATCGACGAGGGCGAGGGCACGCCGATGGACCTCGACATCCTGGCCCAGGTCCAGGGCAACATCATCGGGAACTGCCTCTGCGTCCTGGGCGACTCGATGGCGATGCCCGTCGGCTCGATGCTCGAGCACTTCCGCGAGGAGTTCGAGCAGCACATGGAGGCGGCCCGGGTGCGCCGCGACCTGCAGGAGATGGAGGCGGTGGGCGCCGCGGAGCTCGCCGCGTCGGAGACCGCGGGAGCCCTGTAGGACCCGATGGCCCGTCCCGACCAGCAGTGGATCACGTTCGAGATCGACGGCCGCGAGGTCAGCGCGCCCGAGGGCGCCATGCTCGTGGACGCCGCGAAGCACGGCGACGTCGAGATCCCCTACTTCTGCTACGAGCCCAAGCTCGGCCAGCCCGTGGGGGCGTGCCGGATGTGCCTGGTCGAGATCGAGGGGATCCCGAAGCTGCAGACGGCGTGCTCCACCCCGGTGCGCGACGGCATGACGGTGGTCACCACCTCCGATCGCGTGAAGCACGCACAGAACGCGATCGTCGAGTTCCTGCTCGTGAACCACCCGCTCGACTGCCCGGTCTGCGACAAGGGCGGCGAGTGCCCGCTGCAGGACATCTCGTTCGGCTGGGGGCCCGGCCGGTCGCGCTTCATCGAGCCGAAGCGCCACTTCAAGAAGCCGCTCGCGCTGTCGCCGCTCGTGGCGATCGACCGCGAGCGCTGCATCCTCTGCTACCGCTGCGTGCGCTTCTCGCAGGAGATCGCCGAGGACTACCAGCTGGTCTTCCTCGACCGCGCCGACCACACCTTCGTCGGCACCCACGACGGCCGCCCCTACGTCGCGCCGTTCAGCGGCAACATCATCGAGCTGTGCCCCGTGGGGGCGCTGACCTCCACGGCGTACCGCTTCCGGGCGCGGCCCTGGGACATCGAGGACGCGGGCACGATCTGCACGCTCTGTCCCTCCCAGTGCAACGTCAAGCTGACGATCCGCGACGACGCCAGGGTCGTGCGGGTGCTCGCGCGCGACAACGAGGAGGTCGACGACGGCTGGCTGTGCGACAAGGGCCGCTTCGCCTACCAGGCGTTCTCGTCCGACGAGCGCGTCACGGCGCCGATGGTCCGCGACGGCGGCTTCCTGCGCGAGGTCTCGTGGGAGCGGGCCCTCACGGACGCGGCCACCGCGCTCGGCCGTTCGGGTGAGCGCACCGTGGCGCTCGTCGGCGGGCGGGCGACGAACGAGGAGGGCTTCCTCGTGCAGCGTCTCCTGCGCGAGGGGCTCGGCTCGCCGCACGTGAGCTCCGGCCCCGGCCCGCGGCCGGCCCAGGCCCGGGTCCTGGCGCGCACCGACCTGGCGGCGAAGGTGTCGGACATCGACTACGCCGGGGCGATCCTGGTGGTCGGCGTGGAGCCGGTGGACGAGGCCCCGATCCTCGATCTGCGCATCCGGAAGGCCGTGCGCCGCAACCGGGCCCGCCTCGTGGTGGCCTCGAGCCGACCCTCCACGCTCGACCGTAACGCCGAGGCCGCGCTCCGCTTCGCGCCGGGCTGCGAGGAGGGCGCCCTCGCCGCGCTCGCCGCCGCGCTCGGGTCGCCGCGCGCGTCCGGCGACGTCGCGGCACTCGCCCGCGGCGCCGGCGCGCGGGCCGGCTTCCGTCCCGGCGCTCCCGGGCCCGACGGCGATCCGGGGGCGGCCGTTCGGCGGGCGGCCGAGGTGCTGCGCGACGCGGGCGACGTCGTGATCGTGTGGGGCGAGCGCATCTGCGGCGGGGACCGCGGCGCCCAGGCCGTCGACGCGCTGCTCGCGCTGGCCGGGACGCTGGGGGTCGCCCCGAAGACGGAGTCCGGACTGATGGGCATCCCGCCCGGGACGAACGGTCGGGGGCTCCGCGAGGTGGGCTGCGCGCCGGACCTCGCGCCCGGGCTCGCGGATGCCGCCGCCGCCGGCGACGCGGGGAGCGAGGGCGCTCTGCTCCTGTTCGAGTCCGAGGTGCCCGCCGACCGCATGGAGGCGGCGCCGGTGGTGGTCGCCTTCTCGAGCTTCGTCGGCGAAGCGCTCGAGGAGCACGCGGACGTCGTCTTCCCGGCGGAGATATACGCCGAGAAGGAGGGCACCGTGACCCACCCCGACGGCCGCATTCAACGCGTGCGGCAGGCGCTCGGCCACGCGCGCGAGGTTCGTCCCGGGTGGCAGGTGCTCGCGGAGCTGTGCGAGCGGGCCGGTGCGGGCAGCGGCGCGCTGACCGCGCCGATGGTCACCTCCCTCGTGGCGGAGGCGGTCCCGTTCTACGACGGGATCACGCTGGAGGAGGTGGGCGGGCTCGGCGTCCGCTGGCAGGAGCGCGGCGCGGCCTCGTCGCTGCCGGTGGAGCAGCCGCCCGAGGGCCCCCTGGAGCAACCGCCCCCCGCCCCGGCCGGGCTGCGCCTGGCGGCCGCGCCCACGCTGTGGAGCGGCGAGGAGATCCGTCGGTCGCCGTCCCTCCGGTTCCTCGAGCCGCGGCCGCGCGTCGAGCTCTCGGTCGAGGACGCCCGCCGGCTCGGCGTCGCGAACGGCGCCGAGATCGAGCTCGCGGTGAACGGCGATCGCCTCGAGGCGACGGCCGCCGTCCGCACCGGCGTGCCGGCCGGAAGCGCGTTCCTGTCGGGCGCCGAGCTGCCCGACGGGGCGGTGGAGGTCAGGGTCCGGGAGGCGGTGGCCGGGTGATCGAGAGCACGCTCGTGCTGATCGCGAAGTCGATCGTGATCTTCGCGTTCGTGCTCGTCATCGTCCCGATCATCCTCTGGCTCGAGCGGAAGCTGCTGGGCCGCTTCCAGTCGCGCCTCGGGCCGAACCGCGTGGGCCCGTACGGCCTTCTCCAACCGGCGGCCGACGTGCTCAAGCTGCTCTCGAAGGAGCGCTCCACGCCCGCGACCGCGGTCCCGTGGATGATGGCGATCGCCCCGGTGATCTCGATCGTCACCGCGGTGGCGACCCTGGCCGTGATCCCGTTCGGACCGCGCGACGCCTGGGGCGGGGACATCGGCCTCTGGGGCATCGACGTGCCGATCGGGCTCCTCTACTTCTTCGCGTTCGGCTCGCTCGGGTTCTACGGACTCGTCCTCGGCGGCTGGGCGAGCGGCTCCAAGTACTCCTTCCTCGGCGCGATGCGCTCCGCGGCGCAGCTCATCTCCTACGAGGTGGCGCTCGGGCTCTCGCTGCTCGGCGTGGCGATGACCGCCGGCTCGCTGTCGGTCGTCGACATCGTCGAGGGCCAGGGCGACATGTGGTACGTCGTGCCGCAGCTCGTCGGCTTCCTGATCTTCATGGTCGCCGGCTTCGCCGAGACCTCGCGCCCGCCGTTCGACCTGCCGGAGTCGGACTCGGAGCTCGTGCAGGGCTTCAACACCGAGTTCGGGGGCATGCGCTTCGGCTCGTTCTTCATGGCCGAGTACATCGAGATGGTGGTGATCTCGGGCATCGCCGCGGCGTGCTTCCTGGGCGGCTGGCACGGCCCCGGTCCCGACGCGCTCGGCCCGCTGTGGATGCTCCTCAAGCTGATGGCCGGCATCGTCCTCTTCATCTGGGTGCGCGCCTCGATGCCGCGGCTGCGCTACGACCACCTGATGAACTTCGGCTGGAAGATCCTGCTGCCGCTGGCCACCCTCAACGTGCTCGTGACGGCGATCGTCCTGGTGGCGACGTGAGCCCGACCGACTGGCGCGAAGCGGCGGTCCCGGTCGACCGCGGTCCCGAGCCCGGCGGGGCGGGCGCCGTATATCGCGTCTTCGGCGAGACGCTACGCGGCCTCCGCACCACCCTCGGACGTGTGGTCGAGGGCCCCGTGACGTGGGAGTACCCCGAGCAGAAGACGCCCGTGTACCCGCGGTTCCGCGGCCGTCACAAGCTGCACCGCTTCGAGGACACGGGGCTCGAGAAGTGCGTGGGCTGCTCCCTCTGCGCGGCGGCGTGCCCGGCCGAGTGCATCCGCGTCGTCGCCGCCGAGAACACGCCGGAGAACCAGGTCTCGGCCGGGGAGCGCTACGCCGCCGTCTACGAGATCAACATGACCCGCTGCATCTTCTGCGGCTACTGCGAGGTCGCCTGCCCGTTCGACGCGATCACCATGGGGAACGACTACGAGCTGTCGGACTACGACCGGAGCGACCTCATATTCACGAAGGAGATGCTCCTGGCCGACCCACCGGAGGTGACCCCGCTGCGAGCCGAAGGCGAGTAGGCCATGTGGTTCGAGCAGGTCCTGTTCTTCATCGCGGGGGCCGGGGCGCTGACCGGCGCGCTCGGGGTCGTGATGCTCCGCAACCCCTTCTACTGCGTGCTCTCGCTCGTGGTCCACCTGGTCGCGCTGGCGGTGCTGTTCCTGCTGCTGCAAGCCGCGTTCCTGGCGGCGGCGCAGGTCGTGGTCTACGCCGGTGCCGTGATGGTGCTCTACATCTTCGTCGTCGCGTACATCGGCGGACAGGACGAGGCGATGCGGCCGGACGACAGCCTGGTCAGCTCGTTCGGGCCACTGTTCGCCGCGGCCATCGGCATCGAGCTGTGCTTCGCCCTAATCGGCACGGGACTCGAGGCGCTCGACACGCGCGGCGCCGACCTGGGGCCCGGCTTCGGCTCGCCGGGCGAGATCGGCGCCCTGCTGCTGAGCCGGTTCCTCGTGCCGTTCGAGGCGGCCTCGTACCTGCTGCTCGTGGCGGCGGTGGGCGCGGTCGTGCTGGCGCGACGCCGGCGCGGGATCGAGGAGCCCCCGCCGCCGCGGCGGGAGGCGCCGGCGACGGAGACGCTGGAGGTCCAGGCTTAAAGTGCGCTCCTCCGCGACCCCCGCACCCGTCTGCCGGCTGCAAACCTTCCGCGGTCGGCGTCCTCGGTCGGGCACGTGCATTTCATGCATGCACCCTCCCTGCGTCCTTGACCGCGTCGGTTTTCGCTCGGCATCCGGGCACGGCGGCCACGGAGGAGCGCACTAGTGGACGTCGTCTGGTTCCTCGTCCTCTCCGCGTTCATCTTCTGTATCGGCGCGGCCGGCGTGATCGTCCGGCGCGACCCGCTGGTCATCCTCCTCTGCCTCGAGCTGATGCTGAACGCGGGCAACCTGGCGCTGATCGCGTTCGCCCGGATGCACGGCGGTGAGGCGGGCCAGATCTTCGCCCTGATCGTGATGGTGATCGCCGCCTGCGAGGTGGTCGTGGGGCTCGGGATCATCGTCGCCATGTACCGCAACCGGCTGCGCATCGACGTCGACGAGATGACGGAGCTGCGCGGTTGAGCGCCACCGACTACGGGTGGCTGATCCTCGCCTTCCCGCTCGCCGGGATGCTCGTCACCTCCCTCGGATGGCGCGTGCTTCCCGGGCGCCTGCCCGGCTGGATCGCCAGCGCGGCCATCGGCCTCGCGTTCCTGGCGTCAATCGGAGCGCTCGTCCAGATCCAGGACCTCCCGGCCGAGGAGCGGTCGCTCGTCGACTCCGCCTGGACCTATGTCGCCACGGCCGACCTGCGCGCGGATCTGGCGATCCTGGTCGACCCGCTGTCCGTGTTCATGTGCCTCGTCGTCAGCGGGGTCTCCTTCCTGATCCACGTCTACTCCGTCGCCTACATGTCGAGCGACCGCGGCTTGGCCCGCTACTTCGCGTACCTCAACTACTTCGTCTTCTCGATGCTGCTGCTGGTCCTGGCGGCGAACTTCGTCCTCCTGATCGTCGGCTGGGCGTTCGTCGGAGCGGCCTCCTACCTCCTGATCTCGTTCTGGTACCGGCGCACGACGGCCACCTACGCGGGCATCAAGGCGTTCGTGATGAACGTGATCGGCGACGTGGGGCTCGTCATCGCCGCCTTCCTGCTGTTGAACGAGACGGGCACGCTCGACTATGGCCCGCTCTTCGAGCGGGCGCCGGAGGTGTTCCCGACCGACGACGGCACCCTCATCGCCGCCTGCCTCCTCATCCTCGTCGGCGCGTTCGCGAAGTCCGCCCAGCTGCCGCTCCACACCTGGCTCCCGGACGCGATGGAGGGCCCCACGCCCGTCTCGGCGCTGATCCACGCGGCGACGATGGTCACCGCGGGCGTGTACCTGATCGCCCGCACGCATCCGCTGTTCGAGCTGGCCCCGACCGCCGCCGACATCAGCGCGATCATCGGGACGGCCACGCTGCTGTTCGCCGCCACGGTGGCGCTCGCGGTCACCGACCTCAAGCGGATCATCGCCTACTCGACGATCTCGCAGATCGGCTACATGATCCTCGGCGTGTCCGTGGCCGCGTACGGCGCCGGGCTCTTCCACCTCATGACCCACGCCTTCTTCAAGGCCCTGCTGTTCATGGGCGCGGGCTCTGTGATCGGCGCGATGGCGGGCCTCCAGGACGTCGACCGGATGGGCGGCTTCCGGCGCGCCATGCCGTTCACTTTCGTCACCTTCACGGTCGGCGCGCTGGCGCTGGCCGCGTTCCCGATCACCTCGGGATTCTTCTCGAAGGACGAGATCCTGGCGTTCACGATCAACCGGGGGGGCTGGTTCTGGGTCCTGGCGATCGTCGGCTACGTGGCCGCCGGGTTGACCGCTTTCTACGCGTTCCGGATGGTGTTCAGGGTGTTCTACGGCGAGCCCGTGCCCGAGGCGCGCGAGCTCGAGGAGGGGCACATCGCCCACGGGGAGCCCCAGAACCCGATGACCGGCGAGCTCGAGGACACGGACGTGGGCTTCCCCGGTCCGGAGCACGCGATCGCGGAGCGTTCCTGGCCGATGAAGGCGGCGATGGGGCCGCTCGCACTGCTCGCGCTCGTGGCCGGCGTGACGCAGATCCCCGGCGCGACCGACGTCATCGAGCACTTCCTCGAGCCCACCTTCGAGGACTCCCGCTTCCACGACACCGCGCCGACGGAGGGCTCCGAGCTGGTCGGCCTCGGCGCCGGAGGCCTGATCGCGATCGCCGGGATCACGGTGGCATTCACCGTCTACCTGCGACGCCCCGGCACGACCGACCGGCTCCGTGAGCGCTTCGCCGGCGTCCATGCCTTCCTCGTCAACAAGTGGTACTTCGACGAGCTCTACGACGCGGTCTTCGTCCGGCCCGCCGCCACCGCCGGAGCGTTCGGCCGCCGGGTGGTCGAGACCGACCTCGTCCAGGGCCTCATCGTCGGCGGGGCGACCGGGATCGTGCGCGTGGGCACGTCACTGGCGCGGACCATCCAGACCGGCTACCTGCGCGCGTACGCGCTGCTGCTCCTGCTCGGGCTGGCCGGCCTCGGCCTCTACTTCCTGATCGCGAGCTCGTGACCATCCACCTGTCGATAGTGCTGTTCCTGCCGCTCGCCACCGGGCTTGCCGGAGCGCTGTTGCCGGCCCGGCTCGGGCGCTGGGTCGTGCTGGCGGGGACGGTGGCGGTGCTGGCGTACGCGATCGTGATGCTCGCCGACTTCGACCGCGGCGCCGGCGGGCTCCAGTACGTCACGGACGACGAGTGGATCTCGGAGCTCGGGATCCACTACCAGCTCGGGATCGACGGGCTCAACCTGTTCATGGTCCTGCTGACGGCGATCGGGTGGGTGCCGTGCACGCTCGTTGCCTGCTTCCGCGAGCACGACCGCCCGCGCCTCTTCTTCTTCAACCTGGCCCTCGGCGAGACGGCCGTGCTGGGCGCCTTCATGGCCCAGGACCTGGCGCTCTTCATCGTCTTCTTCGACCTGATGCTGGTGCCGTTCTACTTCCTGATCGGCGGCTGGGGCCAGGGCGACCGGGTGCGGGCCACGACCAAGTTCGTGATCTACACGCTCGCCGGCTCGCTGCTGATGCTGGCCGGGGCGGTGGCCCTGGGCGTGCTCTCCACCCCGGACGGCGGTCAGATCTCGTTCTCGCTCGCGGAGCTCCAGCAGCGCTCGGTCTCGGAGGGCACCCAGCACTGGATCGTGCTCCTGTTCGCGCTCGCCTTCTTCGTCAAGGCGCCGCTGTTCCCGCTCCACGGCTGGGTGCCGGAGACCTACCGCTCGACGCCGATCGTGGTGCTGGCGCTGCTCTCGGGCGTGCTCTCGAAGGTCGGCGTCTACGGCTTCCTGCGCATCGTGCTGCCGGTGATGCCGGAGGGGTCCCAGCACTGGCAGGAGCTCTTCATCATCGTCGCGGTCTTCTCGATCCTCTACGGCTCCGTGCTCGCGTTCTCGCAGGACAACGTCCGCCTGGTCGTGGCCTACTCCTCGATCGCCCAGCTCGGCTTCATCGTGCTGGGCATCTTCGCCCTCGAGGAGAAGGGTGCGCAGGGGGCGGTCTTCCAGATGCTGAACCACGGCCTCGTGGTCGTGCCGCTCTTCCTGATCATCGGCGTGATCGTGCTCCGAGCGGGGGGCAGCGAGTCGGTGACGCGGCTCGGCGGGCTGGCCTTCCGGGCGCCGGTCCTGGCCGCGCTCTTCCTGCTCGTCACGTTCGCCACGCTGGCGATGCCCGGCTCGGCGAACTTCGTCGGCGAGCTGCTCGTGCTGTTCGGGGCGCTCGAGGACAAGCTCGTCTACGGTCTCGTGGCGAGCATCGGCGTCGTGCTGGCGGCGGTGTACATGATCCGCGTCTTCCAGCGCACCATGCACAACCGCGTGGGCCCGGCCGTGGAGTCGCGTGAGCTGGGGCGGACCGACCTCGCCGCGATCGCCCCGCTCGTGGCCGTGATCGTGGCGCTCGGCGTGTATCCGAGCTTCGTGGTGGAGCGCACCGAGCGGGCCACGACCGCAGCGATCGAGGAGCCCAGCAACGTCGCCCGGTTCGGCGTGGCCAATCCCGACGTCGCGCAGATCGACTGATGGACGTCGCCGCCCCGGTCATCGACTATCGCGAGCTCTCGCCGCTCATGGCGATGGTCGGCGGCTCCATCGTGGTCCTGATGGTCGGGCTGCTGCGTGCGCCGTTCGTGCGGCGCGCCCTCGTGCCGGCGCTCGCCGCGGTCACGCTGCTGACGGCCACCGGCCTGACGATCTGGATCTGGGAGCCCGGCGACCGCGCGCCGATCATCGAGGGCGCCATCGCGATGGACACGCTCACCCTGGGCGTCTCGATCCTGTTCTTCGTCGCGGGGCTCGTCACCATCGTGCTGTCGCTCCGCTCGGACGCGCCGCGCGAGGCCGGCCACGGGGAGTACTACGCGCTGCTCCTCGGGTCGATCACGGGGATGATCGTGCTGGCGGGCGCGGAGGACCTGATCAGCCTGTTCGTGGGTCTCGAGCTGCTCTCCATCCCGCTCTACGTGCTCTGCGCGACCGAGCTGCGCCGGAGCACCTCGCTCGAGTCGGGCCTCAAGTACCTGGTGATCGGCTCGGTCGGCTCGGCGACGCTGCTCTACGGGCTCGCCCTCATCTACGGCGCGACCGGCGCCACCCAGTTCGCCAGCATCCAGGGCGCGATCGGCGACACCGTCGGGATCTCCGACCCGCTTCTGCTCACCGGAATCGCGCTCTCCGCTACGGGGCTGGCGTTCAAGGGATCCGTGGCCCCGTTCCACCAGTGGACGCCCGACGTCTACCAGGGCGCGCCCACCCCGATCACCACCTTCATGGCAGTGGCCACCAAGGCCGCCGCCTTCGCCGTCTTCCTGCGCCTGTTCGGCTCCGCGCTGGGGCTCTCCCACCTCGACTGGGGGCCGGCGCTCGCCGCGCTCGCCACGGCGACGATCGTGATCGGCAACGTGGGCGCGCTCGCCCAGCGCTCGCTGAAGCGGCTGCTCGCCTGGTCGAGCGTCGCCCAGGCCGGCTACCTGCTGGCCGGGGTGGTGGTGGCCAGCGAGCTCGGGCTGCGCGCCACGGGCTTCTACCTGGCGGTGTACCTCGTGATGAACGTGGCCGCGTTCGCGGTCGTGGTCGCGCGGGAGCGCGTGTCCGAGCACGGCGACGACATCGCGTCGATCGAGCTCCTCGGCCGGACCCAGCCCTGGCTCGCGTGGCCCATGACCATCGCGATGCTCTCGCTCGCCGGCTTCCCCGCCACCGGCGGCTTCATCGGGAAGTTCTATCTGATCGACGCCTCCGTCTCGGGCGACTACACGTGGCTGGGCATCGTGATCGTGGTGGGTTCGGTCGTCTCGCTCGCGTACTACCTGCGCGTCGTGGCCGTCATGTGGATGGGCCGCTACGAGGTCGAGCTGCCCGGTCTGCCCCGCCGCCGCGTAAAGCCCGTGGCCGGCTGGTCACCCGAGGCCGATATCCGGGCGCAGCCCGAGGTGGCCGCGGTGGCGATCCTCTTCGCGGCCGCCACGATCTTCTTCGGCATCGTGCCGGACCCGCTGTTCGACGCCGCCCGCGACGTCGGCACGTCGCTGTCGGGCCTGCGGTAGCGCGAAGCGTCCTGGCTTTGACGTCCAGGGGACGTACAACTCAGGATGGTGTCGCCACCGGCCTCACCGTCCCGCTCCCCTCGAGGTCGTAGCCGCCGAGCTCGGCGGCCCGCCGGGCCACCGTGGGTCCGGCGAGGGCGGCTAGCAGCGGCTCCACCCGCGGGAGCGACTCCGCGGGAACGGCCAGGTCGAAGGGCTCCCACGCGAGCGGGATGAAGTCCAGGTCCAGGGCCGACGCTGCGGCCCGCACGGACACGCCGGCGTCCGCCACCCCGCTCGCAACGGCGACCGCGACGTCGAGATGGGAGTCCAGCTCGGGACCACGGACGTCCGCCGGGTCGACCCCGGCCGCGCGCACGAGCCGCTCCGTGAGCACCCGGGTGCCGGTGCCGGGCCGCCGCAGGGCCGTCACCACGCGCGGCAGGTCGGCCACGCCCGTGACCCGCGCCGCGTTGCCCGGCACGACGATCAGGCCTTGCTCGCGCCGCCACAGCCGGACCAGCCGCGGGGCGCGGCCCGAGAGCACGCGGGCGGCGAACGGGGCGTTGTACTCGCCGCCGGGAACCGGCAGGTGGAGGGCCGCGGCGTCGACGCTGCCGCGCCACAGCGCGGACAGTCCGGCGAAGCTTCCCCGGGCGCCGGTCCGCTCGACCCCGTCTGGGGTCCCCGCGAGCAACAGATCGAGCAGCGGGTCGTCGCTGCCCGCAAGGAGCATCGGCCGACCACCCGAGAGACGCCGTCGCGCCCGCGCCGGCCCGTCCGGCGCGACGCGGGCGGTCCGGCGCGGGCTCGTCGTGATCACGCCCGCCCGGGTCAGCTCGGTGTACGCGCGTGCCACCGTGCCCGGCGCCAGACCCCGCTCGCGGGCGAGCGCGCGGACGCTCGGCAGCGCGGCGCCCGGCGGGAGCTCCCCGGCGACGACCGCCCGCTCGAGCTCCTCGACGAGGGCGGCGAAGCGAGCCACGCCGCGTAGCATTGCATCGCTTCTGTATTGATACAGCTGTGAAGCCACCCGTTCTGATGGTCGGCCTGCTGATCGCGCTGCTCGCGTTCGCCGCCTGCGGCGACGACGACGACTCGGACGGGTCGGGCTCGGCCGACCGCGCCGTGATCCTCGCCACCACCACGAGCACGCAGGACTCCGGCCTTCTCGACGTGCTGGTCCCCGCATTCGAGCGCGAGAGCGGCCGCCAGGTGAAGACCGTGGCCGTGGGCAGCGGTGAGGCGATCGAGCTCGGCAGCCGCGGCGAGGCCGACGTCCTGCTCGTCCACTCGCCGGACGACGAGAAGGAGCTCATGGCGAGCGGCAAGGCCGGCGACCGGCGGCTCGTCATGCACAACGACTTCGTGATCGTGGGTCCGCCGGACGACCCGGCCGGGATTCGCGGAATGAGCTCCACCGCGGCGCTCGAGCGCATCGCCCAGGAGGAGGCGCCGTTCATCTCCCGCGGCGACGACTCCGGGACGCACTCGCTCGAGCTCGAGCTGTGGGACACGGCCGGCATCGAACCGAGCGGATCCTGGTACCAGGAGACGGGTCAGGGCATGGGCGCGACGCTTCGCATCGCCGACCAGAAGCGCGCTTACACGGTCAGCGACCGCGGCACGCACCTGAGCACCGGCGACTCCACGGACCTCGAGGTGCTGGTGGAGGGCGAGCCGCGCCTGCTCAACATCTATCACGTGATCGACATCGACCCCGGCGCCGGCCCGAGGGTCAACGCCGCCGGCGGCCGGGCCTTCGCGACGTGGATCGTCTCTCGCCCGGCACAGCGCATGATCGGCTCGTTCGGGCGCGCCGAGTTCGGTCGGCCGCTCTTCGTGCCCGACGCGGGCAAGGCCGAGGAGGAGGTAAGGGCCGCGGCCACCGCCTGAACGACCATGGACGTCATCTGGGACGCGCTGCGGGACGCCGTCGAGCTCCTCTTCAGCGGCGACGGCGAGACGTTCGAGATCATCGCGCTGTCGCTGCGGATCTCGCTGACCGCGACCGCCATCGCGTTCGCGGTCGGCCTGCCGCTCGGGATGCTGCTGGCCTTCGGCAGCTTCCGGGGACGGCGGCTCGCGCTCGCCGCCGTGCACACCGGCATGGGCATGCCGCCGGTGGTGGTCGGGCTGATCGTCACGGTCGCGCTCTGGCGGAGCGGCCCGCTGGGCGGGCTCGAGCTCCTCTACACGCCGAGCGCGATGATCGTCGCCCAGGCCGCGATCGGCACCCCGCTCGTCGCCGGGATCTCGGCGGCGGCGCTCCAGCAGGTCGATCCCGACTTCCGCGTCCAGATGCAGGCCCTCGGCGCCTCCCGGCTGCGCTCGCTCTGGGCCGTGGCGGTCGAGGCGCGGCTGCCGCTGCTGGCCGCGGTGATGGCCGGGTTCGGCGCCGCGGTCTCGGAGGTGGGTGCGGCGATGATGGTGGGCGGGAACATCGCCGGCGAGACGCGCGTGCTGACCACCGCCGCGGTGCTCGAGACCTCCAAGGGCAATCTGGCTCTGGCGGTGGCCCTCGGCCTCATCCTGCTGCTGCTCGCCTTCGCGGTGAATCTCGTCCTGACGCTCGCCCAGCAAAGGGGGCGCCCGTGAGCGGGCCGCCACTGCTCGAGCTGCGCGGAATCGTCGTGCGGGCGGGCGGACGCGCGATCCTCGACGTGCCGGAGCTGGCGCTCGCCGCGGCCGGCGTGACCGCCGTGCTCGGCGCGAACGGCGCCGGTAAGACCACGCTCCTCCGTGTCGGGGGCGCCCTGATCCGCCCGAGCGCGGGCGACGTGCTGCTGGACGGAGCGCCCGCGACGCCCGCGGCGATCCGCCGGGTGAGCGCGGCCGTCCTCCAGCGTCCCCTGCTGCGCCGGGCGACGGTTCGCGAGAACGCCGAGACGGGCCTCCGCTTCCACCGGGTCCCCCGCGGCGAGGCGCGCCGACGCGCGGAGGAGTGGCTCGAGCGCCTCGGCGTCGCCCACCTCGCCCACCGTGGCGCCCACACGCTCTCCGCGGGGGAGGCCCAGCGGGTGAGCCTGGCCCGGGCGCTCGCGCTCTCGCCGCGGCTTCTCCTGCTGGACGAGCCGTTCGCGAACCTGGACGCCCCCACCCGCGGCGAGCTGCTCGTCGACCTCGGCGAGGCCCTCGCCGCCACGGGCGCCGCCGCCCTGCTCGTCACCCACGACCGTCACGAGGCGGCCGCCCTCGCCGAGCACCTGGCGATCCTGCACGCCGGCGAGCTGCGCCAGACGGGCCCGACGGCGCGCGTGTGGGCGCACCCCGCGGACGCCGACTGCGCCCGGATCCTCGGCTACGACACGGTGCTCGAGCCGGAGGTCGCGGGGCGGATCATGCCGAACGGCGGACGACCCCTCGCCCTCCGGGCCGAGGACTGCGCGGCGGCGCCGCCCGGCACGGCCGGCAACGGATCGGCGCTCACGATCAGCGCCCGCCTGCGCCGTGTGCTCCCGCTCGGCTCGACGAGCCGGGTGGTAGCGGAACTGGACGGGCGCCGGCTGCTCGCGACCGCGCCGGCCCCGGCGCCCGAGTGGCTCGCGGCGCTCGGTCCGGGGGACCCGATCGACATCCGGCTCGAGCCCGAGCGGGCCCGGCCGGTGGGGCGCCGGAGTACGCTCCGGGAATGGCGCTGACGTACGGAAGCGGACCGCTCGGCCCCCGGGCGAGCGGCGGGCTCAACTTCGACGCTCCACGCGAGGTGACCTACGTGGAGCAATCGCCGCGTTGGATCCGCGCCCGCCTGGGCGGCGAGACGGTGGCCGACAGCCGGCGCACGAGGCTGCTCTACCGCTCGGGAAAGCTCCCGGTCATCCTGTTCCCGCCCGAGGACGTGCGCCGCGATCTCCTCCCCGCCGACGCCGTCCGCGACCACGACGGGCTGCTCGAGATCGACTTCGGGGCGGTCGACGAGTGGCTCGAGGAGGACGAGGAGCTGATCGGCCACGCCCGCGACCCCTACCACCGCATCGACGCCCGGCGCACGTCGCGCCGCGTGCGCGTCTCGATCGGCGGCCGCCCGGTCGCGGAGTCGAGCCGCGCCGTCGTCCTGTTCGAGACCGGCCTGCCGCCGCGGTGGTACATCCCGCGCGAGGACCTGATCGCCGAGCTCGAGCCGATCGACCACCCCACGACCTGCGCGTACAAGGGTCACGCGAAGCACTTCTCGGTGGCCGGCGAGGACGCCGTGGCGTGGACTTACGAGGACCCATTGCACGACGCGCTTCCGGTCGAGGGCCTCGTTTCGTTCTACAACGAGCGCGTAGACCTGGAGATCGACGGGGAGCCCGAGGAGCGGCCCGAGACGCAGTGGTCCAGGTGACCGCTCAGCTAGCCTGCCGCGCGTGAGAACTGGCTCGCGGCGCGGCCTCACGCGCAGAGGAGTGCTGAAGGCGGGCGGCGCCGGCGCGGCCGCGCTCGGACTGGCCTCGTGCGGCGACGACTACTTCGAGCCGTCGACCGACCACGCCTCGGACGCGCCCAACGTCGTCCTCATATTCACCGACTCGACGCGCGCCGACTACATCGGCGCGTACAACCCGAGCCCGCGCAACAAGACGCCGAACCTCGACGCCCTGGCGCGCGACTCGCTGAAGTTCAGCCTCGCGGTGCCGGAGGCCATGCCGACCGGGCCGGCGCGGCGCTCGCTCCTCACCGGCGTGCGCTCCTTCCCCTACCGGAACTACGTGCCGACGAAGGGGCTGCCGGTGGGCCCGGGATGGATCCCGATCCCGGACTTCCAACCAATCGTCACGGAGACGCTCGGCGAGGCGGGCGTCGAGACCGCCTACTGCACCGACAACCCCTTCCTGGTCGGCCCCCGCTTCGCCAACTTCCGCCGCACGCTCGACTGGGCCCGGCCGAGCTACTCGCAGGGTGCCTACCGCTTCCTCAACAAGCCGTTCAAGCGCCCGGCAACGCGCAGCACTATCGAGCGCTACCTGCTTCCCGAGCTGTCGAACAGCGTGGAGGTGGGCCGGCTGCGCGCGATGGCCGGGTGGAACTCGATCTACCGCGACGGCGAGAGCGACTACCCCACCGCGCGCGTGATTCGAAGCGGCGTGAACCTCGTCGACGACCTCAAGGAGCGGCGGCCGTTCTTCCTCGGCGTGGACGCCTTCGACCCGCACGAGCCGCTCGACGCCCCGCGCGTGTACCAGATGGCGGCCGGCAGCCCGAAGGGAATCGAGCGCGAGGGAATCGTCCCGATTCAGCCGTTCGAGACGCCGTACAGCTGGGTGATCGACGTCGACGTGGACGACGAGACGGTCGAGCGGATCCGCGAACTGTACGCGGCCGAGATCACCTTCGTGGACGAGTGGGTCGGGCGGCTGATGAACCGGCTCGCCGACGAGAAGCTGCTGGACGAAACCGTCGTCCTCTACATGTCCGACCACGGGCTCACCCTCGGCGAGGACGGGGTGCTCGGCAAGCACGGCGCCCGGGCCCAGTGGCACATCTATCACGTGCCCTGCATGATCCGGCACCCGGAGGGCCGACTGGCCGGCGAGACGAGCGACTTCTTCGCCTCGACCCACGACCTCACCCGCACGATCCTCTCGTTCATGGGCGTGCGGGCGCCCGGCATCATGACCGGCGAGGACCTCTCGGTCATCTTCGCCGGTGCGCAGCCGCCGCCGCGGCCCCAGTTCACCTCCTGCTACGACAACTACCTGCTGTGCGGAGACCGGGACTGGTTCTTCATCTCCGACAGCGAGGGGCGCCGCAAGCGGCTGTACGACAAGCGCGCGGACCCGCGCGAGACGCGCGACGTGGCCGCCGACAACCCCGAGATCGTCGACCGGCTCTGGCGGGTGCTCGAGGATGAGGCCGGCGGCACGCTGCCCCAGTTCGCGCCGTCCGGGGCCAAGCGAGTGATCGGCGGGTGAGGCTCACCCGCCGGAGCCTCCTGCGCCGCGGCGGCGCCACCGCCGCCGGGGCGGCCGCGCTCGGGGCCGCGGCGCCGGGCGCGGCCCGCGCGCAGCCCGGCGACGACCAGGCGCCGAACGCGGTGCTCGTGGTGCTGCCGCTGGTGCGCGCCACGCACGTGAAGGCCTTCGACGGCGACTCGCCCGTGGACACGCCGAACCTGGACGCCCTCACGGAGGACTCGCTCCGCTTCGACCGAGCCATCCCCGAGTCCATGCCCGCGCTCCCCGTCCGCCGGGCGCTCATCACCGGCATGCGCGCCTTTCCCTTCCGCGACTGGCGGCGGACCGACGGGATGCCGGCCGTGCCGGGGTTCAACCCGATCTACGACCACCAGCCGGTGGTGACGGAGGTGATGCGGGCCGGCGGGGTGACGACCGTGTACGTCAGCGACAACCCGATCCTCGCGGGGCCGCGGTTTCCGGACGTGACTCGCACCGGGGTGCGGGGGGCGGCTACCGGCCGCACCGGCGTGGAGGGCGACCTGCTGCCCGCGATCGACCGCGCGACCGCCGCGGCCGCCCGCACCTTCCGCACGGGCATCGCGGAGCTCGGGCGGCTGCGGGGCTCGCGGCCCTTCTTCCTCGCGATCGACCCGTTCGATCCGGTCGATGCCGCCGAGGTCCCCAGGGTCTACGTGAAGCCCGGCGAGGTCGAGCTCGAGGGGATCGGGCCGATGAACGGCCGGCTCGTCGAGCTGCGCTTCGGCGACGGCGATCTGGACCGCGTCCGCGAGCGCTACGCGAAGCACGTCGAGCGCGTCGACGCCTGGGTCGGCCGGCTGATGGACCGGATGGCGGACCTCGATCTGCTCGACAGCACGGTCGTCTACCTGCTCGGCGACCACGGCGTCTCGCTCGGCGAGCACGACTTCCTCGGCCTGGCCACGCCCACGTCGCACCGCGAGTCCTACGAGGTCCCGTACCTGATCCGCCATCCGGGGGGCGAGATGGCGGGCGACGACGTGGACTGGTACGCCTCGACGCACGACGTCGCGCCCACGCTCCTGTCCTTCATGGGCCTCACCATCCCCGGCAAGATGGAGGGCGAGGACCTCACGGCGCTCTTCGACGACGTGGACGAGGACGACCTGCGTGACCGCCCGACGTCCATCACGGCCGTGGGCTCCTGCATCATCGTGCGCGACGGCCGCTGGCTTATGGTGGCCGACCGCGAGGAGATCGAGCGTCGCCTGTACGACGACGACGAGGAGGCGGACGACGACAACGACGACAAGCGCTACGACGACGTGGCGAACGACGAGCCCGGGGTCCTCACCGACCTCTCGGTGACCGCCCTGAACGCGGCCGGCGGGACGCTGCCCGAGTTCGGCCCGGACGGCGCGCTGCGCCCGCCGCCCGAGCGCGGCGACGACGACGTGGACGACGACGGCATCCCGAACGACTTCGACGCGGTCGACAACGACGAGCCGGACGACGACGCCGAGCCCGCGGACCTGAGGTTCGACGGGAGGAACCCGTGAGCGACGCCGCCGAGCGGGCCGCCCCGGAGCGGGTCAACCCGCCGTCCGAGCATCTCTACAAGCACAAGTGGCGGATCTTCGGCGTGATGATGATCGGGTGGGCGATGGCGCTGCTCGACATCTCCATCGTCAACATCTCGATCCCCGAGCTGCAGGACGAGATGTCCACGGACATCGCGACGGTCACGTGGGTCATCAACGCCTACAACATCGTCTTCGCCGTCCTGCTCGTGTCGATGGGCCGCCTGGCGGACCAGTTCGGGCGGAAGCGCTTCTTCGTCCTGGGCCTCGCCGTGTTCACGATCGGCTCGGCGCTGTGCGCGGCGGCCTGGTCGGTCGAGTGGCTGATCGTCTTTCGCGTGATCCAGGGGGCCGGTGCCGGCATCCTCGCGCCGCTCGGGTTCGCCATCACCGTGCTCGTCTTCCCGCCCGAGCAGCGCGGCCGCGGCTTGGCCCTGATCGCGGTCGTGGCGCTCGTCTCGTCCGCGCTCGGCCCCGTGATTGGCGGCACGCTCGTCGAGATCGCGAGCTGGCACTGGATCTTCCTGATCAACATCCCGTTCGGGATCGTGGGGATCCTGCTCTGCCTGCGCTGGTGGCCCGAGACCTGGGACCTGAGCGCCGGCCGCGAGGTGGACGTGCGCGGGATGCTGCTCCTCGGCGGGGCGGTCTTCTGCCTGACCGTGGCGCTCATCGAGGCGAACCCGTTCGGCGGCGATCTGCCGCTGTGGCTCAGCCTGATGCAGGCGGCGATCCTGCTGGGGGCGGCGTTCATCTGGTGGGAGCGGCGCGCGCCGAACCCGATGATCACGCCCGGGCTCATCTCGAACCGGCAGTTCCGCAACGCCAACCTCGGGATGCTCTTCTTCGGCGCGGGCGCGATCGGCACGCTGCTGCTGCTGTCGCTGGTGTTCGTGAACCTGTGGGGCTACACCCAGCTCGAGGCGGCGTTCGCGCTGGCGCCGGTGCCGCTGATGGGCCTCGTCGTGTGGCCGTTCGTCGGCCGCGCGGCGGACAGGAAGCCGCCCGGCGAGATCGCCAAGCCCGCCCTCATCGTCATGGCGATCGGGATGCTGTGGGTCTCGTTCCTGCCCGCCACCTCGGACGACGCCTGGGCCTACATCCGGATCCTCCCCGGTCTGCTCATGATCGGGGTGGGGATGGGCATCGGTTTCCCGTCGCTCAACGTGGGCGCGATGGGCGCGGTGGCCGGGCCCGAGGTCGGGCTCGCGTCGGGGATCCTCAACACCGCTCGTCAGCTGGGCGCCGCGATCGGGATCGCCATCCTCGTCGCCACGTTCGGCGGCGTGCTTCATGCGCACATGTCGTGGTTCGCCGACGACGAGATCGAGGACATCGTCGACGACTGGGAGATCCCGGCCCCGCTGGCAGGGATGGTCGTCCAGTCGACGCTGCACGACTACACGGGCGGCACCGAGGACCGCTTCGAGCCGAAGCCGGGCTTTGACGAGGAGGTCATCCGGCAGACGGCCGGCTCCGCCCGCGAGGGCTTCGCCTGGTCGTTCCGCCAGGCCGCGCTGCTGATCCTCTCCGTGCTCCCCCTGCTCGCGGCGCTCCGCCGCACGCCGGCACAGGCCCGGGCCGAGTTCATGGCGAAGATGCGAGCGCAGCAGGAGGGGGCCGAGGCCCCGGCCGCGGCGGACACCGGCGACGGCGCCGACGGGGCGCCGCGGCCCACGCCGGCAGAGCGGCCGGCGACGTAACGCTTGGAGTGGGATGCTTTGCGTTGGCGCTCTCTTTGAGCGCGGCGAATGCCTGACACCGTTCTCTTACTCGCGCGATGGGCCTGAGTCCTCGGCGGCTCGCGGAGGTCGCGACCGCCCGGCCCCGTCGGATGCTTCTGATCTGGGGCGGGCTGGTGCTGGTCGGCTTCGTCTTGATCGGAGGCTTCCTCGGAACGGCGCTGTCGAGCGAGGGAGACGTGACCAGCAACCCGGAGTCCAAGCAGGCAGAGGAGCTGATCGACGAGAGGTTCCCGGAACGCGATCCCTTCGACGAGCTGGTGATCGTCCGCTCGGGCGAGCTGACGGTGACCGCTCCGGCCTTTCGCGAGCGAGTAGCGGGCCTTGCCGCGGAGCTACGCCGCAGCGGGAGCGTGGATGAGGTCTCGAGCTACCTCGACCGCGGCGGGGCGGCGCTGGTCTCCCGCGACCGTCACGCCACGGTCCTCCCTGTGGTCTTGGCCGAGGACGAGGAGGACAGCATCGAGCCGGTCGTCGAGATCGTCCAACGGGCCGACGGAGCCGGGGGCTTCTCGGTCGACATGTTCGGCGAGTTCACCGTCGGTCGTGACTTCCAGGAGGTGTCCGAGGAGGACCTTCGGACCGGCGAGCTTCAGTTCGGCCTGCCGGCCGCGCTGATCGTTCTGTTGCTGGTCTTCGGCACGCTCGTGGGCGCGGCGATCCCCCTCGCCATGGCCTTGATCTCGATCATCGTGGCCCTGGGTCTGGTCGGCGTGGTCGGCCAGTTCTTCGAGGTCAACCTCTTCGTGACCAACATGCTGGTGGCGATGGGGTTGGCGCTGGGAATCGACTATTCGCTGTTCATCGTCTCCCGGCTGCGGGAGGAGAGGGCGAAGGGTCTCTCTCACCGCGAGGCGATCCTGACCGTGGCCAGCACGGCCACGCGGGCGGTGGTTTTCAGCGGCACCGCGTTCTCGCTCGCCCTGCTCGGGATGTTCTTGGTTCCGGACACCATCCTCCGTAGTCTGGCTCTGGGCGCGATCGTCGTGGCGGTGGTCTCGGTGGGGGTTGCGCTCACCTTCCATCCCGCGCTCCTGATGGTGCTCGGGGATCGGGTGGACAGGCTCCGCGTGCCCTGGCTGGGCAAGCGCGTGGCGGCCTCGGCCGGGACCGAGGGCCGCTTCTGGGGCGGTGTCGTGCGCGCCGTCATGCGCCGGCCCGCCATTAGCCTCACCGCCGCGGTTGCCCTGCTCCTGCTTGCGACCGCCCCGCTTCTCGGCCTGAAGCTCGGGGCCTCCGGCCCGGCCAGCCTGCCCGACGACACCGTCGCCAAGCAGGGGCTGCTCGCCTTGGAGCGCGACTTCCCGGCCGGCGCCACCGACCCGGTCGAGATCGTCGTGGACGAACAGGGTGCGCCCGCGCCGGCCCAGGACCTCCGAGAGCTTCGAGGCGAGCTCGCGCACGACCCCGCCTTCGCCGTCGACAGGGCCGCCACCGAGCAGGGCAACGACGTCGCGGTGGTTTCGGTTCCGCTAAACGCCGAGGGCAGCAGTGAAGAGGCGTCCGCGGCGATCGACAGGCTCCGTGACGAGTACGTGCCACGGGCGTTCGGCGACGCCCAGGATCGCGTATTGGTCGGCGGCGGCCCGGCCGAGAACCGCGACTACTTCGCGCTGATCGGCGATTGGCTCCCGATCGTGATCGCCTTCGTCCTCGCTCTCAGCTTCCTGCTTCTCACGCTGGCCTTCCGCTCCATCGTCGTGCCGTTGACGGCCATCGTCGTCAACCTGCTCTCCGTAGGCGCCGCATACGGACTGCTCGTGCTCGTCTTCCAGGAGGGAGCGGGCGCCGACATCTTCGGCTTCGGCCAAGTGGAGCGGGTGGAGGCCTGGGTGCCGGTGTTCCTCTTCTCGGTCCTCTTCGGACTGTCGATGGACTACCAGGTCTTCCTGCTCAGCCGAATCCGCGAGCGATACACGCGCACCGGCGACACCACCGACGCGATCACGTTCGGCGTCGGAACGACCGCTCGGCTGATCACGGGCGCCGCGCTGATCATCGTGGTCGTGTTCGCCGGTTTCGCCGCCGGCGAGCTGGTCTCGTTCCAGCAGATGGGCTTCGGGGTGGCCGTGGCCCTCCTCGTCGACGCGACCATCGTTCGCTCGGTTGTCATCCCGGCCGCGATGCGCCTCCTCGGCGAGCGCAACTGGTACCTCCCTCAGTGGCTCGAGTGGCTCCCCGCCGTCGCGATCGAGGACGCCACCGTCGCCCGCCGCGATCGGGCCGCCGCCGGGCGCGTCTAGTGTGAAGTGCTCCGGCCGCCGCGGAGTCGCGCCAGCGCGGCGAGGAGGCCGAGGCAGGCGACGATCGCTGCGGCCCCGGCGGCGGTAAGCGCCGGCGATCGCGCGACATCGGTTTCGGCCGCAGCGAGGACGAGCGCGCTCGCGGGGATCGCGGCGCCGGCGACGGCGAGGATGGCGAGCATCCGCGGCGCGCTGACGCCCGTCCGCACCCGCCCGCGAACGCGCTCGTCGAGCGACCAGTACGCGAGCTCGGCGGTGAGCAGCAGACCGCTGCCGTAGATCGGCGCGGGAATGGCCGGGTCACCGTGGGGGATCGCGTACACCGCTCCCAGCAGCAGCACCGCGAACGGGATCGGCGCGGAGCGTCCAGCGGCGACAGCGAGCGATAGCAGGAAGATCGCCGCCGCGACGCCGGCCGCTACCGCAGCCAGCGGTCCGACCTCGAACGCGGTGGTGACGCCGAGCGTGGCGGCGACGGCGAGTGTGCCGATTGCCGTCGCTAGGCGCGCGGGGCCGGTCGAGCGTGGCGTCGAAATGTGGTCACCTCCTCGATTGCCAGCTCGAGGCTGGTGCGCGGGTACTCCCAGTGCGCGACGGGGACGCCGATCGTCTCGAAGCGCGCGCGCAGCGCGTCGCGTTGCAAGCGCCAGACGCGAAGCGGAAGGCGGTCGGACCCCGCGGGGTCGGCGGGCGTGTGTGCCATGGGTGAGATCTCGAGCACCGCAAGGTCGTAGCCCCGTGCGCGCAGGTCGAGCAGAGCGCCTATTCCGCGCGCGTCGAGCAGCGGGCTCAGGGCAAGCACGAGGGCTCGGGCCGGGAGCAGGCGTGGCGGAAGATGCGTGACGTCCTTCCACGCGTGGCTGAGCCTGACATCGCTGGCCAGCAGCGCGTCGGCTATCCGATATTGCTGACTGGTACCGGCGGCCGGCGTGAGCCACCGCAGCACGCCACCGAAGCTCACCAGCGCCACGCGATCGCGTCGCGCCAAGTAAGCGGATGCGAGGGCGCCGGCGGCGTGCACCGCGGCGTCGAGCGTCCCCTCCTCTGCGTGCTCGGCTTCGGCGAACATGTCCAGGAACAGGACGACGTCGGCGCTGTGCTCGGGATGCTGCACGTTCACGTAGGGCACACGGCGGCGCGACGTCGCGCGCCAGTTGATGCGTCGTACGCGGTCGCCGGGCTCGAGCGGACGAAGGTCGGCGAACTCGATGCCCTCGCCACGTTCGCGCGAGAGCTGATCGCCGAGCACGGGTCGGGTTTGGAGCGGTGCGATGAGCCTGCGCAGGCGGGCGACGCTGGGATACGCACGGAGCTCGCACGACCGGCCGAGCGGGCCCTCGAGCGTCAGAGCGCCGAGCCGGTCGCGGGCGCGCACGACTGCGGGGCCCGCGCCATGGATACCCCAGCGCCCAACCGCCAGTTCGAACCCGATCACCTGCTGCGCGCCGCGGGGGAGCCAGACCGCGATCGGCGTCGGGTCAGTACGAAGTCGCGCCGTCGTCGGAAGATGGAGCTCCACGCGGGCCGGCCCTCCCACGTTGCGGACGGTCATGGCCGCGCCTACCTGTTCTCCCTCGAGGACGCGTTCGCGTTCGAGCCGTAGCGTGCCCTCGAGCGCCAGCGGCGGCGACCCCGCCAGCGCGACCGCGACGAGCAGGACGAACGGGGTCGCGAGCGCCGCCAGCTCGGGGTGACCGGCGGCAAGGGCGGCCACGAGAGCGATCGCGCCAAGCGCCGCATAGGCCTGCAGTCGCGGCGAGGCCGAGCGACTCATCGCGCCTCGTCGGGGAGGCGAACCGGCGGGGCGGCGACGCCCGCGAGGCAGTCGCGAACCACGTCCTCGGTGGTGACCTGCTGTATCCACAGCTCGGGCCGCAGCACGATCCTGTGCGCCAGCGCCGGCACCGCAATCTGCTTTACGTCGTCGGGCGTGACGAAGTCGCGCCCCTCCAATCCCGCCTTCGCCCGCGCGAGCTTGAGCAGCGCCAGCGTTCCCCGTGGACTGGCGCCAACCTGAACCTGGTCGCTCTCGCGGGTGGCGGCTACGAGGTCGACCGCGTAGTCGAGGATGCCGGGATCGGCGTGCACCCGTTCGACCGCGCGCTGCATCGCTAGCAGCTCATCGCGGTCCACGATCGTCTCCAGCTCGACGTCGTCCTGGCCGCGCTCGAGTCGCCGCGCAAGCAGCTCGAGCTCCGCCGTGCGATCGGGGTAGCCGACCCGGATGCGCAGCAGGAAGCGGTCCAGCTGCGCCTCGGGGAGCGGGTAGGTGCCCTCGTACTCGATCGGATTCTGCGTCGCCAGAACCAGGAACGGTGGCTCGAGGGCACGGGTGCCGTCCTCGGTCGTGACCTGGCGCTCCTGCATCGCCTCCAGCAGCGCCGCTTGCGTCTTCGGCGGCGCCCGGTTGATCTCGTCACCGAGCAGGACGTGCGTGAAGATGGGCCCCCGCTGAAAGCGCAGCTCTCCGCTGCGCTGGTCGTAGATCGCCGAGCCCGTGACGTCGGACGGCATCAGATCCGGCGTGAACTGCACCCGGGCAAACCGCAGGCCGGTGACCGCCGCGAAGCAGCGTGCCATCAGCGTCTTGGCGAGACCCGGATTGTCCTCGATCAGCACATGTCCGTCGGCCAGCAGCCCAAGGAGCACGAGCTCGAGCACGTCGCGCTTGCCGACAACGGCCCGCTCCACCTCGTCGAGGATCCGTGCAGTGCGCCCGCCGAGCTCGGCGAGCTCGCGCGCCACGGCGTTCACAGCTTCTCCAGCGCGTCGAGGATCTCCTCGAGGTCGCGCACGGCGATCCCGGGGGCGTCGCGGTCCGCCGGCGGCGGCCGGTCGGGACGCACGAGCTCCCAGGCCATCGGTCCGAGCAGCCGCTGCGCCTCCGCCAGGTCGCGCTCCAACCGAACGCCGCGCCGCGCCAGGCGCGCCTCGGCGATCTCGACCAGCACCGGCCGCAAGCGCATATGCGCGTCCATAGCGCTCGAGCCGGACCACGCAACGGTGCGCTCGAGCCGGACCAGCTGCGCCGGCCACAGATCGGTTCTAGCGCGAGGCCGCAACCCGGTTTCGAACACCGGCCGGCCCGCCGGCAGGCGAACGGCGAGCGCCGCCAGGCAAAACGCCGCTGCGACGGCTCCGAGGACGATGAACGCCACCTCGGCAGCAAGCCTCACGGCAACACTCTCTTCTCTCGCGGGGACGCGAAGCGCAGCGACATCGTGACGGAGCGATCACCATAACCGCGATCAGCCGGCGCATGCGCATCCGCCGGCGCCGTCACCGAATATGCTCGCCGGCGCGATGCATGCCGTGCGCGCGCGAACCGTTGCCGTCGCGACGGCGTTGACGGTCCTCATCTGCGTGGTCGCGATCGCCGGACGTGAGCCGCCGCGCGGCGAGCCGGAGGACACCGCCGGAGCAAATCGGGCGCCGGAAGACGCCAAGCGGGTGGCTATGCCCGCGCGTGGCGCCCTCCCTCCCGAGGTGTTCGTCTTCTATCCAGACGAAGAGCCCGCCACGCCGGCATGGATCCCGTGGGTGATCGTCGGTCTCGGCATCGTCGGCATCGTGGCGGCCGGCCTGCTGCTCGTCCGCGACCTGCGGCTCCGGGGCGCTACGCGACGTAGACGCCGTAGAGTCCGTCGGAAGGCGGGCCGAACGGCAGCGATCGAGCCCTCGATTTCGACTTCGGAGGACGACGCCGAGGTCGCCCGGCGCGCGGTCGACGCGGCATCGACGCCGCTGCGCAACCCCACGGATCCTCGCGCTGCGGTCATCGCCGCCTACGCTCGCATGGAACAGGTGCTCGCCGAACGACAGCTCGGTCGGCGAACACCGGAGGCCCCGCGGGAATACCTATCGCGTGTCCTGCGAGAGCGGGGTATGCCCGCTCGCTCGTTGGCGACGTTGACCGCCCTCTTCGAGGAGGCGCGCTTCAGCCGGCACGTGATCCCCGAATCCGCGCCTCGTCGCGCGCTCAGCGAGCTCGAGAACGCGCGTGTCGCCTTGGCCCCGCCACCACGCCCGCCCCCGCCGGCCGGGCCAGCCGGCGCTCCACGAGCTCCATGAGCCGGTCGGCCGAGGCCTGCGGGGATTCGGCCTCCGTCTCGATCGTCAGCTCCGGAGACAGCGGCTCCTCATAGGGGTCCGAGACGCCGGTGAAGCCCTCGATCTCGCCGGTCCGGGCCCGCTCGTATAGGCCCTTCACGTCGCGGCGCTCGCACTCCTCGACCGACGCGTGTACGTACACCTCCACGAAGCGCGCCCCCATGCGCGCGCGGGCCTCGTCCCGCGCCCCGCGGTAGGGCGAGACGGCGGCGACGAAGGTGACGACGCCGTTGCGGGACAGCAGGTCGGCCACGTACGCGATGCGGCGCACGTTCTCGTCGCGGTCCTCGCGCGAGAAGCCGAGCCCGGCGCAGAGGTTCTGGCGCACGTCGTCCCCGTCCAGGACCTCGACCGGGTGGCCGTGGTCGCGGAGCTGGCCGGCGGCGAGGCGGGCGACGGTCGACTTGCCGGAGCCGGACAGGCCGGTCAACCACACGCACACGCCGGCGCCGGCGCGCGCCGGCGCGGCCAGTGTGCCGTGCGCGATCGGGCCGAGGTTCGGCTCGCGTGCGAAGAGCTCGAACGCGCGGAACCGGTTGAAGAGGCGGTGGTCCGGCCCGTGGTAGTCGGACGAGCCCGTGGCCAGGAGGCCGAGCTCCCTACAGCGGTCGGCGAGCAGCAGGGTCTGCTCCTCGGTGTGCGAGACGTAGAAGGCCTCGACCCCGTCGAGCCCCGCGGCGCGGTAGCGATCGACCGCGGCGAGCACCTCCTGCTCGTCGTGCACGTCCCAGAACGGGTGCGCCCAGACCGCCACCCCGGCGGCGTCGTGGATCCAGTCGATCGCCTCCTCGACCGTGGGGTGCGTACGGGCCACGTAGCCCGGCATCCCCTGGATCAGATAGGCGGCGATGAACGACGAGACGTCGGCGTGGCGCTCGTCGCGGAGGCGGTCGGCGTTGGCGGGGTGTGCGAGCACCGCGGCCGCGAGGTGGGGCCGCCCCACCGGCTTGCCGGCGGCCTTGCGCGCCTCGATCGGGCGTGGATCGGTCTCGAAGCCGAGCTCGCGCAGCCGCCCGGCCATCGCGTCCGCGCGTCGCTCGCGGTCGCCGCGGGCGTCGAGCAGCCGCTCCGCCAGGAGGCCGCTGCGGTGGTCGATCCCGTAGCCCAGCACGTGCAGGTCCTCGTACGCGCCGTCCACGGCCGAGATCTCCGTCGCCGGCACGACCCGCACGCCGCGGAGAGCGCCCGCCGCGAGCGCCTCATCGACGCCGTCGACGGTGTCGTGGTCGGAGAGCGCCAAGAGCTGGACGCCGGCCTGTGCCGCGTTCTCGACCACCTGGGCCGCCGGGAGCTCGCCGTCGGAGTGGAGCGAGTGGGCCTGCAGGTCGAAGTAGGGGGCCTCCACGGGCGGCGAGGATATAGCGCTACTCGACCGGAATCCCGTGCCGCATCGTGTTCTCGGTGACCACCCGCGGCTCGACGAACTGGAGCAGGTAGTCCGGGCCGCCCGCCTTCGATCCGCTGCCTGAGCGCCGGTTTCCGCCGAACGGCTGGCGCCCGACCATGGCCCCCGTGATCCCCCGGTTCACGTACAGGTTCCCCACCGGCGACCACGCCGCGACCCGCTCGACGGTGGTCGGGCTGCGCGAGAACAGGCCGCCCGTGAGCGCGAAGGGAAGTGAGTCGACAACGTCCATCGCCTCGTCCACGTCGCGCACCGTGGTGACCGACAGCAGCGGGCCGAAGATCTCCTCGCGGTTGACCGGCGAGTCCTCCGGCAGGCCGGCCACCACGGACGGTGGCGCGAACCAGCCCTCGCCCGGCACCGGCTCGGCGCTCGCCGCGAGCCGGTCGGACGCGGCCTCGCGGTAGCGGAGGACGCGCTCCTGGGCGTCGCGCTCGATCACGGCCGGGACCTCGGTGGCGAAGCTCTCGGCCTGCCCGACCTCGAGCACCCGCACGGCCCCGGCCAGGCGCTCGAGCAGGGTGTCCGCGGCCGCCTCGTGCACGAGCACGCGCGCCGCGGCGGAGCACTTCTGGCCGGCGTAGCCGAAGGCGGAGTAGACGATCTCGGGGACGGCGTCGTCGAGGTCGGCGTCGGAGTCGAGGATCACGCAGTTCTTTCCGCCCATCTCCGACACAACCCGCTTCACGTGGTCCTGTCCCGGCGCGGTCTCGGCGGCAGCCCGGACGATCTCGAGGCCCACCGGGGCCGAGCCGGTGAACGCGATCACGTGCACGCGGGGGTCGCGAACGAGCGCCGCGCCGGCGTCCCCGTAGCCCGGCACCAGGGCGAGCGCGTCGTGGGGCACGCCGGCCGCGTGCAGCGCGTCCGCGAGCGCCCCGGCGCTCGCCGGCGACTGCTCGGCGGGCTTCAGGACCACGGCGTTCCCGGCGGCCAGCCCGGCGGCGGTCATCCCGCAGGGAATGGCCAGCGGGAAGTTCCACGGCGAGATCACCACGGTGACCCCGCGGGGCACGTAGCGCATGGTGTTGCGCTCGCCGGGCGCCTGCACGAGCGGCCGGCCGCGATCGAGCGCCAGCGCCTCGCGCGCGTAGTACTCGAGGAAGTCGATCGCCTCGCAGACGTCGCCGTCGGCCTCCGGCCACGGCTTGGCGCACTCCCGCACCTGCAGCGCCGCCAGCTCGAGGCGCCGCTCGCGCAGCCGCGCCGCCGCGCCTCGGAGGACCTCGGCCCGCTCGGCCGCCGGCCGGGCGCCCCAGTCGCGGAAACCCCGGACGGCCGCGTCCACCGCGGCCGCGGCGTCGTCTTCGCTCGCGCGGCCCGCCCGCGCCACGAGCCGCTGCGGCGCCCCGGGGTCGGTCGAGTCGACGCCCTCCGCCGCGCCGCGATCCCCGCCGACGAGGATCGGGACGCTGAGCGGAAGCCGGGTGTCCAGCTCGCGTAGCGCGGCCAGCAGGGACTCGCGCGCCGAGGCGCGCCGCAGCTCGAGGATCGGCTCGTTGCGGAAGTCCGTGGTCGGGGGCGCGGATACCGTCACGGCGCCGCCAGCAGCTCCTCGATCGGTACGCCCCGCTGCTGGTCGCCGAGGAACGACTCGTTCGACGTGTTCTCGAGCAGCCGCCGCACGAGGTAGGCCATCCCGGCGACGAGGTCGCCGACCGGGCAGTAGATGCGAACGCGCATGCCGTGGCCGGCGAGGGCCGCGGCCAGGTCGTCGCCGAGCCCGCGCAGCACCTGGACCTCGAGGTCGCGGTCCTCGCGCCCGAGCTCGCGGTTACAGGCGACGGCGTGGGCCACCGAGCGCAGGTTGTGCGAGGCGATCGCCGGGCGCACGTGAGGCCACGCCTCGAGCAGGCGCCGAGTCAGCGCCTCGAAGTTGCGATCGGACTCCCGCTTCTGCTCGAACACCGGCGGCGTCCAGCCGTGCTGGCGGGCCTCCACCACCTCGTGGTCCCAGTAGGCGCCCTTTACCAGGCGCACGACGAGCGGCGGGCGGCGCCCGCTCCGGCCCGCCCAGTCGATCACGCGCTCGAGCTGGTCCGGCGAGTCGCGGAGGTACGCCTGGATCACGATTCCAGTGGAGGGCCCGTCGCTCAGGTCGGGCTCGTCGAGCAGCTCGAAGACGAGGTCCATCGTGGCCTCGAGGGTGTCGACCGACTCCATGTCGATGTGCAGGTGCGCGCCCAGCTCCTTCGCCCGCAGGAGGAGCGGCCGCATCCGCCGGGCGGCGTCGTCGCGGCCGACGTCCGGGGCCTCGGGCCGCAGCAGCGGCGTGAGCGCCGATACCTTCGCCGAGAGGTTCACGCGCGGGAGCGGCCCGAGCGAGTCCGCCTCGAGCACGGGACGCTCGGGCCAGCGGGGGGCGGCCTCGCCGAGCGTCTCCAGGGCGTCCAGGCAGCGGGCGGCGTAGCGGTCCGCCTCGGGCTCCGTCACGGTCGCCTCGCCGAGGAGATCGACGGAGACGGCCGCGCCCTGCTCCCAGAGGTGACGGATGCTCCGAAGCGCGTCACGCGGCGTCTCCCCGACGATGAAGCGGTGCGCCATGCGCCGCACGCCGGCGGCGGCCGCCGCTCCCAGCGCCGTGCGCCCGGCCTTCGTGCCGGACATCTTCATCGCCGCCTCGATCGGCGGCGGGCGGGTGTCCACCTCGTCGAGGTAGCCGGTCAGGTGGCGCGCGAGGTCGTCGAGCGAGCGGCAGGCGGGCGTGACGTCCACGAAGCGAAAGAGCGCCGCCCGCAGCTCCATGTCCTGCGACGCCAGCTCCATCGCCTTCTGGTCGAGCGCCCGGAGCGGGTTGCGGGTCCGCCCCGGAAACGCCGCCTGGATCGAGCGACCGACGCGCTGGAGCTCAGCCTCCACGACCGAACCGTATCGCGGCCGATTAGTCTGGCCCCATGCGGGAGCTCGTGGTCGGACCGCTGCTTCGCCACGTCGGCGAGAGCGACGCCGTGATCTGGGTGGAGGTCGACGGCCCGTGCGAGGTGGAGGTGCTCGACACGCGCGAGCGGACGTTCCGGGTGTGCGGCCACCACTACGCACTCGTCGGCGTCCACGACCTCGAGCCCGGCACCTGGCACGAGTACGAGGTGCGGCTCGACGGGGAGCGGGTCTGGCCCGAGCCGGGCTCGGGCTTCCCGCCGAGCGCCTTCCGCACCTACCCGAAGGACGGACCGCTGCATCTCGTGTTCGGCTCGTGCCGCCTGGCGGCGCCGCACGAGCCGCCCTTCTCCCTGCGCAAGGACGAGCATCCGCTGGGCCGCGAGGTCGACGCGCTCCGCACGCTGGCGCTGCGCATGAAGGGCGAGCCGCGCGACAGCTGGCCCGACGTGCTCTTGATGCTCGGCGACCAGGTCTACGCGGATGAGGTTCCACCCTCGACCGCCGACTTCGTCGAACGCCGCCGCGACGAGAAGGAGGAGGCGCTCGGCGAGCGGGTCGTCGATTTCGAGGAGTACACGCACCTCTACCGCGAGAGCTGGACCGAGCCGGCGATCCGGTGGCTCCTCTCCACCGTCTCGACGGCCATGATCTTCGACGACCACGACGTCCATGACGACTGGAACATCTCGCAGTCATGGCTCGACGAGATGCGGTCGGAGGAGTGGTGGAACGAGCACATCGTCGCGGCGCTCGCGTCGTACTGGGTCTACCAGCACCTCGGCAACATGGCGCCCGCCGCGCATCGGGACGACGAGCTCCTCCGGCGGGTCAAGGAGGCCGAGGACGGCGAGGACATCCTGCGCGAGTTCGCCCGCCGCGCGGACCGCGAGGCGGGTGGCACGCGCTGGAGCTACTGCCGCGACCTGGGCCGCACCCGGCTCGTCGTGATCGACTCGCGCGCCGGCCGGGTGCTCGAGGAGGGCCGGCGGTCGATGGTCGACGACGAGGAGTGGGCCTGGATCGAGGAGCACGCCACCGGCGGGTTCGACCACCTCCTGATCGGCTCCTCGCTGCCCTGGCTCCTCGGGCTGGGGATGCACTACGTGGAGGCCTGGTCCGAGGCCGTGGCGGGCGGCGCCTGGGGGGCGCGCTTGCGGCCCATTGGCGAGCGGCTTCGTCGAACCGGCGACCTCGAGCACTGGGCCGCGTTCCAGGACTCCTTCGCCCGGCTCGGGCGCCTCCAGCGCTCGATCGCCGCGGGTGAGCGCGGCGAGCCGCCGGCCTCGATCGTGACCCTCTCGGGCGACGTGCACCACGCCTACCTGTTCGAGGTGCGGTTCCCGTCGGAGGCGGACGTGCGGAGCGCCGTCTGGCAGGCCGTCTGCTCGCCCTACCGCAACCCGCTCGACTCGCGGGAGCGCAGCGTGATCCGCCTGGGGATGTCGCGACCGTTCGCGGCCGCGGCGCGCACGCTCGCCCGAAGCGCCGGGGTGCGGCCCCCGGAGCTCGAGTGGCGGCTGACCGACGGCGGCCCGTGGTTCGACAACCAGGTGGCGAGCCTCCTGATCGACGGCCGCGACATCCGGCTGCGACTGGACAAGGCGGTGCCGGTCGACTCCGCCCACGCTCGCCTCGAGCGGGTCCTCGACCGCCCCCTAGTTTGAGTGGCCACCACCAGGAGGCGTGAAGCCGCCGCGAATGGCGATGGCACACCCGGACGGCCGGGGCTCGGGGGGCTGGGCGCCTTGTTTACCCATCTCGGTACATAAAGCGCCCAGCCCCCGTCGGCGGCTTAGGTGGTGACCACCTAAGCCGCCGGGGCCGGCGCTATCGTGGCCGGCCCCGATGGACTACCCGGTCGAGAGCTTCAGCGACGAGGAGCGCGCGATCCTCGCCCCCCACTTCACGAACCTCGACCGGCCGGTGTTCGCGCTCGTGGACCTGCCCGAGACCGTGAAGGGGGCGATGTTCGCCCGCTACTCCCGTTACCAGGGCACGCTGCGCCGGCTCTACCTCAAGGAGTTCGCGCACGAGCGGGCCACGCGCGCGCCGTTCGACGGCGAGGAGGGCGAGCGCGCCCGCCGCCTCTACGAGCGGATCTTCCTCGGGTACGGCGACGACTCCGTCGCCCAGCTGGGCGGCGCACACGTGGCCTGCGAATGGGTCTCGAACGTGATGACGAAGCTGCTCCAGCGCGGTCGGCTGGCCGCATACCTCGAGCAGTCCACGCGCTACATCCCGTACGACGCATCGATGGGCCCCGGGCTCGGCTACCGCTACTGGCGCGACCCGGCGCTCGGGCCCGAGTACGAGCGGGCGATGGACCACCTGTTCGACGCGTACGCCCGGTCGCTGCCGCGCGTCGAGGCGTGGGCGGCCGAGCGCTTCCCGCGCGCCGACGGCGAGCCCGAGGCGGCGCACCGGCGGTCGATCCGGGCGAAGGCGCTCGACCTGCTCCGCGGCCTGCTGCCCGCCGCGTCGCTCTCCCACGTCGGGATCTTCGCGACCGGCCAGGCGTACGAGCAGCTCCTCCTGCGGCTGTCGGCCTCGCCGCTGCCCGAGGCGCGCGACTACGCGGCGATGATCCTGACGGAGCTCCGCGCGGTGATGCCGAGCTTCGTCGCCCGGGTTGACCGGCCCGACCGGGGCGGCGGCTGGATCGCGTATCTCGAGGACCGCGAGCGCGCCGCCGACCGATGGGCGGCGCGGCTGGGCCTCGACCGCGCCCGGCGCGCCGAGGCGGCGGGCCCGGCGGTGCGCCTCCTCTCGGTGGAGGGGAGCGAGGAGGAGCTGCTCGCCGCCCTCCTGTTCGAGGCGGCCGCCTGCTCCGAGGAGGAGGCCCGCTCGGCGATCCGCAACCTGCCGCCGGACGAGCGCGCGACCATGCTCGGCGAGCTTGTCGGGCGCCGGCGCAATCGCCGCCACCGCCCCGGGCGCGGCTTCGAGGCGCTCCGCTACCGCTTCGAGGTGATCTCGGACTACGGGGCCTTCCGCGACCTCCAGCGCCATCGCATGCTCACGGCGCAGTGGCAGACGCTCGGCCCGGAGCTCGGCGCCGGCGTGCCCGACGAGCTCGACGAGGCCGGGGTCGGGGACGCCTACCGCGACGGGCTCGAGCGCTCGCGTGCGGAGCACGGGCGGATCGTGGAGCTGGGTCGGCCCGAGCTCGCGCCCTACGCCCTCTGCCTCGGCTACCGCATCCGCTACGTCCTCGACATGAACGCGCGCGAGGCGATGCACGTGATCGAGCTGCGATCGGGCCGCGAGGGGCACCCCGCGTACCGCGCCGTCGCGCACGCGCTCCACGCCGAGATCGCCCGCGTGCATCCGGCGGTGGCGGCGGCGATGACGTTCGTGGACCGCGACACCGAGCCGCGACTGGAGCGGATCCTCTCGGAGATCCGGGCCCACGCGCGGCAGCGGGCGAAGGCCTGAGGCGGCGAGCGCAACTCCGGCAGCGCGGCCAGCGCCACGGCGGCGGCGGCGACCGCGGCGGCCGGTCGCGCGCGGTACCGCCCGCGCCTGGACGCTGACAATGGTCACGCCGGCTACTCGCCGATCAACCCGCTCGCGCTCTACCCTGCCGGCTGACGCGGGCTTATTCTGCTTCGGCACGCCAGATCGATCGCGAGTGGCCAAGGAGACCTGCGATGTTCGCCGATACTGAAGGGCATTCCGGGAGGTTCCAGGAGATCTGCCTTCGGGTGAGGGACGCGGGGCTCGCCGCCGGTCTGTGCTTCGCGGCAATGTTGCTGGGGGCGCCGGCGGCGCCGGCGGCGACCAACAACATCTTTACCGTGGCCGGCATCGGCACGGCGGGGTTCTCGGGCGACGACGGACCGGCCACCGCCGCCGAGCTCTCCTCGCCCTCCGACGTGGCCGTGACCGCGGACGGCGGGTTCCTGATCGCGGACTTCGACAACAATCGAGTGCGGCGCGTATCGCCGGCGGGCACGATCACCACCGTCGCCGGCAACGGCACCGCGGGGTTCGCAGGCGACGGCGGGCCGGCCACCGCCGCCCAAATCGACCACCCGCAGGGGGTGGCGGTGACCGCCGACGGCGGGTTCCTGATCGCGGACACCGAGAACAACCGGGTGCGGCGAGTGTCGCCGGCGGGCACGATCACCACCGCGGCCGGCGACGGCACCGCGGGGTTCGCAGGCGACGGCGGTCCGGCCACCAGCGCCCAGCTCGACCACCCGATCGGGGTGACGGCGACGGCCGACGGCGGTTTCCTGATCGGTGACTTCAGCAACAGCCGGGTGCGCCGCGTCTCGCCGGCGGGCACGATCAGCACCGCGGCCGGCAACGGCACCGTGGGGTTCGGTGGCGACGGCGGTCCGGCCACCGCCGCGCAGCTCGGTAACCCGGAAGGGGTGGCGGCGACCGCCGACGGCGGTTTCCTGATCGCCGACTTCAACAACAACCGTGTGCGGTGGGTGTCGCCCGCGGGCACCATCACCACCGTGGCCGGCAACGGCATCCAGGGCTTCTCGGGCGACGGCGGGCCGGCGACCGCGGCCCAGCTCGCCGCTCCGAACAGCGTCGCGACGACCCCCGACGGCGGCTTTCTGATCGGCGACTTCAACAACAATCGAGTGCGGCGCGTGTCGCCCGCGGGCACCATCACCACCGTGGCCGGCAACGGCAACGGGGGCTTCGGCGGCGACGGGGGGCCCGCCACCGCGGCCCAGCTCGACCCGACCGGGCTGGCCGTGACCGCCGAGGGCGGCTTCCTGATCGCCGACGTCTTCAACCACAGGGTGCGCTTCGTCGACGCCGACCTGCGCTTCCCGCGGGGACCCCAGGGGCCGGTGGGACCCCACGGGCCGGCCGGACCGCAGGGGCCGGCGGGACCGCAGGGGCCGGCCGGGCCGCAGGGACCCGCCGGGCCGGCGGGCCGGGCGCCGTTGGTGCTGGCGCTCTCCGACACCCGGCTGAGGGCACGCCTGCGGCGACCGGTCACGGTCCGCTACGCGGCGACAGCGCGCGCGGCAGTACTGGTGCGGATCATGCGCGGCCGCCGCACCCTCACCCGGGCGCGCGGCCGGGCCCGGCGCGGCGCCAACACCATCCGCGTCCGGGCCCCACGGCGGCCAGGACGCTACCGGCTGCGGCTCGAGGCCCGCACGACCGACGGCCGCGGCGCCACCGCCCGCGCCCTGCTGATCGTCCGCGCCTAGGAGAACCCGCCCGAGGACGACGACGAGGGCTGAGAAGCGTCGCAACCTGGGGGACCCGAGGGCCCGGCAGCCGCCGGGCCTTCGTCGTTTTGAGTAACGTCGCCGCGCCTTGGCCTCGCCCCTGATGCAAGAAGTCCGCGTGGCGCCGTCGATCCTCGCCGCCGACTTCGCGCGGCTCGGGGAGCAGGTGGAGGAGGTCATGGACGCCGGCGCGCGGGTCATCCACGTGGACGTCATGGACGGCCACTTCGTCCCGCCGATCTCGATCGGCGCGCTGATCGTGGACGCGCTCCGCGAGCTCGTCCACGGCCGTGACGGCGTCCTCGACGTGCACCTGATGGTCGAGCGTCCGGAGCGCCGCATCGAGGACTTCGCCGCGGCGGGCGCCGACTCGATCGCGGTCCACTGGGAGGCCACCCCGCACGTCCACTACGCGCTCAAGGCGGTCCGGGACGCCGGCCTGAACGCCGGCCTCGCCCTCAACCCGGCCACTCCTCCGAGCGTCGTGCCCGGAATCGCCGAGGAGCTCGATCACGTGCTCTGCATGACCGTCAACCCCGGCTGGGGCGGCCAGCCCTACATCGAGAGCTCGACCGCGAAGGTCGCGCGACTGCGCGAGCTGCTCGGCCCCGGCGTGTCGATCGAGGTCGACGGCGGGATCGACGCGGGCACCGCCGGCGCGACCGCCGCCGCGGGCGCCACCCTGTTCGTCGCCGGATCCTCGATCTTTGGCGCCCCCGACGCGGGCGCCGCCTACCGCGAGATCGCCGCGGCCGCGGGCGCCGTCTAGATCAGGCGGCCCTCGAGCGGCGGGTCCGTGTCCATCAGCCGGCAGCGGTCGATCCGGTCGATGACCGCCGGTTCCATCGTCAGGTGAACGTGCGGGTCGAGCGTGCCCGCGTCGGTGTCGAGAAACGGCCACGCCTCGCGCGAGCTCCACACGACCTGCCCGTCCCGGTCCACGCATTCGAGCGTTATCCGCCCGGCCCCGTCCGCCGTCTCGGCCCGGTTTGCGTCGAGGTCCTCCACGTACACGACGACCTCAGCGGCGTCGGGGGTCCGCTCCACTCTCAGCCCGCCCGGCCGTTCGTCGTCCCCGCCCAAAGAGAGCGCTACGGCCACCAGCGCCGCGGACACCACGAGCACGGCCGCCAGCGCCACGAGGCGCGTGCGCGACGCCGCTTCCATCGCGCGGGATGCTAGGCGTTACGATCGCCGCCCGACCGGAGGAGGACAGGTGGCCGCCGATCCCGTCAAGTTCACGCTCTCGGAAGACCAGATCCCAACTCATTGGGTGAACCTGCTCCCGGACCTCCCGGGTGACCCGGTTCCGCCGCTCAATCCGCGAACCATGTCGCCGGCCGGGCCGGACGACCTGACCCCGATCTTCCCCATGTCGCTGATCGGCCAGGAGGTCTCGGCCGACCTCGAGGTGGAGATCCCCGAGCCGGTGCGCGAGGCGTACAAGCTGTGGCGCCCGACCCCTCTCTACCGCGCTCGCCGCCTCGAGCGGGAGCTCGATACGCCGGCTCGCATCTACTACAAGTACGAGGGCGTCTCGCCCGCGGGGTCGCACAAGCCGAACAGCGCCGTCGCGCAGGCCTATGCGAACCGCGAGGCCGGGATCGAGCGGCTTGCGACGGAGACCGGCGCCGGCCAATGGGGGTCGGCGCTCGCCCTCGCCTGCAGCCTCTTCGGGCTCGACTGCCTCGTCTACATGGTGGGCGCGAGCTACGACCAGAAGCCCTACCGGCGGGCGATGATGGAGTCATGGGGCGCCACCGTGATCCGCTCGCCGAGCGACACGACGGAGTCGGGGCGCGCCCAGGCGGCGCATCCCACGGGCTCGCTCGGGATCGCGATCTCAGAGGCGGTCGAGGTGGCCGCCGGCGACGCCGGCACGAACTACGCGCTCGGATCGGTGCTGAACCACGTCTGCCTCCACCAGACCGTGATCGGGCAGGAGGCGCTCGCGCAAATGGAGCTCGCCGGCGACGAGCCGGACGTCGTCGTGGGATGCGTGGGGGGCGGCTCGAACTTCGCGGGGATGAGCTTCCCGTACATCCGGCGCGTGCTGCGGGGGGACGCGAAGACGCGGTTCGTGGCCGCCGAGCCGGCCGCCTGCCCGACCCTCACCCGCGGGGCGTACCGCTACGACTTCGGCGACACCGTGGGGCTCACGCCGCTCATGCCGATGTTCACCCTGGGCCACGACTTCGTCCCGCCGCCCGTGCACGCCGGCGGCCTCCGCTACCACGGCGACTCGCCGATCGTCTCCGGCCTCGTGAAGCACGGGCTGGTGGAGGCGCGCGCCTACAGGCAGAACGAGACCTTCGGCGCCGCGGTGGAGTTCGCACGCAGCGAGGCGATCCTGCCGGCGCCGGAGCCGGCGCACGCCATCCGCGCCGTGATGGACGAGGCCGAGGAGGCAAAGCAGGCCGGCGAGGAGCGGGTGATCCTGTTCAACCTGTGCGGCCACGGGCACTTCGACATGTCCGCGTTCGACGCCTACCTGGCCGGCAAGCTCGAGGACCCCGAGTTCTCGGAGGCGGACATGGAGGACGCGCTCGAGCGGCTGCCGGAGGCGCCGGCGATCGCGTAGCGGACGCCGGCGGGGACTTCGCGGGTCGGGCTCCCTAACGCCGCCTGCGCTTACGCTTCCGCGACGAGGGCCGCTCGCGCGCGGGCTCCGCTTCGGGCTCCGCCGCCGGCTCGTCGCCGCGCTCCGCCGCCGCCTCTCCGCGCCGCTCGACGGCGGTCGGCCACGGCTCGGCCTCGCCGGACTCCCACGCCGGCCCGCGGCCGCCGGGCCAGCGGCCCAGGTACAGCAGTCCCACCGCGCCGAGCCAGAAGGCCTGAAGCGCCACCGGGACGCCCGGCAGCAGCGGCAGCACGAACAGCACGCCGGCGATGACGCCGAGGATGCTCATGAACGGGCTCATCAGCCCCACGCGCCGGGCGCGCAGCGGCAGCATCACGAAGAGGAACGCCGTCGCCACCGATCCGGCGAGGCCCAGCGCCACCGCGGCGCCGTTCGAGTTGTCGCGGAGGAGCTCCTCGGAGCAGGCGTCGCCGAGCTCGCCGCGGATCGCCGGGCACTCCCTGAGGTTCGGGTCCTCTCCGGGATCGGCGTCCGGGAACGAGTAGGACCGGTCCGCGAACTGCTCCGCGACGTCGATCTGCACGGTCGCCCCGAGCACCTGCGCGACCGCGTACATCGCCGGCCCGAGGAAGACGAGGTAGACGAACCAGCGCGGGATCTCCGGGCCGCGGTGGATCGTCGCCCGGAACAGGTAGAGGAACGCGCCGATCAGGCAGAGCGCGGCGGCCGCCTGCAGCCCGACCGCCGCGATCAGCGATCCCGGGGAATCGTTCAGCGAGAGCAGGAAGTCCGCCCGCGACTCCACGCGGGGCCGATCCGCGGGGATCGACAGGAGGACCCCCGTCCCGGCGACGAGCATGAGCGCGGCCGCGAACGCGGCGAGTGCGGCGGGGCCGGCCCAGCGAGCCTCCCACCCGAGCTGCGATTCGTTCGTCACGAGCTCGGCGGCGGGGACTCCTCGCGCCGCACGCGCGGCGGGTAGTAGTCGATGTCGTCGCGTCCGACGAGGCGCGAGACGCGGTCGCCGACAGCGAGCATCACGTCGAGCGCCGGCGCCATCAGCCGAATCACGCTCTCCACCCGCCGCCGCGTGCGGAGCTGCTCTGGGGACGGCGGGGGCATCACCCGCCGCGCTGGTGGAAGTAGAACTCCGGCAGCGCCGCCTTGGCCACCTCGGCGGTGATCTGCTGGGCCTGGTGCAGATCGCCGGCGCGCACGGCGAGGTCGTCGATGGTCACGATCCCGACCAGCTCCTCGCCCCGAATCACCGGCAGGCGCCGGATGTGGTGCTGGACCATGAGCGCGACCGCCTCCTCGATGTCCATCTCCACCTCGCCGGTCACGAGCGGCCGCGAGGCGTGCTCACCCGCCTCGGCGTCCGTCTCTACGGTGTCGGCCACGACCGCGAGGGCCAGGTCGCGATCCGTGATCACGCCGACCGGCCGGCCGCCCTCGCAGACCACAACGGATCCCACGTTACGGTCGCGCATGAGCTCGCCCACCCGCCTCAGGGTGTCGTGCGTCTCGGCGGTCACCACGCCCTGCGTCATCACATCGCTGATGCGCACGGGGCGACTGTATCGTCCCGGCGGTGACGATCGTGCTCTACGGCGCCAGCGGCTACACGGGCAGGCTGGTGGTCGAGGAGCTCGAGCGTCGCGGCCTCGAGTACGTGCTGAGCGGTCGCGACGCGGCGAAGCTCGCCGGGGTCGCGGGCGAGCGCGGGGCGCCCGTCCGCGCCGTTCCGCTCGACGACGAGGGCGGCCTGCGAGACCTGCTCGCGGACGCGCGGGTCGTCATCAGCTGCGCCGGGCCCTTCACGCTCGCCGGACAAGCCCTGGTGCGGGCCGCGATCGACACCCGAACGCACTATGTCGACTCCACCGGCGAGCAGCCGTTCATAAAGCTCGTCTTCGACCGCCACGGGCCGGGGGCCGAGCGCGCCGGCGTGGCGCTGGTCCCCGCCCTCGGCTTCGACTACGCGCCCGGCGACTGCATCGCCCGCCTCGCCGCCCAGGGCCACGAACCGCTCGACGAGCTCGAGATCGGATACGCCGTCAGGGGGTTCGGCATGAGCCGCGGCACCATGCGGTCGGCGCTCGAGATCATGAAGGGCGGGGACGTGGTCTACGAGGACGGCGGCTGGCGCCCCGCGCCTTTGGGCATCTTCCGGGCCAGCTTCGACTTTCCGGAGCCGGTCGGGCACCAGGCGATGTCCCGGTACCCGTCGGGCGAGGTCATCACGGTCCCCCGCCACACCCGTACGAGGCGCGTCACGTCGCTCATCACCGCGAGCACCATGGCGCCGCACCCGGCGATGGCGCCCCTGCTTCCGTACACGCTTCCGCCGCTCGCGCTCACCCTCCGCACGCCACTCCGCGGCGTGCTGAGCCGGGCGGTCTCGGTGCTCCCCGAGGGACCCGGCGAGAGCGAACGGCGGGCGACCGAGTTCACGATCGTCGCGGTCGCCCGCGGCGACGACGGCTCGGCGGAACGCGGCATCGTGCGCGGGTCGGACGCCTACGGGCTCACTGCCGTGACGCTGGTGCACGGCGCCGAGCTGATGAGCGCTCCGGGCTACGACCGCGCCGGCGCACTCGGGCCGGCGGCGGCCTACGACCCGGAGGCATTCCTCAACTTCCTGGGCGACCACGGAGTCTCCTGGGAGCTCGCGAAGCCCTAGCGCGATGACGCGTGTGCGTCCGGGGCGACTCGGGTAGTCCGCCGTCATGCGATTCCTGAGCGTCCTCGTCGTCCTGGGGGCCCTGCTCGTCGCGCCCGCCGCGGCGCTCGCACAGCAAAAGGAGCCGACCGCGATCGGCACGGGCGGCGCCGCCGCCACTGTCGACACGCTCGCCACCCAGGCTGCGATCGACGCCCTGCGGCGCGGCGGCAATGCGGTGGACGCGGCGGTGGCCGCCGCGGCGGTGCTGGGCGTCACGGAGCCGTTCTCCTGCGGCATCGGCGGCGGCGGGTTCATGGTCATCCGCACTCCGGAGGGCGAGATCACGACGATCGATTCGCGGGAGGAGTCGCCCGCCGCGATGCACCCCATGTCCTTCTTCGAGAACGGATCGCCTCTGCCGTTCAACGACGCGCGCTGGAGCGGCCTCTCGGCGGGCGTGCCGGGAACGGTCCGCGGCTGGCAGCGGGCGCTGCGCGACTACGGGAGCTGGTCGCTCGGACGCGCCCTGCGGGCCGGGATCGAGACCGCGGAGGACGGGTTCGTCGTGGACGAGACGTTCGCGTCGCAGACCGAGCCGGCCGTCGATTGGTTCGACGACGTGCCGTCCACCGCCGCCCTCTATCTCGACCCCGACGGCACCCCGCGCGACCCGGGCTCCGTGCTCCGCAACCCGGACCTGGCGGACACCTACCGGCGGATCGCTCGCCGCGGCGCGCGGAGCTTCTACCACGGCCGGATGGCGCGGGAGATCGTGGACGCGGTGACCGACCCGCCAGTCGCCCCCGACGCGAACCACGTCTGGCGGCCAAGCCCTATGACGAAGCGCGACCTCCGTTCCTACCGGGCGATCGAGCGGCCGCCCACGCACGTGCAGTATCGGGGCCTCGACGTATACGGGATGGGGCCGCCCTCGAGCGGCGGGAGCACCGTGGGCGAGGCGCTCAACATCCTCGAGGGCTTCGACCTCGCCGGCCGCGACCGCGCCGCGGCGCTGCACCTCTTCCTCGAGGCGTCACGCTTCGCGTTCGCCGACCGGAACGCCTATGTCGCGGATCCGGAGTTCTTCGACGTCCCGCTCGAGGGGCTGCTGTCGGACGAGTTCGCCGCCGAGCGCCGCGCGCTGATCGACCCGGCCCAAGCCGCCACCAGCCCCGTCCAGCCCGGGGATCCGCGGCGCGAGACGACCCACCTGGTCGTTTCCGACCGGGAGGGCACGGTGGTCTCCTACACGTTCACGATCGAGTCCACCGGCGGCAACGGGATCGTCGTGCCGGGCCGCGGGTTCCTCTTGAACAACGAGCTCACCGACTTCAACTATGACTCGCTCACCCATCCGAACCGGGTCGAGGGCAGCAAGCGCCCGCGCAGCTCGATGAGCCCCACGATCGTGCTCGACGGAGGCCGCCCGTTCCTGGCGGTCGGCTCACCCGGCGGGTCGATGATCATCACGACCGTGCTCCAGCTGCTGCTCGAGCGCCTGGACCTCGGGGCGACACTGCCGGAGGCGATCGCGCGGCCACGGGCGAGCCAGCGGAACACCGCCACCACGGTCGTCGAGCCGGCCTTCCGCGAGTTGCCCGAGTTCCCCGAGCTCGACGATGTCTACGGCCACGAGTTCAGCACCCAGGCCGAGATCGGGGCGGCAACCGCACTCGAGTTCCTGCCCGACGGGGGGGTGCTCGCCGCCGCCGAGCCGGTGCGCCGGGGCGGCGGCAGCGCGATGGTCGAGGGCCCATAGCGCGGGCCCCTCGGCGGCATCTGGATGATTGATTCCGAATCCGCGTGCCCCTCTGCGCTGCGCGCAGGCGCCAGACCGAGCTGGGCGCCGCACGCGGACGAAGCCGATAGTGGATGAACTATCGGCAAGGACGTGGGTGGCGAGCCAGCGACGGTATGGCGCGTCATCCAGGGGTGCGGGGGTTTGGAATCAGTCATCTAGACTCGGGGCATGTCCTCGGAAGATCCCTTCGGCGGCCTCTTCGGCGACCCGGACGAGCTCCGCCGGCGGATGGCGGAGTTCGCCGAGCAGATGCAGGGCGCGCAGAAGGTCGCGTGGGCGGACAACGCGATCAAGCTCGCCGTCGAGATGACGGTCTCGGGGCTCACGCGGATGAACCTCCAGGGCAACGCCGAGCAGCAGGCCCAGGACCTGCTGCAGGCCATGCGGCTGATCTTCCCCGAGGCGGTCATCCTCGTGCGCGAGGCGCGCGAGGGCTTCGGGACTTAAGTGCTCGCGACGGAAGCCGCGGCGGGAAGCACTACGACCGGCTCGCCGGCTCCTCGGCGCCCACCGACTCCCCACGGCGGTCGGCCTTCTCGGCGGCCCGCTCTTCGCGCCCGCGGCGGATGATCTCCTTGAAGCTCCGCACGCGGAAGATGAAGACGAGGGCGGTGAAGCCGATCCCGAAGGTGAGCGCCCCGATCGCGATCTGCTGGCCCACCGAGTAGGCGGCGACGGTCGACCCGGTGGCCGTACCGGCGAACACCTTCACGAGCAGCGCCTGTTGCACGCCGGCGCCCTGGGGGGTGAACGGCACGGCCGCCGAAACGGCGTTCACCCCCAGCACCAGCAGCACGTTCTTGACCGAGCCGCCCACCCTGAAGGCCTCGAGCAGCATCCAGAACGCGGCGAAGCGGAAGCACCAGCCGGCGAACTGCACGCCGAACACGTCGCGGAAATAGCGGCGGCGGTCGCGGAGGATCGTGAACCCCTGGCGAACGCGGGCCCAGAACGCCCGCACCCGCGCGCTCAGCAGCGCGAACGCCAGGAGGCTGCCCACCGCCAGCGCGGTCAGCAGGAACAGCGTGAAGCGCGGGTGCCCGGCGAAGAACGAGAGGTCGAAGGCGTTGAGCGTCGCGAAGTCGGGCGGCTTCGGGAAGACCCCCTGGCTGAACGCGAACACCAGGATCACCGAGCCCATCGCGATGTCGAAGCCGAGCTCGACGACGAAGCTGGCCGCCACCGCGGGATAGCTCGACCGCGGGATCGAGGTCTTCGTCAGGAACAGCCGGACGACATCCCCGCCGCGCGCGGGGATCACCGCGTTGAACCCGTAGCCGGCGAAGTACGCGCCCCAGATCTCGCGGAAGTTGAAGCGCTCGTCCGGGTAGGCGGCGCGCAGGATGTTGAAGCTCGCTCGCGCCCTCAGCGTCAGATACGCCGTGAACAGGAGGAGGGCCAGCAGGAGCGGCCCGAACCGGACCGACGCGAGGTTCGAGACAAACTTGTCGACCGCGTCGAAGAACGACTGAAAGGAATCGCCGAGGCTGGCCGCGGGCACCCCGTGAAAGGTACGTTGCCCGCCGTGGACCGCGCCACGCGCGCCCCGGCGGACTACGTGGTCGTCACGCGGAGGGCATTAGCATCGAGCGCGAGCCCGCGGCGCGGGACGGGTGAGGATTGAGCGATCGAGGTCGTGGTCTGGCCCAGCACCGCGAAGCGGTCGATGACCTCCTCGAGGTGGCCCACGTCGCGCAGGTGGGCGGTCATGACGAAGCAGTCGTCGCCCGTCACGCGCGTGCAGTCCACGACCTCGGGAGTCGCCCGGGCCCGTTCGGCGACGTTCTGGAGCTGTCCCGGCGCGGGGCGCACGCGGATGATCGCGGTTAGGTGCAGGCCGAGCGCCCGGGGGTCGATCTCCGCGCGGTAGGCGCGGATCACGCCCTGGCGCTCGAGGCGCCCGAGCCGCTCGGCCACCGCCGGCGGCGACAGGCCGGCGCGCCGTCCCAGCTCGGCCAGGCTCAGCCGGGCGTCGTCCTGGAGCTCAGCCAGCAGCCGCAGGTTCACTTCGTCGATCAGGGGCCCTTCGGCGAAACGGCCGTTTCCCCGTTGATTCGCAGGCATGAGGCGCATCTTACCTCCGTTTGGCCATGTACAGATGGCTTGTGTGCCGCAATCTTTCGGCTTCGCTCGATGCCCCCTCACGTGTACTTCATCGTCAGCGCGGTCTTCCACTACCTCGGGCCGGCGTTCGCCGTGCTCCTGTTCGCACGCGTGCAGGTGCTCGGCGTGGCCTGGCTGCGGATCGCCGGCGCGGCGCTCGTATTCGCGCTCTGGCGCCGGCCCTGGCGGGCGTTCGGGCGACTCGACCGGTCCGGAAAGCGCCTGCTCGTCGCCTGGGGCGCCGTGCTCGCGGTAATGAACTCGTGCTTCTACGTGGCGATCGACCGCCTTCCGCTCGGCACGGTGGCGGCGATCGAGTTCCTCCCCGTGGTCGCGCTGGCGGCGGTGGGCGCGCGCACCGGCCGGAACGCGGCCGCGCTGCTGCTGGCCGTGCCCGGCGTCTACCTGCTCACGGACGTCCGGCTCGAGGGAGAGCCGCTCGGCGTGGCATTCGCGTTCGCGAACGCCCTGCTGTTCGCGGCCTACATCGTGCTCGCGCACCGGGCGGCCCGCCGCGGCGACCTCGGCGGCATCGACGGCCTCGCCGCCGCGATGCTCATCGCGGTCGTGGCGGTGACGCCGATCGGCGGCTGGGAGGTGCTGCCGGCCCTGACCGACCCCGTCGCCGTCCTCGCGGGCGTCGGCGTTGGCGTGTCGTCCTCGGTCATCCCCTACGTCTCCGACCAGCTGGCGATGCGGCGGCTGGCGCGGGCGAGCTACGCGCTCATGGTCTCGCTCCTGCCGGCGACGGCCACCGTGATCGGCATCGTCGTGCTGGCCCAGGTCCCCTCCTGGACCGAGGTCGCCGGCGTGACCCTCGTGATCGGCGGCGTGGCGCTGCACCGCGAGCCGGCGGCGGAGCGCGTCACTTCAGGAGCTTCGACAGCCGCCGGTCCTTCAGCACGCGACCGCCCGTCTGCTCCTCGGGGCAGTAGCACATCACGTAGTCCTTGAAGTGGATCGCCTCGATGCGCGTGCCGCAGCGCGGGCAGTCCGCGCCGGCGCGGCGGTGCACCTGGAGCGGCATCGGCAGCTTGTCCGGAACCGTGTCGCCGATCACCTCCTCGTAGTGGTCGAGCGCGCCGCCGAGCACTCCGTCGCAGGCCGCCCGCAGCGCCTCCACGGCCTCGGAGTCGAGGTCCGACGCTCGCTGGAAGGGCGACAGCCGCGCGGTCCACAGGATCTCGTCGACCCACGAGCGGCCGATGCCGGCGATCGTTCGCTGGTCCCGGAGGAGCGGATGGAGATGCCTCGGCTGGTCGAGGAAGCGCGCGAACTCGTCGGATGGCGGAGCGGGAAATGCGTCCGGGCCGAGCGTGGCGACCGCCTCGTCGGCGGCGACCTCCCCGTTCCGCAGGAGCTTCGCCCAAGCCCGCTGCTGGGTCCCGAACTCGCGCAGCCGCAGCTCGCGCCCGTCCGTGATCCGGAGCAGGATCCGCGAGCTGCGGTCACGCAGCGACGCCCGAGTGTCGAACAGCTGCAGCCGGCCGGCGGACATGAGGTGCACCAGGAGCGTGAGACCGCCGGCCTCGACGGCGAGCATCTTCCCGATCCTCCGCACGCCCGCGACCTCGCCGCCGGCCAGGGCGTCGAGCGGCGGATCGAACGTCTTCAGGGCCACCAGTCCGGGCGCCAGCGCGGACTCCACCTCCGCGCCGTTCAGCGCGCGGTCGAGCCGGCGGGCGGTGATCTCGACTTCCGGGAGCTCGGGCATCGCGCTTCAAGACTAGGCTGGTGGCGATGAGGATCTCGGTTGCAGCCGACGAGCGAACGGGCGTGGCGGAGGCCGTCGTGGACGAGCTGCGCCGCCGCGGCCACGAGCCGATCCTGCACGGCGCGCTCGACGCCGAGGAGCGCGACGACTGGGCGTGGGCCAGCGAGGCCGCGGCCCGCGACGTCGCCGAGGGCCGCGCGGAGCAGGGCATCGTCTGCTGCTGGACCGGCACGGGCGCCTCGATCGCGGCCAACAAGGTGCCCGGCGTCCGCGCCGCGCTCTGCGGCGACGCCGAGACGGCCCGCGGCGCCCGCCGGTGGAACGACGCCAACGTGCTGGCGCTGTCGCTGCGCGCGACGAGCGCGGCGATGCTCGAGGAGGTCCTCGACGGCTGGTTCGCCGGCGAGCCGAGCACGGACGACGAGGACGCGGCGAACATCCGCCACGTCGACGAGATCCGCTAGCGGATGACGGCGCTCGTCCGGACGACCGACTTGTTGTCGAAGTCGTCGACGAACGTCACCGACCCGCGGTAGCGGCCCTCGCGAAGCCGGGCGAGCCGGATGCTGTGACCCCCGGTGCCGAGGCGTCGCCGGGTGACCTTCCGCCGGCTCGCGCCGCGCAGTCTCACCGTTACCTTGGCCGGCTCGACGAGCCGGAAGGAGAACGTGAGCGTGCTGCCGCGGCGCCGCTGCCGGAAGCGGGTCTGGGAGCGGGGGAACTCGTCCGTGCCGACCTGGACGACGCCGGTCATCCCGGAGATCTCGTGGGGAATGCAGACGTACGAGAACCGACCCGGCTTCGAGAAGGTGTGGCGGAACGCCTGACCCGCGGCCACGCCACCGGAGTTCCAGCGCTCGGGCTCGCCCTGGTCGCTCGTGCTCGTGTGGCCGTCCGTCTCGAAGTTCCACGCGACCGTGTCGCCGGGCTGGATCTGCACGGTCTTCGGCTCGAAGCGGAAGTTGACGACGCCCACGGAAACCTCCGCCGCCGACGCCTGGGTAGCCGCGGCGAGCGGGGCGAGGAGCACGAGCGGGGCGAGGAGCCGGCGGGTTCGCATCGGGCGGGAAAGGTATACGAACGCGCGCGCCGCCCGGTTCGGTTCCCCGCTCATAGGATTCGCCCGCCATGGCGGCGCCCGACGTGGTCGACACGCACCAGGATGCCCGCGACCTCGAGCACCCGCCGCTGCTCGTCCGCGAGCCGCTCGAGGCGTTTCTGGACGGCCGGGGGATCGGCTCCGGCCCCGCGGAGGCCGAGCGCATCGGCGAGGGGCACTCGAACGTGACCTACCTGGTCCGCCGCGGCGACGCCCGCGTCGTGCTGCGCCGCCCGCCGCGGCCGCCCCTGCCCCCGTCCGCGCACGACGTCCTGCGCGAGGCGCGGCTCCTGCGCGCCCTGGAGGCGACCCCGGTGCGCGTGCCGCGGGTACTCGCCACCTGCGACGACGAGTCCGTGCTCGGCGCGCCCTTCTACTTGATGGATGAGCTCCGGGGGAGCGTCGTCACGAGCGAGATCCCGGCGGCGCTCGACACCCCGGAGGGCCGCCGCGGAATCGCCGAGGAGCTGGTGGACGCGCTCGTCGAGCTGCACGGGGTCGACTGGCGCGCCTGCGGCCTCGAGGGCTACGGCAAGCCCACCGGTTACCTGGAGCGCCAGCTCCGGCGCTTCACCGGCCTCTGGGAGCACAACAAGACCAGGGAGCTGCCGGTGGTCGAGGAGGTGGGCGACTGGCTCGGCCGCAACCTGCCGGAATCGCCGCCCGCGACGATCGTGCACGGCGACTACCGGCTCGGCAACGTGATGGTGGCCGACGAGGCGCCCGCCCGCCTTCTCGCGATCTTCGACTGGGAGCTCTCGACGATCGGCGACCCGCTCGCGGACGTCGGCTACCTCACCGTCACCTGGGCGCAGGCGGGCGACCCGGCCGAGATAGCGTTCTCGAGCCTGTCCGCCGCCACCCGCCGCGAGGGCTTCCTCACCCGGGATGAGCTCGTGGCCCGTTACGAGGAGCGGAGCGCACGCCCGGTCACGGCGCTTCACTGGTATCAGGCGCTCGCCCTGTGGAAGGCCGCGGTGTTCATGGAGGGCAACTACAAGCGCTTCACGGCGGGCGCAACCGACGACCCCTACCTCGCCCTCTTCGACGAGGGCGTCCCGGCCCTCGCGCGGAAGGCGCAGGGGGTCGCCCGCGCAGGATGAGGGGCCTCCTCGTCGACTTCGGGGGCGTCCTAACCACCAACGTCTTCGACTCTTTCACCGCCTTCTGCCGGGACGAGGGGCTCGACCCGGACGCGGTGCGGCGTCTGTTCAGGGAGGAGCCGGAGGCGCTTCGCCTGGTCCGGGCGATCGAGACGGGCAGCCTCGGCGAGGACGAGTTCGGCGAGCGCTTCGGCGGCCTGCTGGGGGTCGAGCGGCGGGCCGGCCTGGTCGAGCGGATGTTCGGGCACATTCGCCCCGACCACACGATGGTCGAGGCCGTCCGGCGGGCCCGGGCCCAGGGCGTCCGGACCGGGCTCGTCTCGAACTCGATGGGGGTCGGGCGCTACGACCGCTCGACGTTCCCCGAGCTCTTCGACGGCGTGGTGATCTCGGGCGAGGAGGGCATGCACAAGCCGCAGCCCGGGATCTTCCGGCTCGGCGCGGAGCGGGTCGGCCTGCGGCCGGAGGAGTGCGTGTTCGTGGACGACCTGCGCGAGAACTGCGAGGGGGCAGAGGCCGTGGGGATGACCGCGGTGCTGCACCGCGGCGCCGACTCCACGCTGCCGCGCCTCGAGCAGCTGCTCGGGGTCGAGCTGTCCTAGATCCCGGGAAGCCGCTTCAGCATCGTCTGAAGGCCATCCAGCGCCTGCTCGAGCTTCTCCGCGGTGTCGTCGAGGTCGGTCAGCTCCTGGTGGAGCGGCTCGAGCCACTCGTGGAGGGCCCGCACGTCCCGCTGGAGGGCCTCGATCCGCAGCGACAGCTGGTCCTCGATCGCCGGGAGCGTCTTGACCGCGTCCACGAGCTCCGACAGGTCGCCCTCGCGGTCGGACAGCGTGCGGAGCACTTCGGCGAGGGTGTGCAGGTCGTCGAGGGCGCGGGCGATGAGGCGCGGGGGGACCGTGAGAGCGTCGAACATCGGCCGCAGTGTGGCAGGCTCACCCGGTGGTCCTGGTGCTCTGGGACATCGATGGCACGCTCGTGGACACCGCCGGCCACGGCCGCCACGCCTTCCAGGAGGCGTTCGAGGCGGTCGTGGGGCGGCCGCCAAAGCCGGTCGAGTTCGCGGGGCGGACCGACCACCAGATCGCGCTCGCGATGCTCGACCAGCAGCGCGACGCGCTGCCGCGGCTGCTCGACCGGCTGGCCCGTGCCCTGGAGGCGCGCAAGGACGCGATGAGCAGGGAGGGCCACGCCTACCCCGGCGTCGCCGACACGCTCGCGGCGCTGCAGGCCCGTGACGGCGTGGTCCAGTCGCTCCTCACCGGCAACATCGAGGCCAACGCGGCACTGAAGGTGGGCGCCTTCGGCCTCGAGCGCTGGCTCGACTTCGACGTCGGCGCCTACGGCTCGGACCCCCACGAGGAGCGCTCCGAGCTCGTGGCCGTGGCGCGCGAGCGCGTGACCGCCAAGTACGGCGAGCCGGCCCGCGCGGTACTGGTGGGCGACACGCCGCACGACGTGCAGGCGGCCCGCGAGGCCGGCGCCCGGGCCGTGGCGGTGGCCACCGGCTTCAGCGACCGGGAGGCCCTGGTGGCCTCACGGCCGGACGCCCTCCTCGAGGACCTGCGCGACACGGAGGCGGCCGTGGAGGCGATCGTCGGGGCGGACTAGGCGGCGGGCTCCGGCGGGGCCGTTCTCCGCAGGCCGTGTAAAGGCTGGTTACGGGGTGTACAAGACGCGGTGTCCAGGGTTTTGGTCGTATAGCCCCCAAAAGTCTGTACACCGGGGCCGGGCGCGCCGCCGAGCCTCGGTCCCCACCCCCGTAACCCGCAAACAACCCGGCCGGCGGAGACCGGCGACAGCCGCGCCCTAAACGGCCCCTACGACCTCCACTTCACACTACACCCCACCGGCTCCGTCTCCGCCCGGGCCGGCTCCTCGCCGGCGAGCACGGCATCGAGCGCCTCCCGCAGCCAGCTCGCCTGCTGCCCCTCGTCGCGGTAGTCGGCGTCCGGCGCGCCCGCGTAGCGCGCCGTGCCCTCGGCGTCGAGCACGAAGACATGCGGGGTGGTGCGCGCCCCGTACGCCCGGGCCACCTCCTGTGACTCGTCGTGGAGGTAGGGCAGCGGCCAGCCGCCGTCGCGCTCCACGCGCTCGCGCATCGCGTCGAAGGAGTCGGCCGGATAACGCTCCGCGTCGTTCGGGTTGATCGCGAAGAACCGCACGTCCGGGTAGTCGCGCGCGGCCTGCGCGATGCGGTCGTGCCAGGCGAGCGCGTACGGGCAGTGGTTGCACGTGAAGACGACCACGGCCGGCCGGCCCTCCGGGAGCGAGTGCTCGCGCCCCTCGGTATCGGGGAGCGTGAAGTCCGTGGCCTTCTGTCCGACGGCAAGCGTCATGTCGTCTCCTTTGCGGTTCGAAGGGCCGCCCGTACGTCCGCCGGGTCGGGCGTGGGCGAGTACCGGCCGTCCCTCAGACGGTAGACGCGGCAGGTCAGTGAGTGCGGCTCCTCCCCGCCCGGCGGCACGATGTCCTCGCCGTCGACCCTGATCGTCGGCGACCCCGGAAAGCGCTCGGCCGCGGCGTCCTCGTCGGTCTCGACCTCACGCAGCTCGAGCGCGTCAGGATCGAGGCCCTCCTCGCGCATCAGGTCGCGCACCTCCGCGATCGCCTCCGGATAGGACGGGCAGCCCTCCCACCAGAGGAGCTCAACCCTCATGGACCTCCACTCGCTCGATCCGGGCGTCCTCGACGGGTCGGTCCTGGGCGCCCGTCTCGAGCCCCTCGATCGCGTCGACCGCGTCCATCCCGCCGGCTACCTGCCCGAAGACCGTGTGCTTGCCGTCGAGCCACGGGGCGGCGTCGGTCGTGACTACGAAGAACTGGCTGCCGTTCGTGTCCGGGCCGTGGTTCGCCATCGCGAGCGCGCCGCGCACGACCTTGTGATCGTTGATCTCGTCCTCGAACTCGTAGCCCGGGCCACCCGTGCCCGAGCCGTGCGGGCAGCCGCCCTGGATCATGAAGTCCTTGATCACCCGGTGAAAGATCAGCCCGTCGTAGTAGCCGTCGCGTGACAACTTGACGAAGTTGTCCACGGTCTTCGGGGCGTCCTCGTCGAACAGCTCGAGCTCGATCGGCCCGTGGTTCGTGTGCATGGTCGCCTGCGTCATCATCGATTAGTTACCTCCACCTGGAGCTCGGCGCCCCTGACTCGGTTTCCGCTCACCTTCTCCGCCACCTCGCCCGCGCGCGATTCCGGCACCTCCACGAAGCTGAAGCGCTCGAGCACGCGGACGTGGCGAACGTCGTCGTTCTCGAGATGGGTGTTGTCCACCACGGCGCCGACCACGTCGGCCGGCTCGAGGCCGTCTGTGCGACCGGCGCCGACGATCAGCTTGGCGTACGGCACGCCGTCACGGCTGTGCGGCTTCGTGTGGCGCGGCCGGCGCGTCTCGCGCTCGGCGCGCTCGCGGCGCGCGAGGCGCTCACCCGGCGCCCAGTGCTCGATCTCGGCGTTGGCGTGGCGCTCGATCGCGTGGATGTCGCGCCGCTGGCGCGGCGTGATCAGCGTGATGGCCCGCCCGCTCTCGCCGGCCCGCCCGGTGCGGCCGATCCGGTGCACGTAGATGTCGGGCGAGTTGGGGACGTCGTAGTTGACCACGTGGCTCACGCCCGTGATGTCGAGTCCCCGGGCGGCCACGTCGGTAGCCACGAGCAGGCGCTCGCGGCCGTCCTTGAAGGCGATCATCACGCCGTCCCGCTGACCCTGGGGCATGTCGCCGTGCAGCGTCTTCACCCGCACGCCGGCGTCGCCCAGCCGCCGCCCGAGGCGGTCGACCCCCACCTTCGTGCGGACGAAGACGATCGCCTGCTCCGGCCGCTCGTCCTGCAGCACCCGGACCAGCGCGTCGGGCTTCTCGCGGTCCGGCACCTCCACGTAGTAGTGGTCGACCGTGTCGATCGTCAGGGTCGCCGATCGCACCCTGATCGTGACCGGATCGTGCATGAACGTGTCGGCGAGACGCTGGATCTCGGGCGGCACGGTCGCGCTGAAGAGCGCCGTCTGACGCCCCATCGGGCAGCGGCGGAGGATCGCCTCGACGTCCTCGAGGAACCCGAGGTCGAGCATCTCGTCGGCTTCGTCGAGCACGACGTAGCGGGCCCGGTCGAGGAACAGGTGGTGGCGGTCGATCATGTCCATCACCCGGCCCACCGTTCCAACGACGATCTGGGCGTCCTTCAGGCGCACCGCCTGGTCGCGGATCGGGGCGCCGCCGAAGACCGCCACCACCTCGACCCCGTGACGCTCGCCATACGCGCGAAGGGCCTGCGTCACCTGAATGCACAGCTCGCGCGTGGGGGTCAGGACGAGCGCCTGCACGTCCGGGTCGTCGGCGTCCGCGTACTCGATCATCGGCAGCCCGAACGCGGCGGTCTTGCCGGTCCCGGTCTGGGCCTGCCCGACGACGTCGCGCCCCTCCAGGAGCGCCGGGATGGCCTGCTCCTGGATCGGCGTGGGGCGCTCGTAGCCCAGGTGGGCGAGCGTCGCCAGCGTGGGGGCGGAAAGGCCTAGCTCCGCGAACGTCGTCATTCGCGAATCACACTAGCCATCGGTCCGCGGGTTTCACCGGACAGCGCTCGCTCGCCACCGGGGCCCTCGTCGCCGCGGGCTCGGTCCGCCGTCATCACGGGTGTGATCTACCGCTGAACGAGATCGTGCCGGTCGTCTCGACGAGCGTCGTGTACCTGCTGGCGGTCTTGCTCGTGGCGGGCTACTGGGGCCCACGACCTACTGGGCGCCTGACTCGCGCGCCGGGCTGCGGCGCGGCCGCGCCACGGGGCGAGGGGCGCGCCGCGGTCGCCGCCGCCGCGACGCGCTCCTGGCTACGTCGTCAGACCTTGATGAGCCCGTGCGGGTTGAAGACGAACTTCTTGGCCGCTCCCTTGTCG
>Ga0081538_10000070_pt1 | contig 96971 bp, 99 predicted proteins | sample TabmetS5T2R1_FD_71022 | JGI IMG/M metagenome (GOLD analysis project Ga0081538, IMG submission 71022) | Tabebuia heterophylla rhizosphere microbial communities from the University of Puerto Rico - S5T2R1 | ecosystem: Host-associated > Plants > Roots > Rhizosphere ... | reverse complement strand
CCTACGCCGACGAGCCGCCGCGCCTCCGTGGCCGAGCGGCCGGAGACGCAGGCCACGCAGCCGTAGCGGCGCGCGAGCCTGCCCAACAGCAGCGAGATCTCCACCGGCACGTGCGCATCCTCGGCGCGCCGTACGATCGGCGCGAGTGTGCCGTCGATGTCGCAGAACACGGCGGCCCGTCCCGGCCCGGCGGTGAGCGGCCGCAGGGCCTCGGCGAGCGGCTGCGTTGGAGGAGCGGACACGCGCCTTAGTATGCCTCGCGATGTCGGCCGGGTCAGACGCCGCCCCGCGGGGGGCAACGCGGCGGCGGATACCTCGCCTCGCCGTGATCGCCACCGCTGCCGGCGCCTTTGCCGGCCTGTTCGGCGTCGGAGGCGGCACCATCATCGTCCCGCTGCTCGCGCTCTGGTTCGGTTACTCGCAGCGGGAGGCCACCGGAACGTCGCTGGCGGCGATCGTCGTGATCGGCGCCTTGGGCGCCGCGGCGCAAGCCGTCTACGGCAACGTCGACGTATGGCACGGGGTGCTCGTCGCGCTGCCGGGAATGGCGGGTGTGTTGGCCGGCACGGCGGTCCAGCAACGGCTCCCGGAGCGGGCCGTCGCGGCTGCGTTCATCGTGTTGCTGCTCGGCTCGGCGGCGGTCCTGATCCTCTAGATGCACGCCGTCGACTGGATCGGGCTGCTCGTGCTGGCGTTCGCCGGTGGGATGACCGGCGGCCTTCTCGGCGTCGGCGGTGCGGTGCTGTTCGTCCCCGCTCTCGTGGTGTTTGCGGACCAGTCGCAGCTCGGAGCCGAGGCGAGCTCGCTGCTGGCGATGGTGCTGGTTTCGCTGGTGGGCACCTGGCGACAAGCCGGCTACGGCAACGTGCGGATGGGCGACGCGATTGTCATCGGCCTGCTCTCGCCGCTGGGTGTCCTGGGCGGCGTCGTCCTGGCCAACGCCGTTTCGGAGCGCACGCTCGAGCTGTCGTTCGCGGCGGTGCAGCTGTACTTCGCCGCGCGACTGGCACGAATCGTGGCCTTCCCTCGGACCGCGCGAAGCGCTAGCGTCCAGAGCAGTGGAGATCCTCGACGTCCAGACCGAGGACCGTAACGGGCATATACACATCGTTCTTCGGGGGGAGCTCGACCTGTCGACGGTGGGGAAGGTCCAGGACGAGCTGCGAAAGGTCGAGAAATCCGCCCCCGATCTGGTCGTAGTCGACCTCTCGAAGCTCACCTTCCTCGACTCCACCGGTCTGCGCTGCCTTGTCACCGCCGACGAACGCGCGCGAGACGAGGGCAGGCGGGTGGTTATCGTCCGCGGCCCGGAGTCGGTTCAGCGGGTGTTTTCCATCACCCGGCTGGAGGAGCGGCTCGAGATCGTGGACGACGCCTCCGCACTGGGTTAGCACGGATCCACGGGCCGGGGCCGACGCAACGTTGACCCACAAGTTTGATACCAGCCCGAAAGGGTGATACTTGGGCTAGGTCGGTTGAGGGGACGCTGCCCGACCGCCCCGCGGTCGGGGAGGGACTTCCCGCAGCCAAGGTAACTGCGAGGAGGTGCTGCATCCGCATGGCAACTGCCGCTCTGGCGGAGGGGCCGATTGCGGCCGACACGCCGGCGCAGCAGAAGCTCACGGAGGAAAAGCTGCTGCTGCGATATCACCGCGACGGGGATCTCGAGGCGCGCGAGGAGCTCGTGCTGCGCTTCATGTCCCTGGCGCGTCAGCTCGCCTCCCGCTACCGGCACGCAGGCGAATCGCAGGAGGACCTCGTCCAGGTTGCGTGCGTCGGACTCCTGAAGGCCGTCGACCGCTACGACCCCAGGCGCGGCGGCGGCTTCACCCGCTACGCCGTGCCCACGATGCTCGGCGAGCTGAAGAGGCACTTTCGCGACAAGGGATGGTCGGTGCACGTGCCGCGGGCCACGCAGGAGCTCGTTCTGAAGGTCACCGATGCGCTCGGGGTGCTGCCGGCCAAGCTCGGCCACTCGCCCCGGCCCCGCGATCTTGCCGCCGCCGTCGGCGCCCCGGTGGAGGAAGTACTTGAGGCGATGGAGGCCGCCACCGCGTACGAGGCGGCTTCGCTCGATGCGCCGCGGGCGGCGGGCGCGGACGACCCGGACTGGACGTACGCCGACTCCCTTGGCGCCGAAGAGCACGGATACGAGCTCGTGGAAATCGGCGAGACGCTGCGCGGGACGCTCGAGGCGCTGCCCGTGCGCGAGCGGGCGATTCTGAAGCTCCGCTTCGAGCAGGACCTGACGCAGGCCGAGATCGCGGAGCGGGTAGGCGTCTCCCAGATGCACGTCTCGAGGCTGCTCCGGCGCTCGCTCGACCGCTTGTCGGCGGCGGGTGCCGCCGCGGCGTAGCATGAGGAGCATGGCGGCGGTAGACGTCACGTCCCGGCCGGAGGTGGCCGCCCTGCTCGCCCGCGGGGAGGAGCGCGGCTGCATCAACCTGTCCGAGCTCGACGAGCTGGTCCAGGCGCTCGAGCTCTCCGACGCCGACATCGACGCCCTCGAAGCCCACCTCGAGGGCCACGGCATCGAGCTCAACGACGACTGCGGGCGCTCGAGCATCGAGCCGACGACCTTCCGCAACGGCGAGCTCGCCGCGGCGACCACGGACGCGCTCCAGCTCTTCCTGAACGAGATCCGCCGCTATCCGCTTCTGACCGCGGAAGAGGAGGTAGAGCTGGCGAAGCGGATCGAGCAGGGCGACCTCGAGGCGAAAGAGCGCATGATCAACTCGAACCTGCGCCTCGTCGTGTCGATCGCGAAGAAGTACCAGGGCCAGGAGCTGTCCCTGCTGGATCTCATCCAGGAAGGCATATTCGGCCTCATCCGCGCCGCCGAGAAGTTCGATTGGCGCAAGGGCTACAAGTTTTCCACGTACGCGACCTTCTGGATTCGTCAGGCCATCCAGCGCGGCCTGGCGAACAAGGCGCGCACGATCCGGATCCCGGTGCACATCGGCCAGCGCGAGCGCAAGATCGCGCGGGCCGAGCGGGAGCTGCTGGCGAAGCTCGGCCGCGAGCCCAGCGACGAGGAGATCGCGCGACTGGCAGAGCTTCCGCTGACGCAGGTGCAGGAGGTGCGCGACGCGGCGCGCACGGTCACTAGCCTCGACCGGCCGGTGGGCGAGGAGGGTGAGACCGCTCTCGGCGACCTGCTGGAGGGCGGGCAGCCGCCGGTGGACGAGGAGGTGGAGGTCAGCCTGAGCGAGCAGCTCCTGCGGCGCACGATCGAGGAGCTTCCGGAGCCTGAGCGCAACGTGATCCGCCTGCGCTACGGGATCAACGGCGACGATCCACAGCCGCTCAGGGAGACCGGGCGCCGGCTCGGCTTGTCCGCCGAGCGCGTCCGGCAGCTGGAGTCGAAGGCGCTCAAGCGGCTGGCCACCCGGCGCGAGCTCGAGGCGCTCCGGGACGTCGCCTGAGGAACCGCCCGAGGGCCGCTACTCCGCGGGCTCGCCCCGGAGCCGCTCCGCCACGTCGGCTTCGGGGGGCGCCGGCGGCAGCGTTACGTCCGGAGTGCGGGCGAGCCCGGCGGCGGCGACGATCAGCTGCACACCCGGAGTGAAGCGCCGGGGGCTGTCCCTCTCGGGGTCCGGCGTGTATCGGGACTGCTCCTCGATCAGCCACAGGATCATCCTGCAGACGGGGGCCTGGGGCGCGTCGTTGCCCACCTCGCAGGCGAGCCTCGCCAGCGAGAGCGTCTCCTCGGCATCGAGGCCGCCCAGCATCTGACCGACGGCGCTCAGCAGATAGGAGTGCACGCGGTCGAGCAGCGGATCGCGCGACACGCGCTCGGTGCCCTTGGCGGGTCCGAGGTGAAGCGGCTCCTCGCGGGCCAAGAGCCGGGCGGCCTGGCCGCCGAGCACGGCGCGCACCTGATCGGGTTCGAACCCCAGCTGGAGGGCGTGGCGCATCGCCATCGTCGCCCCGAAGGCGGGCGGCGTGTAGGGCGCGTCGCTGGCCATCAGGATCTGTCCCGGCGGGACGAGCGCGAACAGGGCCTGGAGGTCGCTCGGCAGCCACCAGGACGTGTCGAAATAGAGGTTCGGATGATTCTGGGCGGCGCGCCAGATCCAGGCGAGGTCGGAGATGCCGGCGTGCGCGAGGATCAGCCGCATCCCCGGATGGCGTGCGCAGGCGTCGACCGCGTCACGGCCGAGAGCCGGAATGCCGCGGCCGGCGTGGCAGAGCACGGGTAGCCGCTCCTCGTCCGCCAGGGCGAACACCTCCCGGAGGGCGGGATGGTCGAGCGTAAAGCCCTCGGCGCGCGGGTGCAGCTTTATTCCGCGAGCGCCCGCCTCGAGGCAGCGCCGGGCCTCGGCCAGCGGGTCGTCGTGAGGGTCCAGCCGGCAGAACGGGAAGAGGCGCCCGTCGGCGGCCGCCGCCTCCTCGAGGACCATGTCGTTCGCCCGCGGATAGCCGTCAGGCTCCTGCATCGCGAACACGATCGCCCTGCCGTCGATGTGCGCGAGCGCCTCGACCAGCTCCTTGCGGGTACACCTGTAGCCGTCGGGGTCGTTGGAGCCGAGGTGGGTGTGCGCGTCGAGCGGCTCCACACCCGGCACCTCGTCACGAAGGCGGTCGAGCCAGGGCAGGATGCCGCGATCGGAGAACACGGCCGCGGACGTTAACGGTGCGTCGACCCGCTAGGCGAGGCCGTGCTCGAGCGCGCCCTTCACGGCGGCGTCGACCGCGTTCAGGCGGTAGAGCGCCAGCGCCTCGGCGGAGCGGAAGCGCTTGCCCGGCAGCGCCTCGGCGCCGTGGTGGGCCAGGAGGCAATGCGCGACCGCGTGGAGCTTCTCTTCCGGAAAGCCGTCGAGCCCTTGGGCGCGCTCCGCCACTATCTGCTGCCCCAGGGCGAGGTGCCCGACGAGTGTGCCGGCCTCGCTCAGCGCGATCTCCGCGCCGAGCTCGAACTCGAGTGTCTTGCCCGCGTCGTGCAGGATCGCCGAGCAGAGCAGCAGGTCGGAGTTCAGGCGCGGATGAAGGGTGCAGGCCTCGAGCGCCAGCGTGGCCACCGCGACCGTATGTTCCAGAAGGCCGCCGAGATAGGCGTGGTGGCCGGAGCGCGTGCAGGGGGCCCGGCGGAAGTCGGCGCGAAAGCCGGCGTCGCCCAGGAACGAATCGAGAAGCGCCCGCAGGTCGGGGTCGTAGACCTCGCGCGCGAGGTGCTCGAGGAAGCCGTCGAGCTCGTCGAGGTCGCGGTAGGCGACGGGCAGGAACTCGGCCGGGTCGGCGCCGCGGGGATCGGCGCGGCGGATCCCGCGCAGCTCGACTTGCAGCTCCTCCCGGAAGCGCTCGACGCGACCGGCCACCCAGACGAGGTCGCCACGCTCGAACTGCCCGGCGAGAAAGTCGGCGTCGCGGAATGCACGGGCCTGGATCGCGCCCGTTCGGTCGCGCAGCTCGACGGCGAGGTAGGGGGCGCCACTCCTGGCGGTGAGGCGGTCCTTGCGGGTGCAGGCGAACACCCCCTCGACCTCTTCGCCGGCGCGAAGCTCGGCGATCGCCGTCCGCTGCCCCGCGAGAGTGGCCACGCGCCCAATCGTGACCGACCGATCGGACAGCGGGTGCCGCTGCGGCTTGCCGCCGTGGCGCGTCGGGTACGGTGAATGCGATGAGTGATGTGATCTGGTCGCAGCGACCGAAGCTCCGCGACCCCGTGATGGTCTGCGCTTTCAAGGGCTGGAACGACGCGGGCGAGGCAGCGTCCGCGGCCGTGTCGTTCATCCGCGGCTCCTTCGACGCCTCCGAGGTCGCCAGCATCGACCCCGAGGAGTACTACGACTTCACCGCTGTCCGTCCCAACGTTCGCCTCACCGAGGGCCGCTCGCGCGAGATCGACTGGCCCGACAACACGCTGTCCGCGGTAACCGTCCCCGGCGCCGAGAGCGACCTCGTCCTGCTTCAGGGCACGGAACCTTCGCTTCGCTGGCGCCGCTTCACCGAGAACGTCGTGGCGACGGCGCGCGAGCTTCGGGTGCGCATGGTGATCACGCTCGGCGCACTGCTGGCCGACGTTCCGCACACCCGGCCGGTGGCGGTCAGCGGCTTCGCGTCGGACCTGTCGCTGGTGGAGCGGCTCGGCTTCGAGCGCACCCGTTACGAGGGACCGACCGGCATCGTCGGCGTCCTCCAGCACGGCTGCGCCGCGGCGGGACTCCCGGCAGTGAGCCTGTGGGCGTCGGTGCCGCACTACGTGGCGGCATCCCCGAACCCGAAGGTCGCGCTCGCGCTGGTGCGGGCCTTCGAGGGCACCGCAGGCGTGGCGGTCGACGCCGGCGAGCTGGAGTCCGCGGCCGAGGACTACGAGCGCCAGGTGAGCGCGGCGGTCGCGAGCGATCCCGAGGTGAAGGCGTTCGTCGAGCGCCTCGAGACGGCGATGGACGAGGTTCAGGCCGAGAACCCGCCGTCGGAGGAGAGCCTGCCGTCGGCCGACACCATCGCAAGCGACTTCCAGCGCTTTCTGCGCCAGCAGCGCGGGCCGGAGGAGCCCGGCCAGGGCTCGTAGCTTGGTGGTCCTCAGGGTCGGTGGGGTTGGAGAGCAACAAGCGGCTGGTCCGTCGCGCTCTTGAGGAGATCTACGCGAAGGGCGATCTCGAGCTCGCTGACGAGCTCGTCCACCCGGAGTTCGTAGACCACGAGCCGTCGCACCCGGAGCTGCCCCCGGGTCCCGAGAGCGTCAAGCAGACGGTGCGGCAGCTCCAAGGCGCCTTCGGCGGTCTGCGGTTCGACGTCGAGGACGAGGTCGCCGAGGGCGACAGGGTGGTCCAGCTGGTGACCATGAGCGGACGCCACACCGGCACACTCATCGGTCGTCCCCCCACCGGCAAGGAGTTCGCCGTCCGGCACGTCTACATCTGGCGGATCGCCGACGACAAGATCGTCGAGCACTGGGGTAGCCGGGATGACCTCGGCCTTCTGGGACAGCTCGGGCTCCTGTGACGGGGCACTCGGCGGGCGGAGCCGCTACTTCTCCGCCGCCGGGCAGATGATACGGTAGTCGCAGAGGCGGCAGACCTCGGCGGACGGCTTCGGCTCGAAGTCCTGCTTGAGGATGCCGCCGGCGATGCCCGCCACGGTGGCCTTCACCCGGTCGAGCTCCTCGTCCGAGTGCGCCACCGGCACCTTCTCGCCGGTGAGGACGTAGAAGTAGCTCTGGGCGGAGGTCTCGAGCCGCCAAGACTCGCGCGCGCCCATCTGGTACAGCGAGAGCTGCACGTCCTCGTGCAGCTCCTCTTCGGTCTTGGACTTGCCGGTCTTGTAGTCGATCAGTTCGTAGCTGCCGTCCGGGCGGCGGTCGACCCGGTCGACCCGGCCCCGCAGCAGGTGCGGGCCGAGCCGGAAGGCGAAGCTGCGCTCGAACCAGACCGGCTCGGCGTCCGACTCCTGATTCTGGCGCCAGTAGCGCTCGAGAGCCTCCACCGCGCGCTCACGGAACTGCCGCTCGTCGTCGGAGTCGCCGAACCCGGACCGTCGCCAGGAGGCCTCGAACAGCTCCATGAGGGTGGAGAGCGGCCCGCCGCCCTGCGAGTGGAAGCGCTCGAGCACCTGGTGCAGGACGATCCCGAAGCGCTGATGGATCGTGGGCTCCTGGGGAATCCGGAAGACCCGCGCGAACTTGTACTTCAGCGGGCAGATTCGGTAGGTGTCGATGTCTGAGGCCGACAGCATCAGGCCGCGGCCGCGCCGGGGGATGAAGGGATCCAGCGAGGGCTCGGAGCCGTTCTGCGCCGCGGCCGGACGCCTGGCCGGGTCCCGCTCGCCGTCGCGCAGCCAGGCGTCCAGTGCCGACTGCTCGAGGATCTCCCGCTGCTCCGGTGTGGCGCACTGCACCAGGATCTCGTTCACGGCCGGGAGCGCCGCGTCGAGGGACTGGCCCTCCTTGGCCCGCTCGATCAGGGCCGCCACCTTGATCAGCTCAAGGTAACGTGACACTGCCTGGTCGACGTCGAGGTAGGTGTCGAGCCGCATCTCGCCGAGCCGCCCGCCCACCTGTGCCACCGTGTCGAGCAGCTCGTCGCGCATGATGCGGAAGGTGGAGTGGAGACCCTCGGCCGGGCCGAACAGCTCCTCCTCGAAGACCTCCTCCTCGATCCCGAGCGCCGCCCGGGCCTCCTCGTAGAAGGGCGACGGGCGGGGAGTGACACCCGGCGCCGAAGCCTCGGCCCAGGCCAGCACCAGGCCCTTTCGCGCGCGGGTCATGGCGACGTGCATCAGTCGCCGCATCTCTCCCTCGGCCGCCTCGCGCGCCCCGCCGGCGGGGAGTCGCTCCTTGAGCAGCTCGTCGGGAACCCCGTCGGGCTGCGGCCGGAACGGTCCCGGCATCCGCGCGGCGGAGAGGCCGACCACGAAGACGTGGTCGAACTCGAGGCCCTTGGCGGCGTGCATGGTCATCACCTGCACGGCGGGGGCGGACGGGGTGCCCACCGCCTCCTCCTCGCGCAGCCCGGACTCGGCCACGGCCGCGAGGTAGCGGGTGAAGTCGCGCGCCGTCGCCTGCGGCTCGCGGTGCATGTAGGCCGTCGCGAGCTCGGGCAGCTTGGCGATGTTCCGCAGCCGCTCGACCGTGTCCGCGTGGGTGGCGAACACCTGCTGGCGGCGCAGCCCGATGCGCTCGATGAGACGCAGCACGAAGGCGTCCGGCCGCCGGTCCTCGAAGGCGGTGCTTGCGGAGCGATAAAGGCGCAGGAAGACCCGGGCGCGGTCGCGCCCCTCCTCCGAGAGCTGCGGCCCCTCGAGCGCCGCCGCGACGGCGGAGGGCATGTCGAGCTTGCGCCGGCGAGCGAGCTGCGTGAGGCGCGCCACGTCGACCGAGCGCAGCTCCACGGGGGGCCGGCTGAGCGCCCGCACCACGGCGCCCGAGTCGCCCGGATCGGCCAGGGCGCGCAACCACGCGAGCACGTCGCGTACCTCGGCGCGCTGGAAGTAGGCGGCCGCGCCGCGGGTGCGGGCCGGCACGGCGCGCTCCTCGAGGGCCGAGGCCAGCACCGCGCCCTCGCTCTTTACCGAGCGCACCAGCACGCAGATCTCGTCCGGGGCCACCCCGGCGGCGATCAGCTGCTCCGCTTCGGCGGCCACCGCCTGGGCCTGCGCGCGCTCGGAGGCGCAGCGCCAGAAACGCACCCGCCCCCCGCTCGCTCCCGTGAGCTTCTTCTCGATGCGATCCGGCGAGGGCGCCACCACCGCCCCGGCCGCCTGAAGGATTCGCCGACCACTGCGGTAGTTGCGCTCGAGCCGGACCACCTCGGCGTCCGGGAACTCGCGCCTGAACTCGAGAAGGTTCTTCTGCGAGGCGCCTCGGAAACGGTAGATGGCCTGGTCGTCGTCGCCCACCACGGTCACGTTGCGGTGCTCCTCGACCAGGAGCCGCAGCAGCATCCCCTGAGCGAAGTTGGTGTCCTGGTACTCGTCCACGAGCACGTGGCGGAAGCGGCGCGCCACCCGCTCGCGCACGTGCGGGCATTCATGCAGCAGGCGGAAGGCGCGCACGATGAGGTCGCCGAAGTCGAGCGCGCCGCGCTCCGACAGCAGCCGGTCGTGGTCGGCATAGAGACGGGCGAACTCGAGCTCCCGTTCGGCATGGGCGCGCGCCGCGTCGCCGTCGGGATCAGCGGCGAGCCGCTCCGCGTAGCGGCAGTAGTCCTCCGCCGACACCATCTCGTCCTTGAGGCGGTCGATGCGCGATACGAAGCTCGCAAGCAGCGACGCCGGGTTGCCCCGGGTCTCGTGGTGGCGCAGGCTGAGGTCGTCGAGCCGCTCCAGCAGCAGGGCCAGGCGGTCGGCCGGGGTGACTGGCGAGAGGAAGGGATCGACGCCGGCCTCGAGGGCCTCGTCCTGGAGGAGGCGGGTGCAGAAGGAGTGGAAGGTTGCGACGTGCAGCTCCTCGTAGGGATTCTCGAGGAGCCCCTCCAGCCGTTCGCGCATCTCGGACGCGGCCGCCGAGGAGAAGGTGAGCGCGAGCACGGATTCCGCCGGGACTCCCTGTTCCACCAGCCATGCAAAGCGCCGCGTGAGCGTCTGGGTCTTGCCGGTCCCGGCGCCGGCGACAACGAGGAGCGGGCCGCCGGGGTGGGTCACGGCGGCCTGCTGCGAACGGTTCAGGCCGTCGAGGGCTCCGGGCATCCCCGCCTAGGATACGCCGCTCCATGGGGCTTCCCGACGCCGATTGGCTCGGCCTCTGCCGCCGCGCCGCGGGTGCCGCCCGCGACGCCGTGGCCGGCTTCGAGACGACCGCGGATCGCGCGCTCGAGACCGGTCGCGGCGAGGGCGGCGACACCACGCTCGTAATCGACAGCGCCGCCGAGGACGCGATTCTCGCCGAGTTCGAGAGCGCGGGTTTCCCGTTCACGGCGGTGACGGAGGAGCGCGGCGAGGTCGAGCTCGGGGGCGGTCCGGTCCGAGTGGTGGTCGACCCGATCGACGGGTCGCTCAACGCCAAGCGCGGCCTCCCCTCCGCATGCGTGTCGATAGCCGTCGCCTCGGGCCCGGCCATGCCCGACGTGCAGGTCGGCTACGTGGCCGAGTTGGACCGGCCGCGGGAGTGGTGGGCCGCGCGCGGCGAGGGCGCGTGGTGCGACGAGCGGGCGCTCCCGCCCCTCGAGGCCGGACCGCTCGAGGTTCTCGGCCTGGAAACGGCTCGACCGCGGCTGGTCGCCGCCGCGGCGGACGCGATCCTCGCCGTGGAAGCCCGCCGCCTGCGCGTACTCGGATCGGTGGCCCTCAGCCTCTGCATGGTCGCGGCGGGCAGGCTCGACGCGATGGTGACCCTGCGCGACATCCGCTCCGTCGACGTGGCGGCGGCCCAGCTCATCGTGCACGAGGCGGGCGGCGCGGTGGCCCTCCCCGGCGGACAGGGATTGGACCTGGACATGCGCTCGCCGCTGGCGGCGGCGCGCGATGCCGAGCTCCTCGGGCGCCTCGTGGAGGTGTTCCACGGCCGCTGATCCCGCCGGAGCGGGGTGGACGGAGAGGATTTAGAGCGCCTCCCGGTGGGCACAAGCAGTCCGTGCCACGACTCAGAAGAGTGGACTGCTCGGGCCCGGGGATACGCCGCAGGCGGCGCGGCAAGGGCTTCGAGTACCTCGATGAGGACGGGCGCCGGGTGAGTGAGGCGAGCGTGATACAGCGGATCCGCGAGCTGGCGATACCGCCCGCCTGGGAGGAGGTCTGGATCTGCCCCTATCCGATGGGCCACATCCAGGCCACCGGGACCGATGCCGCCGGGCGCAAGCAGTACCGCTATCACGACCTCTGGCGCGAGCGCCGCGACCGCGAGAAGTTTGAGTCGATGGAGGAGTTCGCCCGCGCGCTGCCGCGGCTCCGGAGGCGGACGGAGCGCGACCTCGCACGCGACGGAATGCCGCGCGAGCGCGTTCTCGCGTGCTCCGCGCGCCTGCTCGACCGGGGCTTCTTTCGCATCGGCTCCGAGGACTACGCGGAGGAGAACGACACCTACGGAATCGCCACGATGCAGAAGCGACATGCCACAGTTGCGGACGACGTGGTGACCTTCGACTACGAGGCGAAGGGCGGGCAGCGGCGCGTGCAAACGGTCGGGGACCCGGCGGTCGCAGAGATCGTCCGCGCCCTCAAGCAGCGCCGCGGTGGCGGCGAAGGGCTGCTCGCCTACAAGAACGGCCGCCGCTGGGTGGACGTCAAGTCCTCCGACGTAAATCAGTACGTCAAGGTCGCCGCGGGCGGCGACTTCAGCGCCAAGGACTTCCGTACCTGGAGCGGGACCGTACTGGCCGCGGTGGCGCTCGCGGTCTCGGGGATGGCCGCCCGGTCCAAGACGTCCCGCAAGCGGGCAAAGACCCGGGCGGTCAAGGAGGTGGCTCGCTACCTCGGCAACACGCCGGCCGTGTGCCGCGCTTCGTACATCGACCCGCGCGTTTTCGACCGCTTCGACGGGGGCCTCACGATCGGGGGCATCCTCCCCGAGCTGATCGAGGACACCAGCCCGTGGCCGGAGGTTCAAGGCGCCGTCGAGGAGGCCGTGCTCGACCTGATCGCGGGCGACCGGAGCTCGGACGCGCTCGAGAGGGCGCGGGAGCTGGCCGAGGCGGCGTAGATGACGAACCCGCCCGCCGCGATCGTCGACGTCGACGGCACGCTCGTCGACACGAACTACCAGCACGCCCTCGCCTGGTACCGCGCGTTCCGCCAACACGGCGAGGTGCTGCCGATCTGGCGCATTCACCGCCACATCGGCATGGGCGGGGATCAGTTGGTCACGGCGCTCTGCGGCGACGAGGTGGAAAGCGAGAAGGGCGATGAGATCCGGGAGACCGAGACGGCCCTCTACGGCGAGTTGATCGAAGAGGTCGAGCCGCTGCACGGCGCCAAGGAGCTGATCCGCGATCTGAAGGAGCGCGGCCACGCCGTCGTGCTCGCCAGCTCGGCCAAGCCCCAGGAGGTCGAGCACTACATCGATCTGCTCGAGGCGCGCGAGCTCGCCGACGACTGGACGACGTCCGGGGACGTGGACGCGACGAAGCCGGAGCCCGACCTCGTCGAGGTGGCGCGCGAGAAGACGGGCCCCGGCGCGGCGGTGATGATCGGCGATTCGGTCTGGGACTGCGAGGCGGGCAAGCGCGCCGGCGTCGAGACCATCGCCGTCCTGACCGGCGGTTTCTCCGAGCAGGAGCTGCTGGATGCGGGCGCGGTTTGCGTCTACGAGTCGATCGACGAACTGCGACGCTCGCTGGACGAGACCCCGCTGCGCGCCGGCGGGTAGGTCACGCGCCGGAACTCCCACGGCCGAAGGCCGAAGGCTCGAAGTGAACCGATCGCGTCCCCGATCGCGAACACCTGCGAACAGATGTCTTCGCTCAACGCCACCAGCATTTTCGGTCGCGGGATCGCGGCCATCACCGTGATCGTTGCGCTGGCGCTGCTCGCAATGAGTGCGTTGCCGGCCTCGGCCGACCCACCGCCGGCGGCGGCAGGCACGACCAGCCACGGCTTTCTGGCGAAGGGCGGTGTCCTCACCGCGATCGATCATCCCGACGCGACGACCATTCCCGCCACCCAGGACGGACAGGCGGGGACCACGACCACCGGCACCAACGATCGCCGCGAGATCCTTGGCGCGTACGAAGACCGAGACCGGGTCGTCCGTCACTTCGTCCGCGACCGGGAGGGCCGCTTCACCGAGATCGAGGATCCCCCCGGCGGAAGTGACCTCGACGAGTACATCGACATCAACAACCGAGGGGAGATCGTGGGCTTCTACAACGACGCGGAGGGATCCACGACCAGCGGCTTCCTGCGCAGCAGGAGGGGACGGTTCACAAGCATCGAGGTCCCCGGCTCGCAGCTGACCGGGCCCCTCAAGGTCAACGACCGGCGACAGGTTGTGGGCGTCTACGTCAACGCCGACCCCAAGCCGAACCCCGACGGCACAACTCCGCCGGGCGTGCTCCACGGCTTCCTGTGGGACGACGGCGACTTCAAGAGCATCGACGTCCCTGGGGCGTCGGCGACCGCGGTGTTGGGCATCAACAACCGCGGGCAGATGGTCGGCTCCTACATCGACGCAGACGGCGCCTACCATGGTTTCCTGCGCAACAGAAGGGGCGCCGTCACCACCCTCCCCGAGGCGCCGGGGGCCGACCCGGCGATGGGGGGAACGCAGCCCACCAGCATCAACGATCACGGCCAGATCGTGGGTCTTGCCTACGACGCTCGGGGAGGATCGCGCGGCTTCCTACTCGAACGCGGTGTCCTTACGCCGATCGACGGCACGCGCGACGCGGTGTTCACTCGCCCGCTGGACATCAACAATCGAGGGCGGATCGTCGGCGACTACGGGACAAGAACGCAGGTCGGCGCCCGCAGCTCGAGGACTCGCCCGTCGGGCGGCGGTTCGAACGAGGAAAGACCGTCGTTCGGCGAAGCTCTGGGTCTCTAGCAGTTAGATGTCCAGCGCCGCCTGTGCCGGCGGGTAGGTCACGCGCTCGCCCTCGGCCACGGCGAAGTCGGTGAGAGAGTGTGGTTCGGCGCCCCCGCGCGCGTCCACGTGCACGACGTCCCAGCCGCGCGCCAGGAGGGCATCCGACAGCAGCCGGCGATGGCAGCGCCACCACTGCGCCTCCGCGCACATCACCGCCGTGCGGTGCTCCTGGGCGAGCGCGAGCAGGCGCTCCATCCCGGCGCCGAACTCTTCGCTCGCCATGTGGTCCGCGTAGCCTTGGAATTGGCCGACTCGCCAGCCGCCGTTGGGCGAGCCGGGCAGCGGATTGCGCCGCCCGCCCAGCTCGGGCAGATGCACGTAGCGGATGCCCGCTTCATCGAGCGCAGCCGCCAGCGGAACCGCGCCGAACCAGGGCATCCGCCGCGAGCTCGGGTAGCGGCGCACGTCCGCCAGGGCCTCCACGCCGCGCCCTTGCAGCAGGGCGATGAAGGCCTCGATGTCGTGCGTGGAGTGTCCGATCGTCAGGATCTGACCCATGGCCGACAAGTTAGGCTCATATCGCGCGAAGCGGGACTTCGACAGCACCGCCGAGCCGAGCGGTCGCCGCTTCGTGGTTCAGGAGCACCACGCCCGTCGGCTGCACTGGGACCTGCGGCTGGAGCACGAGGGTGTGCTCGCCTCGTGGGCACTGCCGCGCGGAATCCCCGCCCACCCGGACGAGAACCGCCTGGCGGTGCGAACCGAAGACCACCCACTCGAATACCTCGAGTTCGAGGGCGAGATTCCAAAGGGGGAGTACGGCGCGGGGACGATGAGCGTCTGGGACAGCGGCACCTTCGAGGCGGAGAAGTTCCGCGAGAAGGAGGTGATCGCCACGTTCCACGGCGAGCGGCTGCAGGGGCGCTATGCGCTCTTCCACACGCGCGGCAAGGACTGGCTGATTCATCGCATGGACCCGCCCGCGGACCCGGGCTACGAGCCGATGCCCGAGCGCATCGAGCCGATGCTCGCCCGTAGCGGGCCCCTGCCGCGCGACGAGCAGAAGTTCGGCTTCGAGGTCAAGTGGGACGGCATCCGTACGGTGCTTTTCTGCGACCACGGCCACCTGTACCTGCAGGGGCGCAACTTCACCGACTTCACGCCGCGCTACCCGGAGGTGCGCGGCCTGGCCCGCGAGCTGGGCGCGCGCCGGCTGATCCTCGACGGCGAGGTGGTCGCCTTCGACGACGAGGGGAGGCCGAGCTTCGAACGGCTGCAGGCGCGCATGCACCTCGCCTCGGACTCCGCAGTCAAGCGGCGGATGCGCGACACGCCGGTGACCTACGTCATCTTCGACCTGCTCTATCTCGACGGCCGCTCGACGCTTCCGCTGCCCTACGAGGATCGCCGCCAGGTCCTCGAGGCGCTCGAGCTCGAGGGCCCCGCGTGGCGCACGCCGGCCTACCACCGGGGCGAGGGAAGCGCGCTGCTCGCGGCCACCAGGGAGCTTGGCATCGAGGGGATAGTGGCCAAGCGACTCGACTGCCCCTACGAGCCGGGCCGGCGCACGTCCGGCTGGATCAAGGTCAAGAACGTGAACCTTCAGGACGTGGTGATCGGCGGCTGGACGCCGGGTGAGGGCGGACGGAGCGCGCACCTCGGCGCGCTCGCGGTAGGGGTCATGGAGGACGGCCGGCTCGTTTATGCCGGGAAGGTCGGCACCGGCTTCACCGAGAGCACGCTCACGATGCTCCGCCGCGAGCTCGAGCCGCTGCGCCGGCCCGATAGTCCCTTCGACGGTCGTCAGCCCCCGAAGGGCACGATCTTCGTGGAACCCCGCCTCGTGGCCTCGGTCGAGTTCCGCGAATGGACGAGGGGCGGAACCCTGCGCGCGCCCTCGTTCAAGGGCCTCCGGCCGGACAAGGACCCGCAAGATTGCGTCCGCGAAGCAGGTTCAGCGGCGCAGGACAGGTAACTTTGAGGGTATGGCACGTGCAATATGGAGCGGGGCGATCAGCTTCGGGCTGGTCAACATCCCCGTGAAGCTGTACAGCGCGGTCTCACGCAAGACCGTGCGCTTCCATCAGCTGGACGCCGAATCCGGCCAGCGGATCCGCCAGCAGCGGATCAACCCGGAGTCCGGCGAGGAAGTCCCCTACGAGCAGATCATCAAGGGCTACGAGATCGGCCCCGACCGCTACGTGACGATCACGCCCGACGAGCTGGACGCGCTCGAGCCTCAGAAGACGCGCACCATCGACATCGAGGACTTCGTCGAGCTCGACGAGATCGACCCGATCTTCTACGACCATCCCTATTACCTCGCCCCGGACACCGGGGCCGGCAAGGCCTACAGGCTCCTACTCGACGCGATGAGCGCCGCCGGCAAGGTGGCCATCGCGCGCGTGGTGATCCGCTCGAAGGAGAACCTGGTGGCGATCCGTCCCCACGGCAATGTCCTGACCATGGAGACGATGCTGTTCGCGGACGAGGTGATCCCTCCGGACTCGCTGGACGAACTGGCCGCCGCCGACGGCGACCAGAAGACGAGCGACCGTGAGCTCGACATGGCGCAGCAGCTGATCGACTCGCTGACGTCGGAGTTCGAGCCCGAGAAGTACCACGACGAGTACCGCGAGCGGATCCTCGAGCTGATCGAGCGCAAGGCGCAGGGCGAGACCGTGGTGATCGAGGCTCCGCCCGAGGAGCCGAAGGAGGTCCCGGACCTGATGGCCGCGCTGGAGGCGTCGATCGCGGGCGCGAAGAGCCCGAAGGGGGACGGCGCGGGCAAGAAGAAGAGCACGCGGTCCCGTTCCGGGTCGTCGTCACGGAAGAAGACGGCCGCGAAGAGCTAAGTGCACGGCGGCGAGCACTAGGTGGCCGCCACCAGGGTCGAGGTGGAGGTCGAGGGCCGGCGGCTCTCGCTATCGAACCTGGACAAGGTCATGTACCCCGAGGTCGGCTTCACCAAGGGACAGCTGATCGACTACTACACCCGGGTGGCGCCGGCCGTGCTGCCGCACCTGCGTGACCGCCCGCTGACGCTCAAGCGCTACCCCAACGGGGTCAACTCCCAGTACTTCTACGAGAAGCGCTGCCCGTCGCACGCTCCCGACTGGGTGCGGAGCCAAGAAGCCTCCGGCATCAATTTCTGCGTCTGCGACGATCTGCCCACGCTCGTCTGGCTGGCGAACCTGGCCGACCTCGAGCTCCATCCGTCGCTGTCCCTGGTCGACGACATCCTGCGCCCGACGGTGATGGCGTTCGACCTCGACCCCGGGCCGCCGGCCGGCCTCGCGGAGTGCTGCGAGGTGGCGCTGATCCTGCGCGAGGCTCTCGGGCGCCTTGGCCTCGAATGCTTCGCCAAGACCTCGGGCTCGAAGGGCATCCAGGTGTACGTGCCGCTGAACGTCGACGAGGTCGACTACGACAACGGCACAAAGCCCCTCTCGAAGGCGCTCGCCCGCCACCTCGAGGGTCAGCACCCCAAGCTGATCGTCTCGAGCCAGAAGAAGGAGCTGCGCCGGGGCAAGGTGCTGATCGACTGGAGCCAGAACGACGAGCACAAGACGACGGTCGGCGTCTACTCCCTCCGCGCCCGCGAGCGGCCGACGGTTTCCACGCCCCTCGACTGGGACGAGGTCGAGGCGGGAGACCCGGACGCCCTCGTCTTCGAGGCCGACGACGTGCTCGACCGCGTAGACGAACACGGCGATCTGTTCGCGCCGGTGGTGGAGCTGAAGCAGGAACTGCCGGCTCTGTAGTGTCTTTCACAGGATGGTCGACTGGTCGCTCGCCCGGCAGGTGGCGCGCCTGGCTGCCGGCGCTGAGGAGCCGGCCGGGCAGGTTTCGGACCTGCGCGCGCTCTGCTCGGAGATGGAGGCACACGTTGCCTCCTACACCGGCCTGAACCTCGCCGCGCCCGCCCCGCAGGCCGAGTCGGTGACACGGGCGGAGTGGACCGCCGTGAACCTGGAGGCGCTCTCGCGGCTGCTCGACCCGGTGGCCGAGCGGCTCGAAGCGCGGCTGGAATTCGCCGGTCCGCTCGCCGGAGCGCTTCGCATGGGCGCATCCGCGACGCTTGCGGCCGAGGCGGGCCTCGTCATGGGATACGTGTCGCAGCGGGTGCTCGGCCAGTATGAAGTGTCGCTGCTCGGCGGTGATGCCCCTCCCCGCCTCCTGTTCGTCGGACAGAACCTGCGCAAGGCGGTCCGCGAGATGGAGGTGGATTCGGACCCGTTTCAGCGCTGGATCTGCGCTCACGAGCTCACGCACGTCTTCCAGTTCCAGGGCGTCCCGTGGCTTCGCGATCACCTGAGCGGCATGATCCGCACCTACCTGAAGACCGTCGAGGTGCGCATCGAGCATGGCGCCGCCGGCGGACTTCCGACCCTGCCCAGTCCGGCGAACCTCGTCGAGCTGTGGCGCGACGGCGGACTGGCCGCGCTGGTCCAGACCCACGAGCAGCGCCGGCTCATGGAGCGCATGCAGGCCGTGATGGCCGTGATCGAGGGCTACTCGGAGCACGTCATGGACGCGATCGCGGCGGAGGCGATCCCCGACCATGCGCGCCTTCGGGCGGCAATGGACGCCCGTCGCCGCCAGCGCTCCGCTCCCGAGCGCCTGATCGAGCGTCTCCTCGGCCTGAACATCAAGCTCCAGCAGTACGAGCTCGGAAAGGGGTTCTGCGACACGGTGGCCGAGAGGTCGGGCATCGAGGGGCTGAACCGCGTCTGGGAGGCGCCCGAGGCGCTGCCGACGGCCCAGGAGCTCGAGCGCCCGGCGGCCTGGCTCGAGCGAACGAGCCGCCGCACCGAGGTCGCCTGACCACCGTCGTGTAACCACCGCGTCCGGGAGGTTTACGTACGTGTGTTCGTCGGTATACTTCTATCGAGCTTAGATCTAATAAACTTACACCGAGTTGAGCTAGGAGATCCATCAATGGCCACCCAGACCGAGCAGCAGAGGAAGGCGGCCGCGCGAAAGGCCGCTGCCACCCGCAAGCGCAACCAGGCTCGCGCGAGCGCGCGGCGCACCCGCACCGCCGCGCGTCGTACCGCCACGTCCGCCGAGACCACTGGCGCCGCGGCCCAGAAGACCGCCGAGCAGGGCACCGCGGCGGCGGTCAACCGGATCGAGGCCGTCGCCGAGCAGGCACAGCGCGCCGTTCTGATCCAGGTTGGTGCGACGCTCGAGGCCCGCGACGCGGTCGTGGACGCCGTGAAGCCCTACGTTTCCGGCCGCGGCAGCGCCGAGCGGGAGCTCGGGAAGCTCCAGCGCCGCGTTTCGACGAACCTGCGCAAGTACGAGCGTCGCGGCCGCACGTCGCGCAACCGCGCGGTTCGCGAGGCGAAGAAGACCCGCACCCGCATCGAGCGGGAGCTGCGCCAGCGTCGCAACCAGGCCGTGCGTACGGTGAAGCGGAGCAGCCGCGAGGCCGAGCGTCAGGTCGAGAAGGCCGTCGATCGGGTCGCGGTCGCCTAAACGCGACGCGCACAGACTTCCCCCCGGCCGACCGGAGAGACCGGACCGGGGTGAGGCTGCCGGCCACATAACCTCGCCGGCAGTGCAGTATCTCTCCTCCCTCGCCAGCGGCACCCCACGGGGTGCCGTTGGCATTTTCGGAGAGCGCGGGCGACCGGAACGCGTTCTGCTTGAATGAATCCGGATGCCTACCGCCGAACAGATCCAGGACGCACTCAGCCGCGTCATCGATCCCGAGCTCCGCAAGGACATCGTCTCGCTGGGCATGGTCCGCTCGATCGACCAGCCCGAGCCCGGCCGCATCGACGTTGTCGTCTCGCTCACCACGCCGGGCTGCCCGATCCGGAACCACTTCCAGCAGGCGGTCGCCCAGAACCTCTCGGAGCTCGAGGGAGTCAGCCAGGTGAACGTCGGCTTCGACGTGCTCTCGGACCAGGAGAAGCAGAGCCTCGCCCAGCGCCTCGGCCGCCAGGGCGGCCTGCCCGAGGGGGCGCTGGCTCAGGTCAAGAACGTGATCTGTGTGGGCTCCGGCAAGGGCGGAGTGGGCAAGTCGACCGTCACCGCCAACCTGGCTACCGCGCTGCAGTCCGACGGCCGGCCGGCGGCCGCGCTCGACGCCGACGTCTGGGGCTACTCGATCCCCCGGATGCTCGGCGTGCACGGGCGGCCGCAGGTTTCGGCGGAGCGCAAGATCCTGCCGCTCGACGGACCCGCCGGAGTGAAGGCCATCTCGATCGAGTACTTCCTGAACGAACGCGACCAGGCGATCACATGGCGCGGCCCGATGCTCCACAAGGCGATCCGGCAGTTCCTCGAAGACGTCGACTGGGGTGAGCTCGACTACCTGCTGATCGACCTTCCGCCCGGCACCGGCGACGTGTCGATGACCCTCGCCCAGCTGCTCCCGCAGGCCAAGTTCGTGATCGTCACGACGCCCCAGCCCGCGGCCCAGAAGGTCGCCGCCCGGGCAGCCGAAACCGCGCTCCGCTTCGACCTCGAGATCGCCGGCGTGATCGAGAACATGTCGGGCTTCACGACCCCGTCGGGCGAGCGCTTCACGATCTTCGGCGAGGGCGGCGGACAGTTGCTCGCCGACGACCTCGACGTGCCGCTGCTCGGCAAGATCCCGCTCCAGGAGGAGCTCCGGATCTGCGCGGACCAGGGCCGCCCGCTGGTGCTCGAGGACCCGGACGCGCCGGCCTCCCAGGCGCTCTACCACGCGGCCAGCGGCATCGTCGCGGCGACGCCGCAGGAGCTGGCGGTGCTTCAGGCCCCGTCCGGCCCGCCGGTGCCCGAGGTCACGGGCACGGCGCTGCCAATGGCGCCGTAGGGCAGTCAGGCCGACAGCGAGCTAGCCGGCCTGCTTGTAGTAATCCGCGTTGATCTGGATGTAGTTCTGCCACTCGTCGGGGAGCTGGTCCTCGGCGAAGCAGGCGTCGACGGGGCAGGCCTCGACGCAGGCATCGCAGTCGATGCACTCCTCGGGGTCGATGTAGAGCTGCGTGACGGAGTCGTAATCGGGCTCGTCGGGCGTCGGGTGGATGCAGTCGACGGGACAGACCTCGACGCAGGAGTTGTCCTTGGTGTCGATGCAGGGCTCGGCGATGACGTAGGCCATGTTCTCCTTCTCGTGTCCAAAGCTCTTGGGCGCGAGGAGCGCGGATTGTACCGTCGGCCCTTGGCCCGTCGGCGGTCGCAGAGGCGGCGTTTCGTAGGCTCCGGCAGGTGCTGGATCGAAGCGAGCCCGATCCCTTCCTCGACAGCTTCACGGGGCTGGTCGCCGCCCGTGCGCTCTCGACCGCCGCGATGCTCGGGGTGTTCGAAGCGCTCCACGAGAGGCCGTCGACGGCGCCCGACCTGGCGGAGCGGCTGAGCCTGGATCCGCTGGGCGCGGAGACGCTCCTCACGGCCCTGGCGACGCTCGGATACGTCGAGGACGCGGGCGACGGGAGGGTGCGGAACACGCCGGTCACCGAGCGCCGGCTCGTGCGCTCGTCACCGGAGTCGATCGCGACCTTCGTCGGAGAGCAGGGCGATCTCCACTGGCAGGTGCTCGACCTGCTTCCAGACGCGGTCCGCAGCGGCCGCCCATACGCGATGCATGAGAAGCGCCGCGGCGAGACGGAGCGCTGGGAGGCGTACATCCGCGGCCTCTTCGAGATCTCGCGTCACGAGCACGACGCGAACGCGGCGCTCGTGCCGGTGGAGAACCCGCGGAGCCTGGTTGACGTGGCCGGCGGCCATGGGGCCTTCGCCATGGCGATGTGCCGCCGCCATCCGCGGCTCGAGGCCACCGTGATCGACCTGCCGCCGAGCGCGGCCGTCGGGCGCCGGATCGTGGCGGAGGAGGGCTACGCCGGCAGAGTCTCGTTCCGGGACGGCGACGTGTTCGAGCTCGGCCTGGGGGAGGGGCTCGACGTCGTCTCGGTCTTCAACCTCGTCCACCACCTGCCCGAGGAGCGCGACCGTCGGCTGTGCGGGATGGCGCACGAGGCCCTTCGTCGCGGTGGCTTCCTCGTGATCGGCGACTCGGCGCGCCCGGAGCCGGGCGAGCCGGTGTCGGAGCACGGCGCGATTTCGAGCCTGCTCTTCTACGCCTGGAGTCACAGCCGCAACTTCAAGCCGTCCGAGATGCGCGCCTGGATGCAGGACGCAGACTTCGTCGACGTCACGCTGCATCGCAACCCGCAGTCTCCCTGGCGCGTGGTCGTCGTGGGGCGGCGGCCGTGATCCTGCTCACGGGGGCGACGGGCACGGTCGGTTCGGCGCTGCTCCGACGCCTGACCGCCGAAGGTGAGGTCGTGCGCTGCCTCGTGCGCGACCCCCGGCGGCTGGGGGACCAGCGCGTGCGGGTGCAGATTGCGCTCGGAGATCTCGCAAACCCGCCCTCGTTTCGCAACGCCCTGCGGGGCGTGAGGACCGTGGTCCACCTGGCCGCTTCGATCCGCGACCAGCCGCGCGCCTCGATCGAGGAGCTGAACGGCATGGCGACGCTGCGGCTCGTGCGGGCGTCGGAGCGGGCGGGGGTCGAGCACTTCGTGTTCTTCTCGGCGCTGGGCGCCACGCACCACTCGCGTACTCGCTTCTTTCGCGCCAAGGCTCTCGCCCGCGAGGCGGTCGAGGCCGCGAGCTTCGCGACGGCCGTCTTCGCCCCCTCGATCGTCTACACGCCGGGCGATCCGTGGCTGACGCTGCTGGAGCGGTTCTCGTACCTGCCGGCGGTTCCGGTGTCGGGCTCCGGCCGGGCGCTCTACCAACCGATCTGGGCCGAGGACGTGGCCGCGAGCGTGTCCGCCGCCCTCTCGGACGGCGGCGCCCCAGCCCGGCGCACCTTCGACCTTGCCGGGCCGCAGACGCTTTCCTACGACGACATCGTCCGGCTGACGTTGCGCTCGCTGGGTCGTCGCCGCCGGCTCCTGCACGTGCCGCTCCCGGTCGTCCGCGAGTCGCTGAGGGCGCTGCGGCGCCTGGGCGGGCCCGGCGTCTTCGCCACCTGGGACGAGGCCGAGCTGATGGAGGAGCCCATGATCACGAGCCGGGGACCGGCGGATGCGGAAGCGCTCGGGGTCAGGCCGCAGCCGATGGCCGCGGTGCTGGGTGCCTGAGCGGCGTCATGGCCGCCTTCACTGACCGCCTCCTCCTTCGCCGACCGCCGGCGGCGGCTGGCGCGTGAGCCCGGGCGAGGCCCCGACGTTCGCCAGGATCCAGCGCGAGCGTCGGCCGAACACGGGCGGCATGCGCCGGTCGGCCTTGCGGACGAGCACCAAGCAGGTCAGAGCGCCGGCGAGAGCGATCCCCGCGCTGACATAGAAGATGAGCTGGAAGCCGTCGACGTGTGCGGCCACGTTGTCGGCGAGCGCCTCCCGGACGACCCGCCGGCCCCGGCCCGGTGCGTCCCGCAGTCCGGTCTGCTCGGCCTCCAGGAGGAAGTCGCGAAAGCGCTCGATCTCCTCGGGGGTCGGGTCCCGCCCGCGTTCGGTGAGCCGACCAATGGTCCTCTCCCTCACGCGACCCACCTCCAGGGCGGTCAGCGCGGCTATCCCGATCGCCCCGCCCAGCTGCTCGGTCGTGTTGATCGATCCCGCCGCCTCGCCGCTGGACTCCGGGGGTACGGCGGAGAGGCCGGTGGGGTCGTTCACGGTGAGCACCACGCCGAGGCCGAGTCCCTGGAGCAGGAGGCCCGGGATGATCGCCCCCACGGACTCCGCCCCTGCGCCCACCGCGAGTGCGACTCCTGAGGCGGCCAGGACCAGGAAGCCGAAAACCAGGGGCCGGCGGCCCCCGATGCGGTCGAACGCCCGGCCTGCGAGCGGTCCGGCGAGGATGATCGGAATCGTGCCGGGGATCAGGGCGATGCCCGCGACGGCGGGGTGGATACCCACCACCAGCAGGAGGTAGTAGGGCAGCAGGAAGCCGAGGCCGAGCTCGATCGCCCCGGCGAGCAGCTGGCTGATGTTGGCGGCCAGGAAGTTCAGGTGGCGGAACAGGCGGAACTCGAGCAGCGGGTTGCTCACCCGCAGCTCCACGATCGCGAACGCCGCGAGGAGGAGCACGGCCGCCACCATCGGCCCGAGGGCACTCGGGTCGCCCAAGCCGGCGTCCGGCACCTGGCTCAGCCCGAAAACGAGCGCGGCGATGCCGAGCCCGAAAAGCACGGTTCCCGGGAAGTCGATGCGGGCAGCGCCGGGCGCCGGCCGGAAATCCGGGGTTGCCCTCAGCGTCAGCGCGATCGCGACGAGGGCAATCACGACATTGACGAGAAAGACGAGGCGCCAGTCGATGCTCGTCAAGAGGCCCCCCAGGAACGGCCCCAGCGCGGCGAAGAACGCCGACGCCCCCGCGAGGATTCCGAGCGCCTGGCCCCGCCGCTTCTCCGGATAGCTGGCGCTCACGATCGCGAGCGCGGTTGGCATCATCATCGCGGCGCCGATCCCCTGGGTCACCCGGGCGGCGATCAGCATGACCATGTCCTGCGCTCCCCCTGCCGTGCCGGTGGAGACCGCGAACAGGACCGCTCCGGCCAGGAACACGCGCCGCAGCCCGAGCAGGTCGCCAAGCCGGCCGCCGAAGACCATGAGCGCGGCGAGCGGAAGCACGTTCGCCGTCAGCACCCATTGGCCCTCGGACAGGCTGCCGTCGAGCCCGGCGATCACCTCCGGGGTGGCGATCGGCACCGCGGTCTGATCCACGAGGATCATGCTGTTCGCCAACGTCATGGCGGCCAGCGTCAGGGCCGCGTGCCCTCGTTGCGCGGTGCTTTCGGCGCCCGCGGTCACCGCGCCACATTAGACGACGAGGGGCCCCGCACAGGCGGGGCCCCTCGAGTCTCGAGACGAAATTCGTCTCTCGTTACATCATGCCGTCCATGCCGCCCATGCCGCCCGGCATGCCGGCGCCTGCGGCCTCCTTCTCCGGCATCTCGGCCACGATCGCCTCGGTGGTGAGAATGTTCTTGGCGATCGACGCCGCGTTCTGGAGCGCGGAGCGGGTGACCATGGCCGGGTCGATCACGCCGGCCTTGACCAGGTCGACGATCTCGCCGGTCTCGGCGTTGAGGCCGTGGTTCTGGCCCTTGGCGTTGCGGACGTCGTTGACGACGACCGAGCCCTCGAGGCCCGAGTTGTCCGCGATCTGGCGCAGCGGCTCCTCGAGCGAGCGGTACACGATGCGTGCGCCGGTCTGCTCGTCGCCCTCGAACGCGTCGAGCTTGATCGCGTCCTGGGCGCGCAGCAGCGACACGCCGCCGCCCGCGACGATGCCCTCCTCGAGGGCAGCCCGGGTGGCCTGCAGCGCGTCCTCCACGCGGTGCTTCTTCTCCTTCATCTCGGTCTCGGTGGCCGCGCCGACCTTCACGACCGCCACTCCGCCGGCCAGCTTCGCCAGCCGCTCCTGGAGCGCCCGGGTGGCCTGCAGCGCGTCCTCCACGCGGTGCTTCTTCTCCTTCATCTCGGTCTCGGTGGCCGCGCCGACCTTCACGACCGCCACTCCGCCGGCCAGCTTCGCCAGCCGCTCCTGGAGCTTCTCGCGGTCGAAGTCCGAGTCGGTGGTCTCGATCTCGGTCTTGATCTGGTTGATGCGGCCCTTGATGTCGTCACTGCTGCCGGCGCCGTCCACGATCGTCGTCGTGTCCTTGGCGACGACCACGCGCCGCGCCCGGCCCAGCTGCGAAAGCTGGGTGTTCTCCAGCTTGAGGCCCATCTCCTCGGTGATGACCTCGCCGCCGGTGAGGATCGCGATGTCCTCGAGCATCCGCTTGCGGCGGTCGCCGAAGCCCGGCGCCTTGACCGCGACGCCGGTGAAGGTGCCGCGCAGCTTGTTCACCACGAACGTGGCCAGCGACTCGCCCTCCACGTCCTCGGCGATCACCAGGATCGGCTTGCCCGACTGGATCACCTGCTCGAGCACCGGCAGGACGTCGCGCACCGAGCCGATCTTCTGGTTGGCGATGAGGATGTAGGGATCCTCGAGGGTCGCCTCCATGCGGTCCTGGTCGGTGACCATGTACGGCGAGATGTAGCCCTTGTCGAACTGCATGCCCTCGGTGAACTCGAGGTCCATGCCGAACGTCTGGCCCTCCTCGACGTTGACCACGCCGTCCTTGCCGACCTTGTCGATGGCGTCGGCGATCACGTCGCCGATCTCGTCGTCGGCGGCGGAGATGGCCGCCACGCGCGCGATCTGATCCTTGCCGGAGATCTCGGTCGAGACGTCCTTGATGTCGTCGACGACCTGGTCGACCGCCTTCTCGATGCCGCGCTTGAGAGCGAGCGGGTTCGCGCCCGCGGCCACGTTCTTGAGGCCGTCGCGCACGATGCGCTGCGCCAGCACGGTGGCGGTGGTGGTGCCGTCGCCCGCCACGTCGTTGGTGGCGGTGGCCACCTCGCGTACGAGCTGGGCGCCCTGGTTGGAGAACGGATCCTCGATCTCGATCTCACGAGCGATCGAGACTCCGTCGTTGGTGATGGTGGGAGCGCCGAACTTCTTGTCGATCACGACGTAGCGGCCCTTCGGGCCGAGCGTGACCTTGACCGCGTCCGCGACGGCGTTGACGCCGTCCTCGAGCGCGCGGCGCGCCTCCGAGTCGTACTTCAGTTCCTTGTGAGCCATCTGCGGTGTTCCTCCTAGCCCGCGACCTTGGCGAGCACGTCCGACTCACGCAGGACGAGGAGATCCTCTCCCTCGACCTGGACCTCGGTGCCGCCGTACTTCGAATAAAGGACCTCGTCGCCCTCGGCGACGTCGAGCGGGATGCGCTTCTCGCCATCCTCGTCCCACTTCCCCTCACCGACCGCTAGGACCTTGCCGCGCTGCGGCTTCTCCTTGGCCGTGTCGGGGAGGACGATGCCGCTCGCGGTGGTCTCCTCCTCTTCGATCGCCTGCACGATGAGGCGGTCTCCCAGAGGCTTGAGATTCATGGGCATTCCTCCGTCTGAAGTGCGTGTTCTTGGCACTCCATACCGCCGAGTGCCAACGGCTGGCACTCTAGCAACCGGAGTGCCAAACGACTAGTTCTGATGCGGTGCGGACGGTCTCAGCCGGTCCTGGATCTCCGAAGGCCTGTCGGAGATCTGCGAGAAGCGCACCACCGTGACCGTGTCCTCCATCTCGACCTTGCGGCCGTAGATCTGCTCGAGGAAGTGCACCATCTCGTCGAGGCGGCGGAACTCGGGGTTGTCGTGCTCGATGTCGCGCGGCGAGAGGTCGCGGGCCTGCTTGACCTCGACCGAGTCGATCACCGCCTCGAAGATCTTCTCCCGCGGGGAGTGCTGGAACCCGACCGTGATCAGCACGAGCTCGCCCTTGCGGTACTTCTTGCTCTTGTCGCCGAGACGGATCGTCGCGGTCTTGCGACCGCGCTTCAGCTGGTCGATGAAGATCGGCGAGTAGAAGTTGAGGACGAACACGACGCGCGCAGACTAGCGGCCTTCAGCAAGTCGCGACAGCGCGGACTCGGCCATCTCGCGCTCGCCCTTGTAGGCCAGTCGGCCGGGGGCATCCTCCAGCGGTATCCAGAGCGCCTCCTCGACCTCGTGGTCGTGGTCGGCGACGCTGCCGGAGCGGTAGCGGAACAGGAAGAAGGACACGTTCTTCATCACGCGCCGGCCCCCGCGTGCGTACCAGTAGCTGATGTCGCCCAGCTTCTCCACGCACTCGGCCTCTACACCGGTCTCCTCCCGGATCTCGCGCTGGGCGGCTGCCGCCGCGGACTCCTCCCCGGTGGGGTGGCCCTTGGGGAGCGCGAGGATCTCGTCGCGCACCCGCACCACGGCCACGAACGGCTGCCCCTGCATGCGCCGCACCACCACGCCGCCGGCCGAGAACTCGCGGATCACTCCTCGGCCTCCTCGCTCACGAGCGGCACGAAGCGCACGGACGCGACGGCCTCCGCGGTGCCGTCCCGGAAGCGCATCAGGTGCTCGCGCCGCCCCCGCGCGACCGGGCAGACCAGGGCGGCGCCCGGAGCGAGCTGCTCGAACAGGGCGGCGGGCGGCTCGCCGATGGCCGTGGCAGTGACGGAGATGCCGCCGAAGGGGGCGCGCTCAGGTGCGCCGCGGGACCCGTCGCCGACCCGTACGTCGACGTTGTCGTAGTCGAGCTCGGCGAGCACGGCCCGCGCGGTCGCGGCGAGGCTCTCGAAGCGCTCGATCGTCACCACCTCCCGGCACAGGCGCGACAGCACGGCCGCTCCGTAGCCCGAGCCGGTACCCACCTCGAGCACGACCTCGTCCCCCCGCAGCTCCAGGAGCTGGGCCATGCAGGCCACGATCCAGGGCTGCGAGATGGTCTGACCCTCGCCGATCCGGAGCGCACCGTCGCGGTAGGCGCGTTGCCGCTGGTCGTCCGGGACGAAGCGCTCGCGCGGCACCTCCCCCATCGCGGCCAGCACCCGCTCGTCGTGGATCCCGCGCCGCCGCAGCTGGCGGTGCACCATGCGCTGACGGCGCTGCTCAGTGGATGTAGTTCCTGAGTCGCGCGGGGTCATGCACGGTCACCTTCCCCCTGCCCAGGGTGACCACGCCCGCCCGCTCGAGCGTGGCGAGGAAGCGGCTGGCGCTCTCGCGCGACGTGCCCGCCAGGTGGGCGATCTCGGCCTGGGTGGCGCGGATCAGGACGTCGGAGTCCGGTGCGCCCTCCGCCTGGCGCGAGACGGTCTGGGCGAGCAGCGCGCTCGCCACGCGGCCGGCCACGGTCTGGAAGGACTGCTGAAGGAGCCGCTCGTTCGTGCGGCTGACCCGCTCGGCGAGCGAGGCGAGCAGCTTCAGTGCGAGGCCGGGGTTGCGGCGCACGAGCCGCTGGACGTCGCGGGCGAGCAGCGCCACGGCGGTGGTGGTCTCGATGGCCTCGGCCGTGGCCGAGCGCGTCTCGCCGCGGAACATGGCGAGCTCTCCGAACAGGGAGCCGGTCCGCAGCTCCGCGAGCGCCACCATGCGGCCGTCCTGGTGCTCCCGGGTCAGCACCACGGCGCCGGAGCGCAGCAGGTAGCAGGTGTCGCCCTCGTCGCCCTCGCGGAAGATGACCTCCCCGCGGTCCCAGCTGCGCGGGACGGCCACCTGGGCCACGGCCTCGAGCTCGCGCGGCTCGAGGTCTGAGAAGACCTCGGTGCGGGCAAGCAGCCGTGCGGTCTCGTCGCCGGTGGCCACGAGGCGGATAATGCCGGAATGGCCGTTGCTCCGACCGCCGTGAGCGTCGATGACGTCGAGGCCGCCGCCCGGCTGATCGCCGGGAAGGTGCGCGAGACGCCCCTGCTCCCCGCCGGTGAGCTGAGCCGCCGGGTGGGGGCGCGGGTGCTGCTCAAGGCGGAGAACCTGCAGCTGACCGGGTCGTTCAAGGCGCGCGGCGCGATGAACGTGGTGCGCCGGCTCCCCGAGGACGCACTGCGGGCCGGCGTGGTGGCGGCCAGCGCGGGCAACCACGCCCAGGCCGTGGCCTGCGCGGCGCGCGACGCGGGCGTTCGCGCCCTGCTCGTCATGCCCGAGGGCGCTCCGCTCGCCAAGGTGGCGGCCGTGCGCCAGTACGGCGGCGAGGTGAGGCTCCACGGCGGCACCTACGACGACTCCCAGGCGGAGGCGCGGCGCATCTCCGAGGAGGAGGGCATGACGCTCGTGCACGCCTTCGACGCGCCCGAGGTCGTGGCCGGGCAGGGCACCGTCGGCCTGGAGCTGGCGCGGGCGGCGCCGGAGGTGAGGCTGGTCGTGCTGCCGCTCGGCGGCGGGGGGCTCGCCGCGGGCGTCGGCATGGCCGTGAAGGAGCGGCTGCCCGGCGTGCGGGTCGTCGGGGTGCAGGCCGAGGCCTGCGCGCCCTACATCGACTCGCTCGCCGCCCACCGGCCGATCGGCACGCGCTCCGCGAACACGATCTGCGACGGCATCGCGGTCAAGCGGCCCGGCGACTTCACGCTGCCGCTGGTGGAGCGCTACGTGGACGAGGTCGTGACGGTCTCGGACGACGAGGTCGCGCAGGCCATGGTGCTGCTGCTCGAGCGCTCGAAGCTCGTCGTCGAGGGGGCCGGCGCGGTGGCGGTGGCGGCCCTGATGCAGGGCCGGGTGGAGGCGCCGGAGTCGGGCGAGGTCTGCGCCGTGCTGTCGGGTGGCAACGTGGACGCCTCGCTCCTGTCCGAATGCATCCGGCTGGGCGAGACCGCGGCCGGGCGGCGGATCGTGCTCTCGACGGTCGTGCCGGACCGCCCTGGCGCGCTGGCCGGGCTGCTGCGCGTGGTGGCCGACCACGGCGGCAACGTGGTCGACGTGGAGCATCTGCGCGACGGCATCGACATCCACCTGCGCGAGACGGCCATCAAGCTGGTGCTGCAGACCCGCGGCCCGGACATGAACCAGGAGATCCTGGACGCGGCCCGAGCCGAGGGCTTCAGCGTGCGGGTCGAGCGGGACGCCTAGGCTGCGCCGATGCAGATCGCGCCCGAGGTCGCCGACGCCGTGGCCGGCGGGCGGCCGGTGGTGGCGCTCGAGAGCACGCTCGTCAGCCATGGGCTGCCCCGGCCCCGCAATCTCGAGGTGGCACGGGAGGTGGAGGCGGCCGTGCGGCGTGGTGGGGCCGTGCCCGCGACGGTCGCGGTGCTCGAGGGCGAGGTGCGGGTGGGGCTCGACGACGGGGCGCTCGAGGCCGTGGCGTCCGGCGACGCGGTCAAGTGCGGGGTGCGGGACCTGGCGCCGCTTGCCGCACGGCGCGGCTCCGGGGCGACCACCGTGGCGTCCACCGCCCACCTGGCCGCGCGGGCGGGCATCGGCGTCTTCGCCACCGGCGGCCTCGGCGGCGTGCACCGGGGCGCCCGCGAGACGTGGGACGAGTCGGCCGACCTCGAGACGCTTGCGCACACCGGGATCGTCGTGGTCTGCGCCGGGGTGAAGTCGATCCTCGACGTGGGCGCGACGCTCGAGCGGCTCGAGACGCTGGGGGTCACCGTGCTCGGGTACGGGAGCGAGCGCTTCGCCGGCTTCTACCTGTCCGACTCCGGGCACCCCGTGCCGTGGCGGGTCGACACGCCCGAGGAAGTCGCGGCGGTCGCGGCGGCGCGGCGCGAGCTGGGCACCGAGGGGAGCGCGATCGTCGTGTCGAACCCCTTGCCGGTCGCTGAGCAGCTCGACCCGGAGTTGCACGACCGCGTGCTCGCAGCCGGGCTCGCCGCGGCCGAGGCGGAGGGGATCGGGGGCAAGGAGGCCACCCCCTTTCTGCTCGACTACCTGCGCCGAGAGACCGACGGCGCGAGCCTCGAGGCGAACGTGCGGCTCGTGCTGCGAAACGCGGAGCTGGCGGGCGCGATCGCGGTGGCGATGGCCGGCGCATGACCGGCATCGTCGTGCTCGGCGACGTGATGGTGGACGTCGTCTGCCGGCTCGACGGACCGATCGCCCTGGGGAGCGACGCTCCAGCGCGCATCGAGTTCGGCTACGGGGGGTCGGCGGCCAACGTGGCGGCGTGGCTCGCGGCCGCGGGGGCCAGGCCCGTGCTGGTGGGCCGGGTCGGCGCGGACGAGCGGGGGAGGGCGGCCGAGGCGGAGCTGCGGGCGGCCGGGGTGGAGACGCGGCTGGCGGTCGATGCTGACTTTTCGACGGGTACGTGCGTGGTGCTCGTCGGGCCTGACGGCGAGAGATCGATGGTGCCGGACCCCGGGGCGAACGACCGGCTGGGGAGGGGGGATGTGCCCGGTGCGCTGTTCGCGTCCGATGGTCATCTGCACCTCACCGGCTACTCGCTGGTGCGCGAGGGGTCGCGTCCGGCGGCGATCGCGACGATCGCGGAGGCGGTGGCGGCGGGGATGGGCGTGTCGGTGGACCCGTCGTCGGCGGCGCTGCTGTCGCCCGAGTTCCTGGATTCGCTCGACGGGGTCGGACTGCTGCTGCCGAACGCGGAGGAGGCGGCGGTGCTGGCGGGCGAGGGGGATCCCGAGCGGGCGGCGCTCGCGCTCGCGCGGCGCGTGCCGGAGGTGGTGGTGACCCTGGGCGCGAACGGGGCGCTGTGGACCGATGGCGTCGCCCTGACTCGGGCGCCGGCGGTGGAGGCGGGCGCGATCCTCGACACCACCGGCGGCGGCGACGCTTTCGCCGCCGGCTTCCTCTTTGCTCGCCTTTCCGGCGCCGGTCCCGAGGAGGCGCTTGTGGCCGGCTGCCGCCTCGCCGCCCGCGCGGTGCAGAGCGCCGGCGCCCGGCCGCGCTAGGGCTGGTTCGAGTTTTCCACGCTATACGAGGAAAAGTCGAACTAGGCCAGCACGGATTCCCGCCGCCGGCGGCGCAGGACCCGGGTGGCCGCCCAGCCCAGCGCGCCGATCAGCGCCAGCGGCACCGCGATCGCCGCGATCCGGATCAGCACGCCGGCAAGGCCGACCGCCAGGTCGCCCGCGTCGTCCACGGCGTCGTCGAACGCACCGCCCGCTCCGGCGCCGCCCGAGTCCTCGCCGCTGCCCGACAGCTCGACCGTCACCACCGCGTAGTTCGTGCGGAGCCGCAGGTCGCGCAGCAGGCCGCGCAGCCCGTTGATCTCGGCGGCCACGATGTCGAGCTGGCGGCGGATCGCCTCCGCCTCCTCGTCCGTGGTGGCCAGCTCGAGCCGCCGCAGCAGGCTCCGGCGCTCCGCGCGGGCCGCCTCGAGGCGGTCCTGCGCGGTCACGTGGCGGCGGGTCACGTCCTGCTCCGACTGGCTCTGCGAGCTCACCGTCGCCAGCCCGGCGAGGTCCGCCAGCGCGGGGCGCAGGCGCCCGGCCGGGATGCGCAGCTCGTAGTAGCCGCTGGCCCCGTCGTCGTTCGTGTCGAGCGAGGAGCTCAGCACGAATCCCCCGTGCCGGTTCGTGACCTGGGTGATCTCCTGTCCCACGCGGGGGATCTCAGCGTCCGGAGCCTCGAGGGTCATCGAGATCGTCCGCTCGACCCGGCGTCGCGGGGTGCCGGGCGCGAAGCCGGACGGACCCGGAGGAGCGGCCCGCCGGAGCGCCTCCGCGCCGGAGCCGGCGCCCGGTGCGACCTCCGCCTTGCCGCCTCCCTCGCCGCCTCCACCGCCGCCGGAGTCCTGGGCGACACTGGCGCCGCCCCCGCCGCTTCCACCGTCGTCGCTCGAGTCCGTCATCTGGAGATCGACCGATGCCAGTCCGACGACGATCAGAACCACCGTCACCAGCCCGGCGGCCGCCGGAAGCATCCGCCTGGGCGGCGGCATGTCCTCCCGGAGCTCGCGCAACCAGGTCCGCGCGCCCTCCGCGCGCGCTCGCGCCGAGCCCGGCGCGGCCGGAAAGCCGGCCTTCACCCGCTGGCCGAGCGCCGCGGAGAACTCATCGCCCGGCTCGGCAGCGTCGGCGCGCAGCGCGAGAGCCAGCTCCTGCAGCTCCCGGGCGAGCGGGTCGCCGTGCGTGGCCGCGCCGTCCTCAAGGGCGGCGTCCACGGCGCGCAGGTCGCGCTCGATCGTGGCCGTCGGGTCGGAGTCAGGATGCGTCATCGCAGGCCTTTCGCAGCTTCGTCATTGCGCGGTGGAGCCGGGTGCCGGCGTTCGTCTCGGACACGCCGAGCACGCGCGCGATCTCGGCGTTCGAGAGGCCGCCCGAGAACTTGAGCGACAGCAGGTCGCGCTCGTGGCCGTCGAGCGCGGACATCGCGGCGCGCACCGTCTCGCGCCGAAGCGCCAGCTCGGCGTGGTCCTCGGCCGTCGGCGCGGCCTCGTCGACCGGCTCGTTCTCGAGGCCGGCGCGCCGGCCGCGCCGGCGCAGCTCGTCGAGGGCGGCGTTCCGCGCGATCCCGAACACCCACGCCTCCAGGGTGCCGCGCCGGGCGCGGTAGCTCCCGCGCTTCCGGTAGGCGCGCTCGAAGGCCTGGGCGGTCACGTCCTCTGCCGCGGAGCGATCGCGCAGCAGCGACATCACGTAGGCGTACACGCGGGGGAAGGTCCGCTCATAGAGCGCGGCGAAGCTCTCCGCCTCCGTTCCCGTCCGCACCGGCATCCGCTCCGCCACAGCCTCGCTCACGCCCCTACTACGTACGTGCGTCCAGTTCATCACGCGCTTTTCCGTGTCAGGTTCAAGCGCCGTCGCGCGGGACCCGATAGACCTCTCGATGCCCCGCCCCATCGCAGCTGGAGCCATGCTCGCATGCGCCTGCGCGCTTTTCGCGCCCGCGAGCGCGCTCGCGCAGGATCCGCCGGCCGAGGTGCCCGACATCGCAGTCTCCCAGCCGCAGCACGTCACGGCGGGCCCGTCGCTCGGGATCGCAACCGCCTCGAGCACACCCGAGCTCTGGGCCACGGTCAACATCTGCGACACCGCCTCCGCCCCGAACGCGATGGGCATCCGCGCCGGCATGCCCGGCAACTCCTCCGGCCAGCGTATGTTCATGCGCTTCCGGGCGGAGTACTGGAGCCGCTCACAGCAGGACTGGGCGGCGGTGACGGGCGCCGGGATCTCGCCCTGGGTCTACGCGGGCCCCGCCCGCTACGAGCGCAGGCAGGCCGGCTGGACGTTCGAGTTCGCCCCGCCGCCCCCCGGCGTGACCTTCACGATGCGCGCGCTGGTCGAGTTCCAGTGGCGGAAGCCTGAGCAGCGGGTCGCCCTGAAGCGGCGCGGGAAGCGGCGTCACGCGGCGCGCCGCGGGCGTTCGCTGAAGCGCATGCGGCGCTTCGACCTCCGAGGCCGGACGGCCTCCCCCTCCCGTGTCGTGCGCTCGGTCACCCGGGCCACCGAGACCGGGATTCAGGGCGTGGACGGCGGCGATCCGGCCGGCACGTCCAAGGCTATGTGCCTTATCTACTAGGCTCCTGTCTCAAGGGGGAGGTAGCCAGGACCGAAGACTTCCTTGTGCGACGGAGGACGCTGATACCCATCGCCATCTGCGCGGCCATCGCCGGCGCGGGCGTCGCGAACGCCCAGACCGGCGAGGGCATCAGCTCCACCTGGGCGCAGGTGAACGTCTGCAGTCCCGGCCAGCTCGGAGCCCGCGCCCAGCTCGCCGGTGACGGATCGAAGTCCCAGATGTCCGTGCGCTTCACCGCGCAGTGGCTCAGCCCCGCGGGCTGGGTCCCGGTGAACGGGGCCGCCACGTCGCCGTGGCAGTCGGCGGGCTCGGCCGAGTACACCTGGGGCCAGGCGGGATGGACCTACAACATCGCCGTCCCCGCCGGCCAGACCTACGAGTTCCGCGCCGTGGCCGAGCTCCAATGGACCGGCGAGAACGCCCGCACCGAGACGTACACGACGGGCACCTGCAGCCTCAGCGGCTGAACAGCCGCGGGTCGTTCGTGATGACCCCGTCCACGCCGAGCTCCTCCAGCGCCCAGATCCGCCGCGCGTCGTCGACGGTCCAGACGTAGAGCTCGCCGCCGGCGCGGTGCACGGCGTTCACCAGGCGCCGGCTGACAAGGATCTGGTGGGACATGATCGCCTCGCAGCCTCCCGAGCGGATCCGGGCGGCCGCCTGGCCGGGCAGGCGCGCCCGCATTACGCGTGCGATCGCGTACGCCGGCACCGCCCACGGCGAGCGCATGTAGTTCCTCTTCACGCGCGGCACCGACCACCCGCGCGGCAGCGCCGGCGCCAGCTCGCCCAGGCGGTCGAGGCTCTCGGTGTACATCGTCGAGACCAGCGAGCGCTCCGCCAGGCCCCGCTCCGCCAGCCCATCGGCGACCTCGCGCTCGTAGCCGGGCAGCTTCATGTCGACGTCGAGCTTCACCCCGGCGTATGCCTCGCCCGCGAAGTGGTCGAGTCCCTCCTCCATCGTGAGGCAGTGGCGCGACGCGGCGTCCTCGTAGTCGTGGGCCAGCACGAGCCGGCCGTCGCGCGTCCGCAGCACGTCGAACTCGATCATGTCGACGCCGTGCTCCAGCGCCGCCTGGAAGCTCTCGACAGTGTTGCCGGGCGCGACGTGACCGGCGCCCTTGTGCCCTACGCGGATCAGGCCTGGCAAGCCGCGCACCAGTAGGTCGTGCGGTTGTCGTCGCCCTGGCCGCGTGCGCGGATCGGCGCGCCGCAGCGGGGGCAGGGCCGGCCGGCGCGGTCGTACACCTGCAGGTCGCGCGGGTGGCCGCCGGCCTCGACCGAAGCCTGCATGCGCTGCCTGATCTCGCGCACCACCTCACCCACCTCGTCGTCGCTCACCTGCCGGAGCGGGCGCCACGGGTCGATGCCGGCCCGGAAGCAGCCCTCTGACTTCCAAACGTTCCCAACCCCGGCCAGGTTGCGCTGGTCGAGCAGGGCGTCGCCGAGGCCGCGGGTCTGGTCGTCTTCCCGGAGCCGCCGCAGCACCGCCCGCTCGTCGAGCTCATCGGCGAGCACGTCGGGACCGAGCGCGGACAGGCGGCGGTCGAAGCGGGTGCGCGACTCGGTCATCAGCTCGAGCACGGGCCCGTCGAACTCGACCACCTCGTGCTCGGCGGTCCGCAGGACGAGCCAGGCGCGCCGCCTCGACCGGCCCCAGCGCTGCTGCCCACGCCGGTAGACCCCCCACCAGCCGGTCATGCGCAGGTGGGAGTGCAGCGTCAGGTCGCCCTCGAAGCGGATGAACAGGTGCTTGCCGTGGGCGTCCACGCTCTGCACCTCACGGCCACCGAGCCGCTCCGGCCAGCGGTCCATCGCATGGCGCGGCTGCGGGGTCTCGATCTCCACGATCCGCGTCCCGACCAGCGCCGCCCCGATCCGCCGCGCGGCCGAGTGGATGGTGTCGCCCTCGGGCATCCCCCTACGGTGCCAGATGCGCGACCCGCAGCCAGCGCCTCAGCTCGTAGCGCGGCACCACGTCGCGGATCCCTTCGACCACGTCCGACCGCGTCATCACCCGGTGGCGGAAGCGGGTCTGCAGCAGCCGGAGCAGCTCGGTCATCCGAGCGCGGCCGATGTCGCGCTCGAGGCGCTGCAGCGCGCACGAGCCGGCGAAGTAGGCGACCTCTCCGATCGTGAGGGGAGAGCCCCGCTCGAAGAGGCCCATCGTGGAGTCGAGCGGGATGTGCCGGCGCCGCGGGGCGACCAGCAGGTATGGGTTGCCGGGCCGGCAGAAGTTGACCTCCGGGTGCAGGCGCTCGTGCGAGTACTGGGCGAAGCTTTCGTCGAGCCACGGCTCGCGGAACTGGTTGTTGCCGACGAGCCCGTACCACCACTGGTGCGCGACCTCGTGGGTGATCACCTCGGGCGCCGGGATCGAGAAGACCAGCTCGGGGTACTCCATGCCGATCCCGCCCTGGAACCCGCCGCCGACCAGGACCACGTCGAGCTCCGGCGAGCCGTATGGGCCGTAGCGCCGTCCGAACGCGCGCACCGCCCGCCGGGCGACGCGAAGGCCCCGGCGCACGCCGCGCACCCCGGGCCCGGCGTGCACCCGCACGCGCACGCCGTCCTGCTCCCGCTCCACCAGGCGCAGCCGGCCCACGGCCAGCGAGAAGTCCCGAGCTTGGCCCGTGCTCACCCGCAGCACGCGCTCGCCGCCGGCGGTCTGCTCGGACTGGACCGTGCCGGTGGTGGCCGCCCGCAGCTGCTCCGGCAGGCGCAGCACCGCGTCCCAGCGGGCGCTCAGCGAGTAGAAGCTCTCACCCCTGTACGAGTAGGGCTGGAGGTGCAGCCCGTGCCGGTCGCGCACGGCGAGGACCGGGATCACGTTGCCGAGCAGGGTCGTGCCGCCGATGCGGCCGAAGCGGTCCGCCACGCGCCGGCCGCGGACCTCGAAGCTGAGCGAGATCGAGCCGCTCCCGCCCGGCGGGACGGGCGCCGCGAGCCGCACGGCCAGCGCGCTGCAGCGGACCCGCTCGGCGCCGGCCGCGGCCGGCGGGTCGATCGACACCCGGATGCGCCGCGGCCGGCAGCGCTCCGGGCCGTTCGCCCATAGCCGCAGCCAGACGCGCTCGAGCGCCCTAGGGCCGCGGTTGACGAACTCGATCCGCTCGGAGCCGGAGAGCACGCCCGCGCCGCGAGCCTCGTAGCGCAGGTCGAGCGAGTAGGCCTCCGGATCGGCGCCCCGGATCTGCACGGGCCGGGCGGCGGCGGCCGGCACGAAGGTCAGGACGGCCAGGACGAGGAGGGCGGCACGCACGCCGCGAAAGCTACTGCGGGGCGGTCTCCACGGCCTCCAACGGTAGGTCCCGCACCCTGCGCGCCAGCTCCGTCCGCGAGTGCACGCCGAGCTTCGCGTAGATGTTGGTGAGGTGCCCCTCCACCGTCTTCGGCGACACGAACAGGGCGGCGGCGACCTGCTTGGTCTGGAGCCCCTGGGCCACCAGCTCGGCCACCCGACGCTCCGTTGGAGTGAGCAGGCCGGCCGACGGCGCCCGCCCGCTGACGCGGGCCAGCTCCGCGCGCGCCCGCTCGGCCCAGGCGCTCGCTCCGGCGCGCTCGAACACGGCAAGCGCCGCCTCGAGCGAGCTTCGCGCCTCGCGCTTCTGGCGAGAGCGGCGCTGTAGCGCACCGAGGCAGAGCAGCGCCCGGCCGCGCTCGAGCGGCACTGGCGAGCCCTCGCTTAGCTCTACGGCCCGCTCGAGCTCCGCGCGGGCGACGTCCACCTCGCCCTGCTCGGCGAGGAGCAGCCCCCGGCAGCGCGCCGCGGCCGCCAGCGCCGAGGGGCGGCGCAGGTGCGCGGTCGATTCCGCGAACCAGTCGTTCAGCTCGGCCGCGCGGTCGAGGTCGCCGAGCGCGATCAGCGCCTCGATCTGGTCGGGGACCACGCGGGCGGCGCCCGGCTCGACGATGTGCTCGCGGCGCAGGAACTCCACGAGCGGCCCGAGCGCAGCCGCCGTCTCGGCAGGCCTACCGACCGACAGCTCGATCAGGCCGAGCGCGCCCCTCGCGAAGTGTTCGGCCGGTCGCCCCCCGGTCTGGTCGGCAAGCTCGAGCGCACGACCGGCCGTCCTGCGTGCGTCGTCCGCCTCGCCCGCCCCGGCGTGTGCGCAGGCCCTCAATGCGAGCAGGTAGGCGCAGAGCGTGGTCTGCCCGCCCTGCTCGGCAAGCTCGTAGCCCTCCTCGGCGTGACGAGCGGCGAGCGCGAAGTCGCCCCGCACGCACTCGACCTGGGCGGAGAGCACAAGCACGTACGGAAGCGAGCCTTCCTCACCCATCTCACGGGCACGGTCCGTAAGCCACTCGAAGGCCTCCTTCGCGCGGTCGAGCTCGTCCCACCAGAGCCAGACCACGCCCACCTGGAAGAGCGGTTGCGCCAGAGCGCGCCTGTCCCGGCAGACCTCTTGGAGCTCGAGCGCGGCGTCGAGCGTCGCGGCCGCCTCTGTCGTTCGGCCGAGTGCCGCCTCGGCCAGCAGGCGTACCCCTAGAGCCTCGGACAGCCAGCCGGTGTTCCCGGCTGCCCTGGCCGCGCGCTCCGCGACCGTCGCGTGCTCGATCGCCTCGTCGAGCCGCTCGCGCAGCCGGAAGAGGATCCCCGCGAGATTCTCGGCCGCCCCGGCCAGGATGTCGTCGTCGCCGCCGGCTTCGTCCATCGCCTGGCGGAAGAGCCGCTCGGCGGCGTGCAGGTCGTCGTCGTAAGAGCGCACGCGTGCGAGGCTGATGAGCGCGCGAGCGCGCGCGGGGCCGGGCTCGAGCGCCCCGACCACCTCGTCGAGGATCTCTCGCGCGCGCCGGCCGTCACCGCTCTGGAACACACAGAAGCCGAGCTGGACCCGGCGCCGCAGAAGGTCCTCTTTGGCGGACGGCGGCGTGAGCCGGACGGCGCGCTCGTAGAGCTCCGCCGCGGCCGGCGGCGCCCCGCGCGACTCGGCTCCCTGGGCCGCGTCCTCCAGCGCCCTCGCGACCTCATCGTCGGGACCGGTGGCGGCGAGGGCGAGGTGCCGCGCGCGCTCCTCGGGATCGCTCGCGTGGAGAGCGGCGCGCCCGTGCAGCTCGCGGCGCCGCGAGGCGTCCAGGGCCGCATAGGCGCCCGATGCCAGCAGCGGGTGGGTGAAGCGGACGCGGCCGTCGCGGACGTGCGCGACCTGCGCCCGGATCGCCTCGTCGAGCGCGTCCCGGCCCGCGCCGGTCACGGCCTCGACGAGCTCCACGGTGGGCTGCGCGATCGCCGCCGAGGCGGCGAGCGCATGACGCGTCTCGGGCGACAGGGCGCCCAGACGGGCATCCACGAGAGCTTCGAGCGCCACTGGGAGCCGCTCACCCGGTTGAAGCTCGAGCGTGCCGGCCTGGAGCGCCCTCCCGAGCTCCAGCGCGAAGAAGGGGTTGCCGCCCGAGAGCTCGTACAGGCGCCGCAGCACCGGGCGCGGTGGGAGGAACTCAAGCCGTGCCTGGATCAGCTTCTGGATCGCGCCGAGGCTGAGTGGCGGGAGGACGAGACGCTCGAGCGGCAGCGCGCGGTCAAGCTCGAGCGGCACCGGCTCGCCGCCCTCGGTGCGCCAGGCCGCGACCACGCCCACCGGGCGGCCGTGCAGACGCCGGGCCGCGAAGCGCAGGACGAGCTCGGTGGGAGTGTCCAGCCACTGCACGTCGTCGACCGCCAGTACGAGCGGACCCTCCGCGGCGAGCCGCCTGAGCACGCCGAGCAGCGCGAGCGCCACCGTGTGCTGGTCCGGCGACTCGCCGCCCGAGTCGTCCAGCTGCAGCGCCACCTCGAGGGCGCGCCGCTGACGGGCGGGCAGCGCGGCGACCGCCTCCGCGCATCCGCCGAGGAGATCGCCGAGCGCCGCGTAGGCGAAGCTCGCCTCCGTCTCCGCCGGCCGGGCCGCGAGGACACCGAGGCCGCCGCGGGCGGCCCCGGCGAGCACGGCCTCCCAGATCGAGGTCTTGCCGGCGCCCGCCTCGCCCTCGATGACGAGCGCGCAAGCGCCGTCGCGTACGGAGCCGAGGAAGAGCTCCGCCCGCTCGAGCTCTTCCTCTCTGCCGACGAGCGCCGCGCTCACGATCCTTCACGGCGACCCTACCTCAGGGCGTGCCGAGGTTCGCGCGCATCTCACCGCTGCGCACTGCCGCGATCGCATCCTCGGCCGGCTCGTACGTGCCGGGCCGTCCCTTGCAGAGCTCCGTGATCGCGTAGAAGATGCTCTGCGAGGACTGCAGCCGGGTGAGCCCCTTGACCTTGGCATCGTCCGCGAGCGCGTACTGGACTCGCCGCGTGATGTCCGCGGACGCGACCTTGTCCTCGATGTCGGCGCAGCGCAGCGCGTAGGGGTCCTTCTCGAGCAGCGCGTGGCGCTCCGCCACGTCGACCTTCTGCGCCTGCGGCTTCGGAGCGGCCGCGTCCTCCGAATCCTCGTCGCCGCACCCGGCGGCGATCGCGGCGCAGGCCGCGAGCGCGATCAGCGTCTTGTGCCTCGTCATCGTGCAACCTCCTCGGTGGTGATTCGCTCGGGGGAGATCCCCGCGCGCCTGGTCGCGTAGCCGGCCGCCTCGGCGGACTCCGCCTCCACCACGTGCAGGAAGAGCTCGTCGGCGGGGAGGAAGCTGGACCGCACGTGGCGGACCTGCACGCCCTCCGCGACGAGGGCGTCCGCCGCGAGCCGGAGCCGGTCCGCAGCGGCGGGCAGCTCGGAGGCGCGGGAGCGGGGGAGATAGCCCTCGATCAGGTAGCTCGGCATCGCACGAGCGAAGCTACGTCCGGCCATCCCCCGGCGAAACGGGGAGTATCCCCGGACTTTGACCGGGACTCAGGCGCTGAGCGTGAGCCGGCGCGGGCTCTGCCTGAAGCCCAGCTCGATCAGCAGCCCGCCGGTCGGCGATCCCACGACCGGCTCGCCGTCGAAGCGCTCCACGGCAAGGCGCGGCACCCGGCCGCTCCTGACCGCGTCGGCGAGCGCCTCGAGTGCGGCTCGGAGCTCGTCCGGATCGGGCTCACCGAGCGGCAGCAGCGCCTTGCCGCCGCGCTCCACGTACAGGACGGGATCGGCGTCGAGCGTGACGACGTAGGCCCCCGGCACGCGCGCCGGGCGGCGGCCGCTGTCGTCGTCGCGCTTCGGCCACGGCAGGGTGGCCCCGAACGGGTTGGCGGGGTCGGTGGCCGCCAGCACCAGCGCCCCGGCGGGCTCGTCGGTGCGCGTGGTCCGCAGCCGCTCGATCGCGGCGGGCAGCGCGAACTGCGCGCCGCCCAGGCCCTCCACGAAGTAGCCGCGGCGGGCCGTGCCGAGCGTCTCCAGGTTGGCTAGCTCGCCGTACAGCCCCGCGAACCCCCCGGGGATCCCTTCGGCGAGCACCGTCTCACGGGTGACGATCCCGTACCGCTCCAGCAGCACCTCGGCGATCGCGCGCATTCGCGGGCCGTGCGCGGGCGCGCCGGCGAACAGCGGGCCGGTGAGCGACCAGCGCCCCTGCACCTGCGGTGCTCCGGGGCGGCGGCGCCGGGCAAAGCGGCGGCCGGCATCGCGCGAGGCTCGGGCGAGCGAGAGGCGTGGAGCGCGCAGCGGCGCGAACGCGTCGTTCGTGGCCTCGCCCGCCCAGGCCAGGTCCCAGAGCGCCTCCTGGAGCTCGGCCGGCTCCGCCTGGATGTCCGCCACCAGATCGGTCCAGAACGCGGCGCCGGCTCCGAGTCGCTCTCGGATGGCTTCGTGAAGGGGGCCTTCGGGACGCTGTCCCTTATACGGGGGCGGGCCAAGCCAGCGGACGTCCTCGCGGAAGTAGAGGGCAACTCGGCCAGTGCGCTGCCCAAGCGCTCCGGCACCGACCCATACCACCTCCCCGCTGGAGCAAAGCTGGTCCAGTGCGGCGGGGGAGTAGGAGCGGGTGCGGCGCGGCAGCACGTCGCGCTCCCACACCTCCGGTGCCAGGGCAAGGCCCTGAAGCGGCAGCAACGCCTCCCGTAGCTCGAGCGTGCGGTCCACGCCCTGCCACGCCGGCAGGAAGCGCGCCAGCGCGCGCTGCTCGGCTGGCTCGACCTCCTTGCGGAGCGTCGCCAGCGAGGCTCGCCGCAGCCGCCGCAGCACCTCGGGGTCGCACCACTCGCGCTCCGTACCGCCCGGGCGGAGCTCGCCGCGCACGAGGCCGCCGGCGGCCTCGAGCTCGCGCAAGACCGGGCCGAGGTCGACCGCGTAGCGGTCGGATACCTCGCGGGTCGTGAACGGACCGTGCGTGCGCGCGTAGCGCCGCGCGAGGCGCGCGAGCGGCTCCTCGACGTCCTCCAGGAACACGGCCGGCAGCCCACCCGGCGGCACGGCCCCGAGCGCGTCCCGGTACAGGCCCGCGTCCTCGGCCGCGATCCAGCGCTCCTCGCCGCCGATGCGCATGCGCACCGCGCGGCGGCTCCGCTCGAGCTCGGTCAGCATCCGCCCCGCCGACACCGCCTGGAGGGAGCGGGCCTGCGCCTCGTCGGTCGTGAGGTCGCCCACGGCGCGCAGCACGTCGTGGAGCGCGTCGGCGTTGGCGGCACGGGTGCGGTCGCTCACGCGCTGGAGGTCCGCCTCGACCTCCTCGAGCGCGGCGGGGTCGATCAGCTCGCGCAGCTCCTCCTGGCCGAGCAGCTCGCGCAGCAGCTCGCGGTCGAGCGAGAGGGCGGCGGCGCGCCGCTCGGCGTTGGGCGTGTCGCCCTCGTACATGTAGGTCGCCACGTAGTCGAACAGCAGCGACGACGCGAACGGGGAGGCGCGCTGGGTCTCGACCTCGACGAGCGACAGCTCGCGCGTGTGCAGGCCGCGCAGCAGCGCCTCCAGCCCGGGCAGGTCGAACACGTCGCGCAGGCACTCGCGGTAGGTCTCGAGCACGATCGGGAACTGGCCGTAGCGCTTGGCCACCTCGAGCAGCGACTGCGCCTTGAGGCGCTGTTGCCACAGCGGCGTGCGCTTGCCGGGCCGGGCGCGCGGCAAGAGGAGAGCGCGCGCGGCGTTCTCGCGAAAGCGCGAGCCGAACAGCGCCGAGCCGGACAGCTCGCGCACCACCAGCTCCTCCAGCTCGTCCGGCTGCACGAGCACGAGGTCGGCGCTGGGCGGCTCGTCGGCGTCGGGGAGGTGGACGATGATGCCGTCGTCCGACCAGATGGCGTCGGACTCGAGGCCGAACTCGTCCCGCACCCGCGCGGAGAGGGCGAGCGCCCAGGCCGCGTGCACGCGCCCGCCGTAGGGCGACAGCACGCACAGGCGCCAGTCGCCGATCTCGTCGCGGAAGCGCTCGATCACGATCGTGCGGTCGCTCGGGACGACGCGGGTGGCGTCGCGCTGCTCGCGCAGGAAGGCCGACAGGTTGCCTGCCGCCCGCTCGTCCAGGTCGTACTCGGCCGCCAACTCGGCCGGGTCGCGCTCCACGGCCTCGCGGGCGAAGGCACCGATCGCCTCGCCCAGCTCCTTCGGGCGCCCCACGCCGTCGCCGCGCCAGAACGGAACCGCGCCGGGCGCTCCCGGCGCCGGCGTCACGATCACCCGGTCGCGCGTGATCTCCTCGATGCGCCACGTGGACGCGCCCAGCAGGAAGGTCTGGCCGGGCCGTGCCTCGTAGACCATCTCCTCGTCGAGCTCGCCGACGCGCCGGCCGTCGGGCAGGTGCACGCCGTAGAGGCCGCGGTCGGGGATCGTGCCGGCGTTCGTGACCGCGAGCTGCTGGGCGCCCCGGCGGGCCCGGATCGTGTCCTCCACGCGGTCCCACACGATTCGCGGGCGCAGCTCGGCGAACTCCTCGGACGGGTAGCGCCCGTCGAGCATGTCGAGGACGGAGTCGAGCAGCTCCCGGCTCAGCTCGGCGAACGGGTAGGCGCGCCGCACCATGTCGTGGAGCTCGGGCACCTTGAGCTCGTCGTCCGCGGCGGCCGCCGCGGCCACGATCTGCTGCGCCAGCACGTCGAGCGGATTGCGCGGCACCACGGTGGCCTCGATCTCGCCGTCGCGCATCCGCTTCGCGACCACGGCGCACTCGAGCAGGTCGGCCCGGAACTTCGGGAAGATGCGGCCGCGCGAGACGTCGCCGACGTTGTGCCCGGCGCGGCCGATCCGCTGGAGCCCGGCGGTGACCGACTTGGGCGACTCGACCTGGATCACCAGGTCCACGGCGCCCATGTCGATGCCGAGCTCGAGCGAGCTGGTCGCCACGAGGCAGGGCAGCTCGCCCGACTTGAGGAGGTCCTCCACGACCAGGCGCTCCTCCCGCGCCAGGGAGCCGTGGTGGGCGCGGGCGATGTACCTCTGCTCCTCGCCGTCGCTCTGCTCCGCTGCCAGCTCGTTCAGCCGCACGGCGAGCCGCTCCGCGCCGCGGCGGTTGTTCACGAAGACGATCGTGGAGCGGTGCCGCCGGATCAGCTCGAGCAGCTCGGGATAGATGGCCGGCCAGATGGAGCGCGACGTGACCGGCGCCTCGCTCCCAAGTCCCTGCCCGACCAGGTCGCCGCCGCCCCCCGCGGTGCCCATGCCGCCCACGGCGGGGTCGGTCACGTCGTGGGCGTCGGGCTCGCTCATGTTCTCGACGGGCACGTGGATCTTCAGGTCGAGCGGCTTCCGCATCCCGGCGTCCACGATCCGGCAGCGCCGGCCGGGGCCGACCAGGAAGCGCCCCACCTCTTCGAGCGGCCGCTGGGTGGCCGACAGCCCGATCCGCTGCAGCGGGCCGCCCGCCTCTCGTTCGAGGCGCTCGAGCGTGAGAGCCAGGTGGGCGCCGCGCTTCGTGCGCGCCACGGCGTGGATCTCGTCGACGATCACCGAGTCCGTCTCGGCCAGGAACTCGCGCGCCCGGGAGGTGAGCATCAGGTAGAGCGATTCGGGCGTCGTGATAAGCACGTCCGGAGGACGGCGGAGCATCGCCTGGCGATCCTTCTGCGGCGTGTCGCCGGTGCGGATCGCCACGCTGATGTCGCCGCCGATGCCCTTCAGCGGCGCACGCAGGTTCTTCTCGACGTCGTAGGAGAGCGCCTTCAGCGGCGAGACGTAGACGAGCCGGCCCCTGCCGGGCTCCGCCACCAGGCGGTCGAGCGCCCAGAGGAAGGCGGCGAGCGTCTTGCCCGAGCCGGTGGGGGCGGAGACCAGCACATTCTCGCCGCTCGCGATGGCCGGCCACGCCTCGGCCTGGGCGGCGGTGGGGCGCTCGAACGAGCGCGTGAACCAGTCACGTACCTGGGGGGTGAAGCCTGCGAGGGGGTCGGTCGGCACCAACCCACGAGCGTACCGCGTGGACCCCCTGGGCCCGCGCCAAGCGCGCGGCCGCTAGCGCGGCACGTACTGCTCGGCGACGACCCGGTGCAGCTGGAGGCCGGCCGCGTAGCCGGCCACGCCGAGCAGCCCGAGCGCCGCGCCCTCGGGGCCGCCGAGCAGCGCCCCCGCCGGAATGGCGGCGGCCACAGGCAGCGCGGCCTGCCAGCGGCCGATCAAGAGGCCGGCGAACGACCCGAGCAAGAGCACCAGCAGCGCTACGACAGCCATGGCTAGAGCCCCTCCGGGTGGCGGCGGGTGTAGCCGCGCGGCGAGCGCATGGTGTCGCTCCACCGGTTGCCGGTCTCCTTGCGCGCGCTCGTGTCGAAGCGGAGCCCCGCGACCACCATGTACGAGTGGCCGGCGTTCGCGTAGGTCGTGACCCACTCGCCCCGTCCGCGCTCGCCCCAGCTCATGAAGCCGGTCGAGTCGAGCGCCGTGTCGAGCAGGCCCGCGCGGTAGAGCGCGTAGGACATCGAGCCCGAGCAGTCGTAGCCGGAATCCCTCCAGCGCCCGTGCCCGCCGCCGTACTTGTAGGGCTTGCTCGCGATCTCGTTGCCCCCCGCGATGATCGCCTTGACCTCCTCGGGCGCCGAGGCCGGCGCCACCGCCAGCCCGTCGTCGCCGATGTAGGCCTCCTCGACGGCCGGGTCCTCCGCGAGCGTCTCCTCCTCCGGCGCCTCCGCGGCCCGCGCGCGCACGAGGCGCTGCTCGTAGCGGGTGGCGGCGCCGTTGGTGCGGCGCTCCTCGTCGGCCTCGAAGCTCCGCACGCTCCGCGCGGTGGCCGGCCCGAACATCCCGTCAGCGGTGGTCTCGTAGCCGGCCCGGTCGAGATAGCGCTGCAGGCGCTTGACGTCCGATCCGTTCGAACCCTCCCGCAGGGTGCGCGATCCGTATGAGGCCGCCACGGCGTCGGCGGCTGGAATGAGGCTGAGCGCGGCTACGGCTACCCCCGTCCGCAGCGTGCTGTGCATGCGTAGGTGCTCCAATCTCTTCTTCAGCGCCTACGGGGTTAGCTGTCGGGCTCGCGCCAGAAGAGCGGCGCTACGCGGCCGAGGCCGTCGACTCGCCCCAGAAAAGTGGGTCCCCCGCTCCCCGGCCACGGCGGCCGGGGACTCGGCTATGGCTCCGTACGGCGCGGCACGTTAACAGGATCCGCGGCGGCGAGTACCCGGGCCCGGGAGAAGACCGCGTCCATCATCGACTCGGTCAGCTTCCCGGTGAAGGTGTTCTGCTGGCTCGGGTGGTAGGTCCCGAGCAGCACGGGCCCTCCCTCGACCTCGTGCTCGGCCCCGTGCGCGAAGCGCGGGCGGGGCCTCAGGGCGAGCAGGCGGCAGGCGGCCTCCCAGGCGTAGGCGCCCAGGCAGACGATCACAGCGGGCCGGATCAGCTCGAGCTCCTCGGCCGCGTAGGGCAGGCAGTTGTCGCGCTCGGATGGCAGGGGCCTGTTGGCGGGGGGAGCGCAGCGCACCGCCGCGGCGATCCAGGCGCCGTCGAGCCGCAGGCCGTCGTCACGGTGGACCGAGGTGGGCTGGTTGGCGAACCCGGTCCGGTAGAGCGAGGCGAACAGCCAGTCGCCCGAGCGATCCCCGGTGAAGACCCGGCCGGTGCGGTTGCCGCCGTGTGCCGCGGGGGCCAGGCCGAGCACGAACACGCTCGCCTCCGGGTCGCCGAAGCCGGGAACCGGCCGGCCCCAGTAGGTCTCGTCCCGGAAGGCTGCGCGCTTCTCGCGCGCCACCCGCTCGCGCCACTCCACGAGGCGCGGGCACTTCCGGCAGCGCGTGATGCGCCGCTCTAATCCTTCAATCTGCGTCCGGTCGTGAAGAGCCACTGCGACCACGCATATACCGGAACGGCGAGCGCGGCCGTCACGCCGAGCGAGAGCCAGACCGACACGTCGCTCTCTCCCAGGAAGCCGAAGCGGACGGCGTTGACGAGGTAGAAGACCGGGTTGAAGTGGGACAGCTCCTCCCACGGCGAGGGGAGCACCTCGATCGAGTAGAAGACCCCGCCCACGAACGCCAGCGGCAGGATCACGATGTTGGCGATGAAGGTGGTGTGGTCCCAGGTCTCGGCGTAGATCCCGACCACCACGCCCAGCGCGCTGAACAGGATCAGCCCCAGCGCCACCGCCGCGGCCAGCGCGAAGGGCCGCTCGATCGGGACGCCCACCAGGATCGTCGCCAGCACGAGCAGCGACGCCCCGATCGCGAGCGCGCGGAAGATTCCCCCGACCGTGTAGCCGAACGTCATCTGCCAGGGGCTCATCGGCGCCGCCAGGACGTCATGGATGTAGCGGTCGAAGCGGGCCTGGAAGATCGAGGAGGCGTTGTTCGCGTAGGCCGCCTGCACCATCCCCATCGTGATCAGCCCGGGCACGATGAAGACCTCGTAGTCCACGGAGCTGACCTGGTCGATCCGCCCTCCGAGCGACAGCCCGAAGACGAGGATGAACAGGATCGAGGAGATCACCGGCGCCAGGACCGTCTGAGTCCAGAGCTTGGACACGCGGAGCGTCTCCCGCTTGCAGAGCCACACGAGGCCGGTCACGACGCCATCGCCTTCACGTAGACGTCCTGCAGGCGGGCGGCGCCGAAGTGCTCGCGCAGCCCCTCGGAGCTGTCGCGCGCGATCAGCCGGCCGCCGCGGATCAGCGCGATCTCGTCGCAGAGCTCCTCGGCCTCCTCGAGGTAGTGCGTGGTGAGCAGGATGGTCGTGCCCTCCGAGTGGAGCTGCCGGATGTAGCGCCACAGCTCGGTGCGCAGCTCGAAGTCCACGCCCGCGGTGGGCTCGTCCAGGATCACGAGGCGGGGGCGGTGCATCAGGGCTCGGGCCAGCAGCAATCGTCGCCGTTGGCCGCCGGAGAGCTTTGGGGCGCGCACGTCGCGCTTCGACTGGAGGCCGAACGCCTCGATCATCTCGTCGGCGCGCGGCTCCAGGTCGTCCATGCCGAAGTAGCCGCCGTGATAGACGAGGGTCTCGCGCACGGTCAGGAAGCGGTCCAGGTTGATGTCCTGCTCGGCCAGGCCGATCGAGCGGCGGGCGGCCATGGAGTCGTGCGGCTCGCCGAACACGGAGATCTGCCCGTCCGTGATCCGCACGAGGTTGCAGACCGCGCTGATGAGCGTGGTCTTGCCCGCGCCGTTCGGCCCGAGCAGCCCGAAGAAGGCGCCGGCCGGGATCTCGAGGTCGAAGTCCTCGAGCGCGACGGTGCCGTCGTCATAGCGCTTCGTCAGGCCGCGCAGGCTGAGCGCGGAGTCGTTCCGGAACATCCGATCGAGACTATCGACGCTCGTGCCGATGATCTGATTGTGCGCCGCGCACTGATCCTGATCGTCCTGGCGATGGCCGGCTGCGGATCCAGCGAGGCCGCTCCGGTATCCAGCGCGTGCGGATCGGTCGACGGGCGTGCCGCCGACCTCGGTCTGAAGCGCACGCGCGAGCTGACGTTCTGCCTCCTCAACGAGGAGCGGGCGAAGCAGGGCATTGCGGCGCTGCGGTACGACGCCCGATTGGAGGCCGCCTCCCAGGCGCACTCCGAGGACATGCTGAAACGGGGCTTCTTCGAGCACGACACCCCCGAGGGAGTGGAGCCCTACGAGCGAATGCTCGCCGCCGGCTACGCCGCGACCAATGCCTTCACAGGCGAGAACATCGCCCGGGGCGAGGGCGCCGAGAGCTCGCCCGCCGAGATCTTCGACGCCTGGATGCGCAGCCCACCGCACCGCGAGGCCATCCTCCATCCGCAGTACATCGAAGTCGGTGTGGGCGTGGCCTACACGGCGAAGGCCGCCATGTACACCACGGACTTCGGCGGTCCCCCGATCCGTTAGCCGAGCGCCCGGCCGTAGTGGCGCTCGTAGTACTCGCGGTACTCGCCCGAGCGGATCGGCCCCCACCAGGGCTCGTTGTCGCGGTACCAGTCGACCGTGCGCCGGAGGCCCTCGTCGAAGCCCACCTCCGCCTCCCAGCCGAGCTCCTCGCGCAGCTTGGCGCTCGAGAGCGAGTAGCGGCGGTCGTGGCCGGGCCGGTCCGTCACGTGCTCCACGAGCGACTCGTCGGCGCCGGTCAGCTCGACGATCCGGCGCACCACCTCCAGGTTCTCGCACTCGTCCGGCCCGCCCACGTTGTAGGCCTCTCCCGCACGACCGCCCTCCAGTACCGCCAGGATGGCGCCGCAGAAGTCCTCCACGTAAAGCCAGTTCCGCACCTGGCGGCCGTCGCCGTACACCGGCAGCGGGTCGCCGTTCAGCGCGTTCAGGATCATCAGCGGGATCAGCTTCTCGGGGTACTGGCGCGGGCCGTAGTTGTTCGACCCGCGGCAGATCAGCGCCTCGATCCCGTACGTGTGGGCGTGCGCCGAGACGAGCAGGTCGCCCCCGGCCTTGGTCGCGGAGTAGGGCGAGGAGGGGTCGAGCGGCGAGCTCTCGGTGAACGAGCCGTCCTCGATCGAGCCGTACACCTCGTCGGTCGAGACCTGGAGGAAGCGCGCCACCCCGCGCTCGCGGACGGCGTCCAGCAGCACGCCGGTGCCGATCACGTGGGTGCGGGCGAAGGCGTGCTGGTCGGCGATCGAGCGGTCCACGTGCGACTCGGCGGCGAAGTTCACGACGGCGTCCACGCCCTCGGTCAGCTCCAGCACGAGGTCGCGGTCCTCGATGGCGCCCACCACCAGCTCCACGCCGTCCGGGAGGTTCTCGCGCCTTCCCGCGTAGGTGAGCTTGTCGAGCACCACGATCGAGTGGTCGCGCTGCAGCAGGTGGACGAACGTGGATCCGATGAAGCCGGCGGCGCCGGTCACGAGCAGCCTCACACGCGCGCCCCCAGGTACGCGTCGAGGCCCTCGCGCCAGTCGGGCAGGCTGTGCCCGCGCTCGCTGCCCAGCACCGAGTAGGCGGGCCGCGGCGCCGGCCGCGGGAACTCCTCGGTGGAGCACGGCTCCACGCGCGCGTCGACGCCGGCCCGGGCGAAGATCTCGCGCGCGAACTCGAACCAGGAGCAGGAGCCGGACGCGGCCATGTGGTGCACGCCGTGCTCCTCGGTCTCGGCCAGACCGAGCAGCGCCTCGGCGAGGTGGCCCGTGAAGGTGGGGCTCCCGACCTGGTCGTCCACCACCCGGACCTCCGGCCCCAGGCCGAGCATCGCCTCGACGAAGTTCCTCCCGCCGGCGCCGAACAGCCACGAGGAGCGGACCACGAAGTGGCGCGGGTTTGCCTCCGCGGTCGCGCGCTCGCCGGCCAGCTTCGAGCGGCCGTATGCGGACAGCGGCGCCGGCGCGTCGCTCTCCACGTACGGCTCGCCCTTGCTGCCGTCGAACACGTAGTCGCTCGACACGTAGACGACCGCGCCCGCCGCCTCGGCGACGTTCCGCGCCCCGTCGCCGTTGACGCGGGTGGCCGCTTGCTCGTGCGCCTCGGCGCCGTCCACGTCGGTCCAGGCGGCGCAGTTGAACACCAGGTCGCCCGGGCCGATCGCCTCGCGCACGGCGTCGCGGTCGGTCACGTCGAGCTCGGCGTGGGTCAGCGCGACGCCGCCCGACAGGCGCACGAGATCCTGGCCGAGCATGCCGCCCGCACCGGTGACGATGGTCCTCACGGACTGGAGGATGTCACGGCGCGGTTGCCGAAGCGGTCCCTGCCGCGGACGTTCGTGGCGTCCGCCGGCACCGGGAAGACGGTGCCGCGGCGCTGCCGGACGGTCACCGTCCGGCCTCCGCTCCGGTAGCGCACGACGCCCCCGCTGGCGCTAGCCGGGCGGTACCGCAGGTCGCGGTCGCGGACCGCGGCCGGGTAGTCGAGCGTCACGCCGCCCTCCACCCGCCGGAGCGCCAGCGTGCGCGCGGGGACGACCCGGAAGGGGTGCGAGGCGAGCCGGTAGCGGTTCGCCGTGACCACCAGCCGGTAGCGGCCCGCCCGCAGGTGCAGCGGGACCTCCCAGAGGGCGCGGTACTCGCCCTGGTCGTCGACCTTCCACAGCGTTCCGAGGCCGAGATCGGAGTCGACCGTGCGGCGGCGGCCGCGCCGGCCGAGGCGCACGACCCGCACGAAGGCGCGGTCGAGCGGGCGGTCGGCGCCGTACGCCCCGCCGCGCCACGAGAACGGCACCTGCTCGAAGCGCTCGTACGCCCCGCTCGGCTGGCCGGTCACCGTCGCCGACGGTGCGCCCGGGTCGTAGGGCGGGCCGTCGGGCGACACGCCGTTCGTGGGGTCGAGCGGGTAGGCGGCCTGGGCGGGCTCGCCGCTCACGAGCCGGCGCGACAGCTCGGCCAGCTCGCCGCGCAACAGGTTGGAGGAGAGCGGGCCGTAGAGCGTCGAGCCGCCCTCGTAGTGCTGGCGGTCGTACTCCTCCGGTGTCGTGAAGTACTGGATGAACTCGTTCGCGAGCCCGGATACCACCACGCGACCGATGCCGCCGGCGGCACGGACCGCGGCGCGAAGCCGGGCGCCCACCTCGGCCGTCGGCTCGCCGGGCATGGTCACGATCAGGCCATCGCCGATCCGCACGGCCATCAGCGGCACGGCCTTGGGGACGCTGTCGGCGCCGAGCGGGATGCCGCTCTTGTGGCCCTGGCCGGGCACCGGCAGCGGGTTGCGGGTGCCCTCGAAGGGCACGCGCGTGAGGTCGAATAGCGGGCCGCGCTCCTCCTCTGAGCCGGTCAGGAACGGGAAGCCGATCATCGCGTAGTCGGCCACGTTGCCGCCCTCGGTCGGCTGGCCGCAGAAGCACACCCGCGTCCAGCGCGAGTCGAGCACGGGCTCGCGGACGGGACGCGCGGAGCGCCAGGCCCGCAGCATCGCGGCGGCCTCGACGCGCCCCACGTAGTCGGACGCCGCGGGACCGTCGCGCACCAGGCCGGCGGACTGATCGCCCTCGTTCGAGTTCCCGTAGACGTTCAGCACCTCCTGGCGGCGCGGCACGCGCCCGGCGCGGCGCACGCCTCGCTCGAAGACCCTGAGCGCGGAGCCGTGGTGGTCCTGGTTGTAGTAGGGGAAGCTCGACTTGGTCACGGTGCCGTGGTCGGCGAAGGTGGACCAGCCGCCGATCGGCACGCGCCGCCCGCGCACGACCTTGTCCACCCGCAGCACGTTCACCTGCGGGTCGATGGTGTGGGCCACCCCGGCCGGGTCCTGCTCGGCACTGCCCTGCCCTCGCTGGAGCGACATGCCGTGGTCCGCGAGATGCGCCTCGATCGAGCGGTTCATCGTCAGCCCGTGGAGCTCCGCCGAGCCCCAGCCGGCGGCGGCCCGGCCCAGGTCGGCGTCGGCGCGCCGGATCGCCTCCGCGATCCGCCCGACGAGGAAGGAGTAGAGCTGAGGGTCGGCGGGCTTCGGGTCCAGCAGGCGGTAGAAGCTGAGCGGGTCGGTCACGGTGGCCGGGCTCGGGGCGGCCGTGTTGAAGGTCTTGAAGTTGGCGTAGCCGCCCGGCCCGGAGTGGGTGTGCGAGGCCGACATCAGGATGGTCTGCTCCGACAGGCCCCGGTCGGCGAGCGCGTCGCCCACGTGCTTGACGATCCCTCCCGGGACCATGAACAGGTCCACGGCCACGAGCGCGATCTTGCGCCCGTCGCGCTCCAGCACCATGGCGCGCGCCCACAGCCGCGTGTGCTGGCCCTGGGCGACGCGGTCGGCGCGCGTCCAGCCGCCCAGGTAGTAGCCCGTGCGCGGCGTGATGTCGGCCTTGCCGACGCCGGCGCGCAGGCCGGCCGCCTCCGCCGACGCGGCGCCGCCCAGCACGAGAATCCCCGCGATCAGCAGGGCACTAGAGAATCTGCACGTCCGCGTTGTCACCGACCACGAAGCGATATGCCTTCGGGAGCGCCGGCCCCCGCCCGATGCGGACGTTCTTCCCGATTAGGCTCGCTTCGATGCGGAATTCGAGATCCGAGATCGTGGATCCCGACAGCACGATCGAGTGCTCGAGCTCGGCCTTCTCGATCGTGACTCCCTCTCCGATGGCGGTGTAGGGCCCGATGTAGGCGTCCGTGATCCGCGAATCCCGGCCCACGATCGCCGGTCCGCGCACCGTGGTCCGCTCGAGCCGGGCGCCCTCCGCGATCGCCACCCGGCCCTCTACGCGGGAGTCGACCAGCTCGCCGTCGATCCGCTCCATCAGATCGTCGAGGATCAGGCGGTTGGCCTCGAGCATGTCCTGCACCTGGCCGGTGTCCTTCCACCAGCCGTGGACGATGTGGGGGTCCACGCGCCGCCCGCCGTCCACGAGCGCCTGGATCGCGTCGGTGATCTCGAGCTCCCCCCGTCCGGACGGCTCGATCGAGCGGGCCGCCTCGAAGATCGAGGGGGTGAACATGTAGACGCCCACGAGCGCCAGGTTGGTCCTCGGCTCAGACGGCTTCTCGACGAGGCGCGCCACGCGGCCGTCGTCCAGCTCCGCCACCCCGTAGTTCTCCGGGTCCGGGACGGGCGTGAGCAGGATGAGGGCGTCGGGCTGCTCGGCGCGGAAGGTCTCGACGAGGTCGACGATCCCGTCGCGAAGCAGGTTGTCGCCCAGGTACATGACGAACGGCGCGCCGTCGAGGAACGGCTCGGCCGTGAGCACCGCGTGGGCGAGCCCGAGCGGCGCCTCCTGCTCGATGTACTGGATCGACACGCCGAACCGCGACCCGTCGCCGGCCGCGGCGCGGATCTCGTCGCCGGTCTCGGGCGCGATGATGATGCCCACCTCGCGAATCCCGGCCGCCGCGATCGCCTCGATGCCGTAGAAGAGGACCGGCTTGTTCGCCACCGGCACGAGCTGCTTGGCGCTCGTGTGGGTGAGCGGCCGCAGGCGGGTGCCCTTGCCGCCGGAGAGGATCAGGCCTTTCAATACGTGCCCCCGAGCTTGCGGTGGTCCCAGCTCACGGTGCGGGTGGGCACGAAGCGCAGGCCGACGCGCTTGGGTGCCTGCCGGCGGAAGGCCTCCTTCGCCTCGGGCGCGCCGCCCGCGTAGCGGTCCACGAGGTCCATCCCGTAGCCGGCCACCGCCTCGGTGTCGCGCTCGACCACCACGTCGCACTCGAACATGACCCCGCGCAGCTCCTGGTACTCGACGCCCTCCTCGATGCCGAGCGTGGCGCGGGGATCACGCTCGAGGTTTTTGGCCTTCTGCGACTTCGCGTAGGTCCAGCCGCGCAGTTCAAGGCCCGAAGCAGGCGGCTCGGCCGCCTGCGCAGGGTGGGGTGTCTGGTAGCGCACGTACCAGAGCGGCACCATGTGCGGCACCCCGCGTGGGCCGATCGTCGCGCACTGCATGACCATCTGCTCGTCGAGGAAGGCTCGGACCTCCTCCTCGGTCATCTCGATCTGGGTGCGGCGCGACGGCATGCGTGCGGCAGGGTATCCGGCGCGCGCTGCGCCTCACCGGCCCAGGCGCCCGTACGAATTTGTCCGAAGCGGAAGAACTTCGTGACGTTTCACGCAAAGTGGGTACTCCGGCGCTAACCCTCGGGGGTGAGGGGGAGCTGGATTATCGCTTGGCGGCGCCCGCCAAGGTCTCGGCGGCTTCGAGGACTGCGTGGCGGGCGTCGTCCGGCTCCAGCACGACCGCGTCGCCGGCGTCCTTGAGGATCTCCCTCGCCAGGTAATGGTGCCCCGCGAACGGGAGCTCGAAGATGACCGCACCGTCCTCGAGCTCCTGGACGACGTGGCGCTCCTCGCGCGCCCAGCGAGCCGGCTCCGGCGCCATCCATACCCGCGCGATGCGCGAGTCGGCCACCTCGCCCGTGCTGGGCCAGCCGTGCACGTCGGGCTCGATCCCCGGCCGCGGCTCGAACCCCTCGTCCAGCACCGTGGCCGAGCGGATGCGGTCGAGGCGGAAGGAGCGCGTGTCGTCCTTCTCGGGATCCCAGGAGTGGACGTACCAGCCCTCCTTGCCGTTCATCAGCTTGTACGGCTCCACCCGGCGGATGGTGAACTCGTCGAGCTCCTCCTTGTAGTGCTCGAACTCGAGCAGGCGGCGCTCCGAGATGGCCCGGCTCACCACCCTCGCAATCTCCGAGTCGTCGCCCTTCGCCGTCGTGATCCGAAGGCCCTCCTGCGCCGGATCCTCGCCGAGCGCGTCGACGATCTTCTGGCGCGCCGTGGCCAGCGAGCCCTCGGGCAGGTGCTCGCCGATGAAGTCGATCGCGGCCACGAGCGCCTTGGCCTCGAGCGGCAGCAGCCGCGCCGGCCGGGCGAAGTTGTCTCCGTACGGCTCGGGATCCACCTCGATCTGCTCACCCTGGACTTCGGCGTAGAGCACGTAGGAGCCGCCGCCGAAGTTCACGACGTTCAGCACGTCGATGTCCTGGCGGAGCTCCTGCTCGCTGAGCTGGAGCCGCTCGCACAGGGAGGCCACGTCGAGCTTGTGGCCCTCGCGTGCGGCGTCGATCAGGATCCCCGCGAGCGTGACGAGCCGGGCGAAGCGCTCCGGGCGGATCGGCGACGACTCGCGGTCGCCGTCCTCCTCCGCCGGCTCCGGCGCACGCTCCACCGGCGCGGCGAGCTCGGGCGACTCGGAGTGGTACTCGATCACCCGCTCGAGCCGCTCCCGGGCCTCCTCGACCAGCTCCGGCGGGGCCTCGATGCGCGCGTGCTCACCCAGTCCCAGCACCCACCCCACCATCTGGCGCGAGTTCGCGTAGTCGGTCTCGAAGATCACGCCGTCGTCGACATCGGTCACCTCGCCGGCATGGCCGAAGTGGCGCAGGGCTAGCCAGTCGATCCGGTCGGACAGCCAGATGCGGGCGCGGCCGACCGGGTCGCCGAGCTGCCAGTCGGTGCGGATCGCGTAGTCGCGCGGGTCGAAGTCATCCGGGCGGTTGAAGTCGTGCTCGGCCTTCGAGGAGTAGCCGACCTTGCCGCGGATGCGCGACACGCGGAAGACCCGCAGGTCGCCGCGCTCGTGCGACCAGCCGATCAGGTAGAACTGCCCGCCCTTGTAGAGCAGGTGGTAGGGGTCCACCTTGCGCGACTCGGTGGCGTCGCGCCCGATCGTGTAGTAGTCGAACACGATCGTCTTGCGGCGGAAGATGGCCGTCTCGAGCTTCGAGAGGCGCTGCGACAGGTCCCGGCTGCCGGCCCCCGCCTTGACCGCGAGCGTGACCGAGCGCTCCTCGGGCGCGTCGAGCGGCGACGGCTTGCCCCACGAGAGCTGCTGGAGCGCCAGTCGCAGCGGCTCGGCGTAGGCGAACTCGCCGTCGAGCAGCGACAGCGCCATTCGCAGCGCGCCCAGCTCCTCGTCGGTGAACTCGATCGCCGAGAGGTAGAAGTTCTCCGGCGGGAGGGAGTAGTTCTCGGCCTCGTAGTAGCCCTCGGCGGGCTTGTCGACCTTGAGGTGGATCCCGAGCGAGTCGAGCTCCGCGCGGTCGGCGTAGAAGCGGCGCGCGAAGGCCTCGTCGTTCATCTGCGAGTAGCCCTCGACGTCCTGCTTGATCTCGAGTGCGGACACCGGGCGGCGCTCGGCCATGAGGAACGAGATCAGCGAGAGCTGCCGGATCAGCTTTTCGGTGTCCTTGGCCATCGGCCCCTCAAAGATAAGTGGGAAACCCAGGCGGAGCCGCCCCCTGCAGGAACGCCTCCGCAATTTGCGGAAATCTGCACCCTTTGCGCGGGTTTCCGGCCCCTGAACGCTGCAAGGACGAACCCGGCCGCGACAACCCGCCGCAGAGGGGGAACATCCCACCTCCAACGTCGGGAGGAAGCTGGGTTTGGACGAGATCGTGCTGGTGCTGGGCGCGGTGTGGTGCGTGCTCGCCGTGCTCGTATTCCTGCTGATCCGCCCTGCCCTGCGCTCCGGCGCCCGTCACGACGCCCTGTCGGCGCGCGCCGCCTCCGAGATGTGGGCCGCTCCGCCGCCGCCGGAGGTGGCGCCCAGGCGGCCGGCCGCCCCGCACGAGCGGGCGGCGCACCTGCTCGAGACCGGCTACCTCGGCCTGGTGCACGATCGGCTCTGCAGCTACGTGCGCGTGCTGCTGGGGCTGGAGCGCGCCTGGCTGCTCCTGCGCGACCCGGACCACCCCGACGAGGTCGTCGTGGCGGCCGCGCGCGGGAGCGATCCGGAGCAGGTCGGCTGGCGCCTGCCGGCGGATCCGGGCGTGATGGGGCAGATGCTCCGCTCGCCACGCCCCACGGTGCTTCCGGCGCCCAATGGCACGGCCGACGACCCGGGCGCCTCCGTCGCGCGCGGCATGCGGCTCATGGCCACGGCGCCCGTGAGCTGGGAGGGAAGCGTGCGCGGGGCGCTCGCCGTGGGGACCCGCGATCCGGCGCGCGTGCTCAGCGTCGACGACCTCGAGCTGCTGGGAGAGGTGGCCTGGCTCTCGGGCGCCGCGCTGGCCGGGCACGAGCGCCGCGCGGAGCTGGCCGGCACCGTCGCCGCCCAGGTGGACGCGCTGGCCACCGCGCTGTCGGTGTGGGACGGCCAGACGCGCGACCACTCGGACACCGTGGTCGAGCTCGCCCGGATGACCGGCGCGCGCATGGCGCTCGACCCCGTCGAGCTGCTCGAGCTCGAGCTCGCCGCGCTGCTGCACGACGTGGGCAAGCTGCGCGTGCCGCGCGAGATCCTGCGAAAGCCCGGCGAGCTCTCGGACCGGGAGCGCGGCCTGATGCGAAACCACCCGATGTGGGGCGCGGAGCTCGTGTCGGGCGTGCCGGGACTCCAAGCCGTGGCCCTGATCGTCCGCCACCACCACGAGCGCGTGGACGGCTCGGGCTACCCGGGCGGCCTGTCGGGCGTCCGGATCCCGGTGGCGTCGCGGATCATGGCCGTCTGCGATGCCTACGGGGCGATGACCGAGCGGCGTCCCTACCGGCAGGAGCGCGCCCCCCAGGAGGCGCTCGCCGAGCTGCGCGACCAGGCCGGGAGCCAGTTCGACCCGGCGGTGGTGGAGGCGCTCGAGGCCGAGGTCGGGGTCAGGCCACTGGCGCTCGCCTGAGCGGCGTCCGCTCGAGGGGGTGTGTCAGCTCAGGGCACACATGCGGCCCTCAGGTGACACACCCCTTCGACCTGGGCTCTAGGCGGCCCGCTCGCCGAAGTACGCCGACGCCGAGATGCCCCGGTCGAAGTCGGACCAGCGGGCGCCCTCGGCGAGCGTGCGCTCGATCCGGTCGAAGCTGCCGAGGTTGCCGCCGAGGTTGTCCACGAAGTGGACCAGCGTGGCCTCGCGCGTGCATGGCACCACCGGGCTGCCGTGCTCGAGCTTGCCGTGGTGGCTCAGCACGATGTGCAGCAGGGCGTCCGCGTCGTCCTTGGGGAAGCCGTCGATCTCCTCGATCGCACGGCGGACCATGTAGTAGCCGAGCGGGATCTCGCCGATCAGCTTGCCGGCGTCGGTGAGCTCGATCGCCCCGTTGACCGAGCTGTAGGCCTCGACCTTGCCGATGTCGTGCAGCAACGCGCCGGTCACGGCGAGATCGCGATCGAGACCGGTGGTGAAGGTCTGCGCCAGCGCGTTGACGCCCTGGGCCACCGACAGGCAGTGCTCGAGCAGCCCGTGCCGGTAGGCCTGGTGGTAGTACTTGGCGGCCGGCGCCTCGTGGTAGGCCGGGCCGATCAGACGCCGCAGGAGGGCCTGCAGGTGGGGGCGCTGGATCGTGTCCACCAGCGAGTCGAGGTCGGCGCTCAGCTGGCCGTAGGGGATGGGGGACCCCTCCATGAGGTCGATCAGGTCGTACTCGCCCTCCATCGCGGCGCGCATCCGCTTGATCGTGAGCGCCCCGCCGTAGCGCTCGTCGACGCAGTACTGGCCGAGCACGCGCACGATCGCGCCACTCGGGCAGATCGGGGCCAGCCGCTCGACGTCGTCCCAGATCACCGCCTCGGTGGAGCCCGTGACGTCGCCGAGGCGCAGCTTCAGGAACGGCTCGCCGGAGCGCCGCTGGCGGCGGCTGTAGGCCCTCACGACGAAGATCGTGTTGACCTCCTGACCGTCTGACAGGTCTCGCACGAAGACCTTCGAGGGCATGAGCGTGGGCTGCTCCATCGGGCTTGCCACGGTAATCCTGGATTCGGACGGGATAGGGTGCACGACGATGGAGTCGCCCCCCGCCGCCAGCGTCTGACATGACAGTGCTCGTGGCCGGCGGGACGGGCTTCCTGGGCACGGCGGTCGTGCGAGAGCTGCTGCGCCACGGCTACGCCGTGGCCGCCACCTGCATCGTCGAGGAGGAGCGCGAGAGGCTTGCCTCGGAGCCGGTCGAGGTGATCATGGTGGATCTGTTCGACGCCGCCGCCGCCGACGCGGCCGTGCAGGGCGTGGACGATCTCGAGGCCGTGGTCAACCTGGTCGGCGGCTTCGCCGACGGGCCTCGGGTGCACGAGACGGACCCGGAGCAGTTCGACCGCATGATGAGGCTCAACCTCACGCCGGCCTTCCTGCTGGCGCGGGCGGCGATGCCGCGCCTGATCGAGCGGGGCGGCGGCGCGTTCGTGTGCGTCTCGGCGCGCACGGCCCTGCGCCCCTACCCCGGCGGCGCCGCCTACAGCGTGGCCAAGGCCTCGGTGCTGGCGCTGATCAACGCGCTGGACGTTGAGTACCGCCGCGAGGCCGTGCGCTGCAACGCGATCCTGCCGAGCGTGATCGACACGCCGGCGAACCGGGAGGCGCAGCCGGACGCCGACCACTCGAAGTGGGTGCAGCCGGAGGAGATCGCACGGGTCGTGCGTTTCCTCGTCTCGGACGAGTCCGCGGTGACGAGCGGGGCCGCGGTGCCGGTCTACGGCCGTGCGTAGTAGTCCAGCGTCAGCCGCCCGATCTCGGCGGTGGCGTTCCCGTTCTGGATTGCTCCTATCGGTGCGCCGATGAACGGGATCAGGCGGCCGGCGTAGCGGCGCGCCATCCGCCTGGCGAGGTACTTGAGGAGGCGGCGGTGCAGGCGGTCGGTGCCGCGGGAGGCGAGCGCCTTCTCCGCCAGCGCCCACGCCATCAGCTTGCCCATCCCGTCGAGTGCCTCCCGCGCCTCGGCCGGCGTCTCGTAGACGCCCTGAAGCGCGAGGAGCTCGGCCGGCCGCATCGGGTGGCGCGGGTCATAGCCGTATGCGGCGGCGATGTAGAACACCATGCGGCTCTGGATCCAGATCAGGGCGACCACGTCGGGGGCCGCGGTGATCGCCCCGCCCACGCCCAGGATGCCTCCCTCCACGCGCGCGAGGCGCACGTGCTTCTTGTAGGCCACCCGGGCGAGCTCCTCCGGGGCGTGGCCGGCCCCGGCGGCGCGCACCCATTCCTCGGCCTGTGGCCCGAAGCGCTCCGACGCCGCAAGCGCGATGTACTCGGGCGCCCGCTCGGGCTCGGCGAGGATGCGGTTCCAGAGCGCCCCCGGCGGGCGCTCCATTCGCGGGATGTGCTCGGTTTCAGCAGCCATGGTCGAGGTAACCTCAGACCATGGCAGAGACGAGGACATCACTTCGCCACGGCATCCTCAGCGACGAGCATGCAGGCGACCGCGAGCAGCTGATCGAGATGCTCACGAAGGCGTACTGGATGGAGATCGAGACCGTCATGAGCTACACGGCGAACTCGATCAACCCCGACGGCGTCCGCGCCCAGGAGATCATCGAGTCGCTCGAGGAGGACATCCAGGAGGAGCTCGGCCACGCGCGCCAGTTCGGCGAGCGGATCAAGGAGCTATACGGGGTCGTCCCCGGCTCGCTCGACTTCCACGCGGAGCAGTCCTACCTGCAGCCGCCCGACGACCAGGTCGACATCGTCCACGTCATCAAGGGCGTGATCGAGGCCGAGTCCGGCGCCATCGAGCACTACAACCAGATCATCGAGTTCTGCGAGGGCAAGGACCCCGTGACGCAGGACATGGTGACCGAGATCCTCCACGACGAGGAAGGCCACCGGCGCCTGTTCGAGGGCTTCCTGCGCGAGTACGCCATAGAGGGGCTGGCGTAGCCGCATGGACCTCAAATTGGAGGTTGTGCCGATGCCCGTCACCGACGTGGACGCCGCGAAGGCGTTCTACACCGAGCAGGTGGGCTTCAACCTCGACCACGACATTGAGCCGGGCGGCGGGATGCGGGTCGTGCAGATGACGCCGCCCGGCTCGGCCTGCTCGGTCGTGATCGGCGAAGGGCTGCCGCTCGGCGAGCCCGGCTCGGTGAAGGGCGTGCAGCTCGTCGTCGAGGACATCGAAGCGGTGCGCGAGGCCATGCTCGGACGCGGCGTCCAGGTTGGCGAGGTCATGCAGCTCGGCCCCGAAGGCGCCCCCGGCTCGCGCTTCTGCTTCTTCGAGGACCTCGACGGCAACGGCTGGGCCATCCAAGAGCGCTGAAGCGCCCCCGCACCGCGCCCACCGACTGTCGACTTCGTCGGCGCCAGCCCGACAAACTCGACACTCGGCCGGCGGACCCGGCACGTGGAGCCGGGCCGGGCGTCGCCGCTACCATCGTTTCGCTGCTCGGCGAGGTAGCTCAGTTGGTAGAGCACACGACTGAAAATCGTGGTGTCGCCAGTTCGATTCTGGCCCTCGCCATTTCCCGGCTGCGGCGCGCCAGTTTTCTGGGCCCGTCGTCGGGTAGCCGCGCCCCATGCGGATCGTCGTCATCGGGGCCACGGGCAACGTGGGAACGAGTGTGCTTCGCTCGCTCGCCGACGAGCCCGCCGTCGACTCGATCCTCGGCGTGGCCCGCCGCATGCCCGGGCTCGGCTTCCCGAAGACCGACTGGGCGCGCGCGGACATCACCCGTGACGACCTCGTTCCCCTTCTCCGCGGGGCCGATGCGGTTATCCACCTCGCCTGGCTGATCCAGCCGGGCCGCGACGAGGCGACGCTGCGCGCGACCAACGTCGACGGCAGCGCGCGCGTGTTCGAGGCCGTCGCGGCGGCCGGAGCTCCCTCGCTCGTGTACGCGTCGTCGGTGGGCGCCTACTCGCCCGGCCCCAAGGACCGCCGGGTCGATGAGAGCTGGCCGACCGACGGCATCGAGTCCTCGTTCTACTCGCGCCACAAGGCCGAGGTCGAGCGCCTGCTGGACCGCTTCGAGCGCGAGAGCCCCTCCGTGCGCGTGGTGCGGCTCCGGCCCGGCCTCGTCTTCAAGCGCGACGCCGCCACCGGCATCCGGCGCCTGTTCGCGGGCCCCTTCCTCCCCAGCCCGCTGGTCCGTCGCGAGCTGGTGCCGATCGTGCCGCGGACCGAGCGCCTCGTCTTCCAGGCGGTGCACTCCTACGACGTCGGCGACGCGTACCGGCTGGCCGCCCTCTCCGGTGCGCGCGGCGCCTTCAACGTCGCCGCCGAGCCGGTGCTCGACCCGGCGGAGCTGGGGCGCGTGCTGTCGGCGCGCCCGATCCCGGTCCATCCCGGCCTCCTGCGGGCGGGTGCCGCGCTCAGCTACCGGCTGCACCTGCAGCCCTCGGAGCCGGGCTGGCTCGACATGGGCCTGGCCGTGCCGCTGATGGACACGACGCGGGCCCGCACCGAGCTCGGCTGGGAGCCCCGGCGTGGAGCAGACGATGCCCTCCGCGAGCTGATCGCGGGGATGCGGGAGCGCGCCGGCCTCGACACGCCCCCGCTGTCGCAGGAGACGAGCGGCCCGCTTCGGGTGCGCGAGCTCCTCACCGGCGTGGGCCGCCGCCAGGGCATCTGAGGCGGCTCCCCGGGTACGACCGGACCATGGCGAAGAAGATCCTCGCGCTCGTGTCGGAGCCCGTCTCCGGCGAGGCGCTCAAGAAGGCAGTCGGACCGGAGCGCGCCGAGACGGCCGAGGTGCTGGTCGTGGCGCCCGCCCTGAACACGCGCAGGCACTTCCTCCTCTCCGACGTGGACGCCGCCATCGAGCGCGCCGAGGAGGTGCAGGAGGAGACCGTCGAGCGAATGGAGGAGGAGGGGGTCGACGCCGCCGGGGACACCGGCGAGTCGGACCCGCTGCTCGCCCTCCAGGACGCGCTCCGGACCTTCCCGGCCGACGAGATCGTGCTGTTCACTCACGCGGGCGGAAAGCAGAACTGGCTCGAGGAGGGACTCGTGGACGAGGCCAGGAAGCGCTTCGACCGCCCCGTCGAGCACCTGGTGGTAGAGCGCTAGGGGCCCCTACGATTCGCATATGGCGACGGTGCTGTTCGTCTGCCTTCACAACGCGGGCCGCTCGCAGATGAGCCGGGCCCTGTTCGAGCGCGCGGCCGGCGAGCGCCACCGGGCCCTGTCGGCCGGCACCACGCCCGCCGACCGGGTCCATCCAGAGGTGGTGGAGGTCATGGCCGAGCTCGGCATCGACGTCTCCGGGCGCACGCCGAGGCTGCTCACCCGCGATCTCGCCGAGCAGGCGGAGGTGGTCGTGACCATGGGCTGCGGCGACGAGTGCCCCTACCTCCCCGGCAAGCGCTACCTCGACTGGGACCTGCAGGACCCCAAGGGACGTACGGTCGAAGAGGTGCGCGCGACCCGGGATGAGATCGAGCGGCGGGTCGAGGGCCTGGTCGCCGAGCTGGACCGCGCCGCCGCCTGACCCGTCCGACCGCTCCCTACACTGCGCCGTCCGATGAGGAGACTCCTGACCACTCTGGCCATCCTGGCCGCGGCCGCGCTGGCCGCCGCCGGCTGCGGCGGCGACGACAGCTCGGGCGGGGCGCTCGAGTCGGCCCTCGCCTACGTGCCGGCCGACACACCGTTCGTCGTCGCCCTCGAGACCGACGTCGACGGCGAGCAGTACCAGGCCCTGGACGACATCCTCGGCCGTTTCCCCGGCGGCGACTCCGTGAAGCAGCGGCTGCTCCAGGAGCTGGAGGAGGGCGAGGAGCGCGTCTCCTACGAGGAGGACGTGAAGCCGCTGCTCGGCAACCCGTTCGTCGTGAGCGGCACGGACGCGGCCTCCCTGATCGAGTCCGAGGGGGACACGCCCTTCATCGGCGCCCTGCAGGTGGCCGACGCCGATGCGCTCGACCGGCTGATCGAGAAGACGAAGCCCGAGGAGCGTGGCGAGACGGCGGGCGCCACGGTGTACGGGGACGACGGCTCCTTCTTCGCCGTCGAGGACGACATGGTCGTGTTCGCCGACTCGGAGGACGTCCTCGAGTCCGCGCTCGAGCGAGCGGACGGCGACGACCACCTCGACGTGGAGACCTTCGAGGAAGGCCTCCAGGGGCTCCCCGAGGAGAACCTCGCGCGCGCGTACGTGGACCTGCAGGCGCTGATCGAGCAGGACCCCGACACCCAGGCCGCCCGGCGCGTGGAGTGGGTGGCGGCGCTGCGGACGCTCGGCATGACCGCCACGGCGTCCGGCGACGCGGTCGAGGTGGACTTCAACCTGCGCACGGAGGGCGGGGACCTGAGCGACGAGGACCTGCCGCTGGCGGCCGGCGACGAGGCGGCCCAGGTGGTGCGCATTCCCGGCGAGGTGGGCTTCGCGCTACGTGACCCAAGCCAGTTGGTGGCCTTCTTCGAGTCGGCCTTCCAGGCGATCGAGCCGCAGAGCTTCGGCGACTACGAGACCGGCAAGCGGGCCATCTCGCAGCGCTTCGGCATCGACGTCGACGAGGACCTCTTCGGGCAGCTCACCGGCGATCTGTCTATCTCCGTGGCGGTGAGCGGCGCATTCGGCGCCCGCGCCGAGGTGTCCGATCCGCAGGCCTTCCGCCGGACTGTGGACCGCCTCGCCGATGCGCTGCCGCAGCTCGGCGCCGGGCTCGGGGTGACCGACGTGGCCCGCCGCGGGGAGCTGTACGAGGCCAGGCTGGTGGACGGCGGCAGCTTCGTGTTCGGCTCGCTCGGCGACGTGTTCGTTGTGGGGAGCGACGCGGCGAGGGCGCGGCTGATGGCCTCACGCGACCCCGAGGATGTGCAGGACGCGAGCGGCTCGCTGGTGGCGGCCGCGGACGCGGAGCAGGTCGCCCTCCGGGTGCTGCAGCAGGTGGCCCCGCAGCTCGGCCTCGGAGGGCTCTTCGGCGGAGGCCTGTTCGCCCGCCCGCTCGACGAGCTGACCGGCTCGATGGCCACGAGCACCGACGGGATGCGCGGCTCGTTCCGGCTGACGCTCGACTAGGCGGGGTCCCCTCCGTACATCAACCCCGGAAGGGCGCGAGCCGAATGGTCAGGTCGCTCATGGCGAAGCGGTGCAGGTACCAGGCGCGGCCACGAGGGACTTGCTTGGCCTCGGCTCGGAGAAGCCCGGCGAACTCCCGCTTGAAGCCCAACCGCGGGTACTCCTGGATGACGCTCCGGCGGACCGCGTCGGGTATCTCGTTGCTGCGTAGGCCGAACACATCGACGGCTGCGCCGGCAGATAGGAGGTAGGCCTCGGCACCGGATTCGAGGCCAACGCCGGGGGTGTGGTGCATGGCGATCGCGTTTGCAACGAGCTCGCGGGTATCGGCAGGCACGTCGTGGCTGTCGGTGAACTCGCGTGCCACCGCGGCGCTGCGAACCGTGAAGTCGACGCCGGGCACCGGGCTCGGGATCCCGGTGTCGTGGAACATCGCAGCCAGGTACAGGAGCTCACGGTCGAACGTGACCCCGTGAAGTGCTCCGATGGCCGCGCCCCACGTGTAGGCACGACTGGAATGATTGAGGAGCACCGGTGTCAAGAGGTCCTGCGCGGCGACCTCGGCATCTCTTGCGAGAACGGAGTCGGGAGGCACCAGGCTCGCCGGATCGATGGAACTCCGGCGTCCCGAGTGCATTCGGAGCACCATCGCGAGACGGCCGGCAAGAATGCTGAGCTCCCCCCGCAGCAGGGGCCGGGCAAGCGTCAGGCATTCCCGAGCGGTCAGCACTCCCCCGGTGCGTTCGGTCCATCCAATGGATCCGATCGGATCGGTGGGTCGTGGCCGGCTCATGGTCAGCGACTCAGTGTCGCCTAGGAGGCCCAGCTCTGCAGCAGGGGCAGCGGGTCGATCGGCTCGCCGCCGGCGTACCAGCCGCCCACCCAGATCTCGAAGTGTAGGTGGGCGCCCGACGAGCGGCCGGTGTTACCGACCTCGCCGATCCTCTGACCGGTGCGTACGCGGTCGCCCTCCTCGACGGGGATCGAGCCCGTCTTGAGGTGCATGAAGACGTAGTCGTGGTCCTCGTCGTCGCCGTCGAGCACGACGTAGTGGCCGGCGCCGCTGGCCTGGTACTGGACCGCCTCGATCACGCCGCCGCGCGGCGCCACCACCGGGGTCCCCTCGGCCGCGGCGAGGTCATGGCCCTGGTGGCGGTGACCGTCACGCTTTGCTCCGAAGCCCGACCCCTCGCCACCCCAGTCGAACGTGCCCGCCACTGGGAAGGCGTGGTGGGAGAACTGGATCTCGGCCGTGCTGCTGGCGGTCGGACCGCGACGCAGCCCACGGCCCGCCAGGTGGAGCACGTAGCGGCCCTCGGGGAGGACCCCCGCCTCGAGCCCCGCGAAGGACGCGGTGTGCTCGCCCGCGGCCAGCTGGCCAAGGTCGATCGTGGCCACGCGCGACCCGTCGGCCGCGCTCTCGACGTGGAGCCGCACGCCGACCGGGCGGCGGCCCTCGAGCGTGAAGCGGATGCGCGCCGGGCGGCCGTGCAGGTAGACGCGCTTGCGGCGGACGGCGAAGGAGGTCAGGACGGTGCCGCGCCGGCGGGGGCGGGCGGGGCGCCGGGCGGGCCGGTTTGGGTCGGCCGCGCCCGGCTTTTTTGCTCCATCCCGCGTGTCCCCGTCCCGCTCCGCGCCTCCCGGCACGTGCACTCCGTAGCTCCCGCCGCCCGCCTCGGACCCGCCCCCCTTCGGTGCCACGGCGCCTCCGCCGCCGCCGGCGGCGGCCGGCGCGGGCAGGGCCGCCAAGGTCGCGACGCACAAGAGGAGGGTCCGGGGGATCCGCACTGCACTCCCGATCGGCGGGCCTCCCCGGCGCTTGAGGTATGGGCGGAATTTCCTGCTCCTTGCAACCGATCTTGCCTGCGCCGGGCGAACGCGGACGCATACCGTCCCCGGACCACGGGTAGCGCAGACCAATGCGACTCCTCACCCTCCCCGTCACCATCGTCCGCGTCCCAATCGAGTTCGGCTTCGGCGCCGCGAAGGGCGCGGTGAAGCTCGCCCAGGGCCTCGTCGGAGGCGGCGAGGAGACCGCCGCCGAGGAGCCCCGGCCCAAGCCGGCGGCGCGCCGCAGGCCCGCCCGCCGCTCGACGAACGGAGGGTCCGGCGGGACGAGCTCGCGCGCATCCCGGTCGCGGAAGACCGCTTCGCGCACGAGCGCCGCCCGCGCGACCGCGTCCGCGACCCGCCCCGCTCGCGAGCGCAGCGCGGAGACGCCACGCACGCGTGAGACTCCTGCCGAGGCGGCCGCCGGCGCCCCGGCAGCCGCGGCTCCCGGAGCCACGGGCCCGGCCGAGGAGCCTCCCGCGGCCGCGCCCGCCCCGGAAGCAGCCGCCGCGCCCCCCGCCGCCGCGGAGCCCGCCGCTCCGGGGCCCGCCCCGGAATCGGCCGTCACCGCCTCGCAAGCGGCCGCGACCGCTGCGGAGGCCGCCGCCCCCGAGCCCGCTCACGTCAGCGAGGAGCCGGAGCTCGTCGCCGAGGCCGCCGAGCGCGGTGCCGAGGACGGTGCCGGTGCGGAGGTCGCCGTCGACGAGCCGTGGCCCGGCTACGACGAGATGCAGGCCGCCGACATCCAGGACCGCCTTGTCACCGAAGGCGCGGAGACGGCCGCTGCCGTCAGCCTCTACGAGGCATCGCGCAAGGGCCGCGCCGACGTGCTCGAGGCGGCCTCGCGCAACATGACCGGCTAGCCGTCGGGCCGCCAGCGCTTCCCGCGCACCAGGTCCCCGAACCCGAGCCAGGCGAAGTTCATGAGAAGCAGCGCGACCGCGTCGCGTGACATCTCGCGATCCTCGAGCCACCAGTTGGCGAGCGACTCGCCCGCGCCGACGAGCGTGCGTGCCAGCGGGTCGGTCCGCTGAAGGGCCGCCTCGCCGGCCCCCTCCGCCGCCGCGGCCTCCCTGAGCAGCCCGCTGACCCCGCGAGCCACCTGCCGCCGGACCTCGGCGAGCTCGCCGCTGAGCGGCCCGGCGCGGCTCTCGTCGAGCACCGCCCACGAGTCGCCATCCTCCTCGACGAAGGCGAAGAAGGCCTGCACCCCCTGCCATAGCTGCACGTCCGGCCGGGCCGACGTGTCGACCGCCTTGTCGATCGACTCGAACAGCCGCCCCCGCGCCGCGGCCACGCAGCTCCGCCACAGCCCCTCCTTCGACTCGAAGTAGAGATAGAGCATCGGCTTGGAGATGCCGGCCCGATGGGCGATCTCGTCCATCGACGCCGCGTGGAAGCCGAGCTCCGCGAAGACGGCGGTTGCCTCCTCGAGCATCTCCCGCTCGCGTTCGGCGCGCGGCACCTTGCGTTTAGAGGGGGCCTGTCCCGGTGAACTTACCACGGAGTAAGGTTACCCATCAGTAGACGACGCTATGCCACTGGACACCCTCACCGGCGACCTTCCGCTGATCCTCGCGCAGGGCGGCACCGGCTCCCCGCCCGCCGGGGGAGGCGCGGTCGACCAGGTCGTCTTCGGGACGATCGCCTGCGGCGCGCTGACGGCCGGAATGTTCGGGCTCGTCCTCGCCCACCGCGCCGGCCGCACCACGCTGCTGAGCCGGCTCGCGGGCTTCTCGGCCGGCCTCACCGGCCTGCCCGGCTGGGCCGCGCTCCCGCTCGGGATCCTCGGCGGGTCGCTCCTCATCGCGGTGTTCGGCATGTACTGGGACATCGCCACCCACATCGACGCCGGGCGCGACGAGGGGCCGTTCGCCAACGCCTCGCACTACTTCATCCTGGCCGGGCTGTTCGGCATCTTCTTCGCCGGCCTGGTGGCGATTTTCCTGCCGACGGAGCGCCCCGGCCGCGCCGCGGTGCGGATCGCCGAGGGCTGGTATGCGCCGCTCGGCGGCGTCCTGATCGCGGCCTGCGCCGTCTTCGCCCTGTCGGGCTTCCCGCTGGACGACGTCTGGCACCGGCTGTTCGGCCAGGACGTGACGCTGTGGGGCCCGACCCACCTGCTGCTCTTCGGCGCGGCCTCGCTGTCCACACTTGCCGGCCTGATCCTCTTTGCCGAGGGTGAGCGCGCCCGCGATGCCTCGCTGCCCGAGCGCTCCGTCTTGCGCACGGCGCTCAAGGTGGCGCTCGCCGGCGCGTTCCTGATCGGCCTGTCCACCTTCCAGGGCGAGTTCGACTACGCCGTGCCGCAGTTCCGGCTCGTCTGGCACCCCATCCTGCTGATGCTCGCCTCGAGCATCGCGCTCGTCACCGCGCGGGTGTACGTCGGGCGCGGCGGCGCGCTTGGCGCGGTCGCGATGTTCCTGCTGGTGCGCGGTGTGCTCACGATCCTGGTGAGCCCGACGTTCGGCCACACGCTGCTGCACTTCCCGCTCTACCTGGTCGAGGCGCTGGTCGTCGAGGCCGTGGCTCTGCGCGTACCGCGCGACCGCCCCGTCACGCTCGGGGCGGTGGCGGGCGCGCTGATCGGCACGGTCGGGCTCGCCGCCGAGTGGGCCTGGTCGCACGTCTGGTGGGTGATGGAGTGGCCGAGCGAGCTGTTCCCGGAGGGGGCGATCGCGGGCTTCGTCGTCGCGCTCGGCGGCGGGGTCGTGGGCGGCTACATCGGCCGCGCGCTCGCCTCGGGCGAGGTGGCGCCTCGGCCCGCGCCGAGGTTCCTGCTGCCCGCGTCGCTGGTGGCCATCGTGGCGGTGCTGGCGTACGCGGCGCCCATCTCGGAGGGTGAGCGCATCACCGCGCGGCTCGCCCTGACCGAGGTGGACCCGGAGCCGCGGCGCTCGGTCGACGCGCGCGTAGAGCTCACGCCGCCCGACGCCGCCGACGACGCGCGCTGGTTCGTCTCCACCGCTTGGCAGGGCGGCGAGGGGCGCTCGGTGGTGGCCGACCTCGAGGAGGTCTCGCCCGGCGTCTGGCGCACCACCAAGCCGATCCCCGTGCACGGCACTTGGAAGTCGACGCTCCGGCTGCACGAGGGCACGGCGGTTCAGGGCCTTGCGGTCTACATGCCGGCCGACGAGGCGATCCCGGTCGAGGCGATTCCCGCTCGCGCCGAGGCGACGCGAACCTTCGTGAAGGACAAGGAGCTGCTCCAGCGCGAGCAGAAGGAGGGCGTGTCGGGGCTCCTCGTGGTGACCGGATACCTCTCCGTGCTGCTGGTGGCGCTGGGACTATACGGCTCGCTTGCCTGGGGCCTCAGAATGCTCCAGCAGCGGCTGGGAACGAGAGAGGCACAGGTGCAGAGGGGAAGGGGCTAGGAGCACATGGAGCAGGCAACCGCCGGGATCGAGCTGCCCACGCCCGAGGAGAAGCCACCGTTCACGCTCGAGCTGTCGGACGACCAGCGCGACATCCGCGAGTGGGTGCACGGCTTCGCCGAGAGCGTCGTGCGCCCGGCGGCGGCCGAGTGGGACGAGCGCGAGGAGACGCCGTGGCCGGTGATCCAGGAGGCCGCCAAGATCGGCCTGTACGGCTTCGAGGCGATCGCCCAGTTCTGGGCCGACCCGAGCGGCATCACGCTGCCCGTCGTGAACGAGGAGCTGTTCTGGGGCGACGCCGGCATCGGCATGTCGATCATGGGCACGACACTGGCGGTGGCCGGCATCTTCTCGGCCGGCACGCCGGAGCAGTTGATGGAGTGGGTGCCGCAGTGCTACGGCACCGCGGACGAGCCGCAGGTGGGCTCGTTCTGCGTGTCCGAGCCGGACGCCGGCTCCGACGTCTCCTCGCTCCGCACGCGCGCGAAGTACGACGAGGCAAAGGACGAGTGGGTGCTGAACGGCCAGAAGGCCTGGGCCACCAACGGAGGCATCGCGAACGTGCACGTGGTTGTGGCCTCCGTGGATCCGGAGCTGAAGGCGCGCGGCCAGGCGGCGTTCGTCATCCCGCCGGGCACGAAGGGCCTGGAGATGGGGACCAAGGTCAAGAAACACGGCCTGCGCGCGTCGCACACCGCCGACGTGTTCCTCGACGATTGCCGCGTGCCGGGCGCCTGTCTGCTGGGCGGCAAGGACAAGCTCGACGAGCGGCTGGCGCGCGCACGCGAGGGCACCCGCGCGAAGGCCCAGGCGGCCATGCGGACCTTCGAGGTGAGCCGCCCGACCGTCGGCGCCCAGGCGATCGGCATCGCCCGCGCCGCCTACGAGTACGCGCTCGACTACGCCAAGCAGCGCGAGCAGTTCGGCAGGCCGATCGTCGAGAACCAGGCGGTCGCGTTCTCCCTCGCCGACATGAAGATGGAGATCGACGCCGCCCGGCTCCTCGTGTGGCGGGCCGCCTGGATGGGCCGCACGGGCCAGGAGTTCACCGCCGCCGAGGGCTCGATGTCGAAGCTGAAGGCGGGCGAGGTGGCCGTCTGGGTCACCGACAAGGCGATCCAGATCCTGGGCGGGAACGGCTACACCCGCGAGTACCCGGTGGAGCGGATGCACCGCGACGCCAAGATCTACACGATCTTCGAGGGCACCTCGGAGATCCAGCGGCTCGTGATCGCCCGCGCGATCTCGGGCATGCAGATCCGATGAGCCGCACGAGGCGTGCGGTGGTGCGCCGCGAGGAGCTCGAGATCCACGGGCAGCGCGTCTGCTTCAGCACCGGCGGTGAGGGCCCCGCGCTGGTCCTCATCCACGGGATCACGGCGACCTCGCGCACTTGGCGCGAGGTCTTGCCGCGTCTGGCAGAGCACCACACCGTGCTCGCGCCGGATCTGCTTGGGCACGGGGAGTCCGCGAAACCGCGCGGCGACTACTCGCTCGGGGCCTATGCCAGCGGCGTCCGCGATCTGATGACCGCCCTCGGGATCGACAAGGCGACCGTGATCGGACACTCGCTCGGCGGTGGCGTCGCGATGCAGTTCGCCTACCAGTTTCCCGAGCGGCTCGAGCGGCTTGTGCTGGTGTCGAGCGGAGGTCTGGGTCGCGAGGTACACCTGATGCTGCGCCTCGTGGCGCTCCCTGGCGCCGAGTTCGTCCTGCCGCTGATCGTCGCGCAGCCGTTGCGCGACGCCGGCGAGCGCGTGGCCGGGGCGCTCGGCAAGCTCGGGCTGCGTGCAGGGCCCGACCTGGAGGAGATCGCGCTCGGTTTCGCGTCGCTCGGTGACACCGAGGCGCGCCAGGCGTTCGTGCACACGGCGCGTTCGATCATCGACATCGGCGGCCAGCGCGTGAGCGCCGCGGACCGGCTCTACCTGGCGGAGCAGGTGCCGAGCCTGCTCGTGTGGGGGGAGCGCGACCGGATCATCCCGGTACAGCACGGCCGCGAAGCGCACAGGCTCATGCCCGGTAGCCGGCTGGAGGTCTTCCCCGAAACGGGACACTTCCCGCACCGCGGCGACCCGCAGCGCTTCGTCGAGCTGATCGGCGAGTTCGTCGCCGAGACGAACCCAGCCACCGTCGACATGGCGCGGATCCGGGAGCTCGTGCTGCGCGGCGCGGCGTGACGATGCCGCCGTGCGGCTCATCACCTGGAACGTCGCCGGCCGGGTAACCCGCCAGCCCGAGCAGGCCGAGGCCATCGCGGCCATGGCGCCCGACCTGGTCGCCCTCCAGGAGGTGACCGCCCGAACGCTGCCGTTGTGGCGGGAAGCACTCAGCGCCATGGGCCTCGGCGGGATCGAGACGGCGCTCGACGGCCTGCCTCCCGTCGAGGGGCGGCGCCCACTGGGCGTGCTCACCGCCGCGCGCGGCCACGTGCGACGGCAGCCCCCGCCGGACGTGCCGTGGCCCGAGCGGCTCCTCTGCTGCGAGGTCGATGGCGTCGAGGTGTTGAACCTGCACTCGCCGATCGCGCCCGCGCCGGACCTGGCCAAGATCCGCACGCACGAGGCCGTCGCTGCCCATCTGGCTTCGCTGCCGACCGCTCCGCGGATCCTGTGCGGCGATCTCAACACCCCGAGGCGCGAGCACCCGGACGGCGACGTGATGACGTTCGCGTACGACAGCGCCGGGCGACTCCGGCCGGAGCGCGGCGAGCGCTGGGACCGCGCGGAGCGCGCCCTAGTCCATGGGCTGCGGCAACAGGGCTGGGTCGACGCCTTCCGCGAGCTGAACGGCTACGGCGAGCGCGAGGCGAGCTGGAGGTTCGGCGGCGACCGCGGCGGCTGGCGCCTCGACCACGTGCTGGTGCACGGCCTGCGCCCGGTGGCGGCGGCCTACGCCCACGACTGGCGCCGCGCCGGCCTGAGCGACCACTCGGCGCTGGTGGTGGACCTCGCCTAGTCGCCCACCTTTGTGAACGTGTTGTGCATCCAGGGCTGCCACTCGCCGCCCTCATCGCGCAACCACCAGGCCACCGAGATCGTGCCGTCGGGGTTCGTTCGGATCTTCCCGTCGTCGTCCAGCTCGTACCGGAAGCGGGCCGGGCCTTGGAACGTGAGGTTGTCGCCGTCCACGACGCCCTCGTAGCGGTTGCCGTCTTCGGAGTAGGGCCCGTTGTTGCTGAAGAAGATGATGCGGAAGCGCCCCGCGCCGGAGTCGTAGCCCCAGTAGTTGACACCCTTCTGGGCGGGCTCGCCGCCGAAGACGGTCTCGTAGGTGCTGACGAGGAAGTACCCGCCGTCGAGCCAGTCGAAGGACTCCTTGCTCGTGACCGGTACGCCGGGGCCGAGAACGCTGTCCTGCGTGCGCTCCTCGGCCGTCCAAGTGCCGATCAGGGGATCCAGGCGCCGCAGCTCGGGATCGGGCGGTGGTACGGAGAACTGGTCGTTGCCGTTTGTCATTGGTAACGCCTCCTTTCCGTGTACAACTGGTGCGGTCCGCGAAATTCATCGCCCACAGATGCCCGCGCTCGACGAGGACGCCTTTCGCCGCCTCGTGGAGCCCCACCAGCCAGCTCTCCTGGCCCACTGCTACCGGATGCTCGGCTCGCTTCACGACGCCGAGGACGCACTCCAGGACACGCTGCTGCGCGCATGGCGGGCGCTTCCGCGCCTCGAGGACCGAGGTCTGCTCCGAGCGTGGCTGTACCGCATCGCCACCAACGTCTGCCTCGACGCTCTCGCGCGGCGCGGCCCTCGGACCCTGCCCATCGAGCACGGGTCGTCCGCGGCGTCCAGGGAGGGACCCGGCGAGCCGCTCGCGGAATCGCGTTGGGTGGGGCCCTACCCGGACGAGCAACTGGGGGTCGAGGACGGGCGCGAGGCGCCCGCCGCGCGCTACGACCGTCGCGAGGCCATCGAGCTCGCGTTCGTCGCGGCGCTTCAACATCTGCCCGCCACCCAGCGCGCCGTCCTGGTACTGCGTGACGTGCTCGGGTTCTCCGCCCGGGAGACCGCCGAGACGCTCGACACCACCGCAGCAGCCGTGAACAGCGCGCTACAGCGAGCTCGGAAGACGGTCGAGGAACGGCTGCCGGAGCGCAGCCAACAGGCGACGGCGCGGGCGCTCGGCGACCAGCGGGTGCGGAGGCTGGTCGAGCGCTACATCGATGCCTGGGAGAGCGGCGACGTACAGGCGCTCGCGTCGCTGCTCGCAGAGGATGCGACCTTCGCGATGCCGCCGTACCCGCGTTGGTGGCGCGGGCGCCACGTGATCGCGGCCTTCGCGGCGGAACCCAAGCATCGCTACCTCCCGGCACGGGCGAACGGGCAGCCAGCCAACGCCGCGTACCGGTGGGATCCGGAGAAGGGGATCTACGCCGCGGAGGCGCTGGAGGTCTTGACGCTCGACAGGAATCTGATCAAGGAGATGACGGCCTTCATGGCACCCGACCTCTTCGCCCGCTTCGGCCTCCCGCAGGCTCTCCCGCGCTAGCCCGACGCCATCCGGCTGAGCAGCTCCGTCGAGCCCCGCTTGTTCAGCGGCTCGTTGAGGTTGCCGCACTTGGGCGACTGCACGCACGACGGGCAGCCCGAGCGGCAGGGGCACTCGGAGATGAGGCGCAGGGCGTCGTCCACCAGCGCCTCGAAGCGCTCGAACCCCACGCGCGTGATGCCCACGCCGCCGGGGTGGCCGTCGTAGATGAAGATCGTGGCGCGGCCCGTCTGCTGGTGGAAGGCGGTCGACAGGCCGCCGATGTCCCAGCGGTCGCACATCGCGATCAGCGGCAGCACCGCGATCTGCCCGTGCTCGGCGGCGTGCAGCGAGCCCTGGAGCGCCTCGAGCGCGAAGTCGTCGCGCAGGAGCGAATCGGGCAGCTCGTACCAGAGCGCCTGGGTCACGAAGTCCTGCTCGGGCATGTCGAGCGCCAGCAGGTCGAGCACCGAGTGGTCGGCAACGCGCTTCTTCTGGTAGGCGACCACCTGCTCCGTGACCGACACGATCCCGAAGGAGAGCTCGACGCCGCAGCACGAGCGGCTCTCCCTGACCTGCTCGATCCAGGTCTCGGACTCCTTCTTGGGCTGCGTGTACCAGTCGCCCTCGAAGGGCCGAACGAGCGCGCGGTGGCCGGGCAGGTCGAGGTCCTCGACCTCATAGGCGGCGCCCATGTGCAGGTAGACGGCGCCGGGGTGGACCGCCGAGTGCGCGCGGGCCGACTCGACCGTCCCGATCACCTCGCCGCCGGTCGACTCCACGATCGCCACCGAGTCCGGCGAGGCGGAGCGCAGCGCGATCGACGCGGCCGGGTAGCCGGGGCCGCGCGGCAGGTAGCGGCCGCCCCGCTCCCGCAGGCGGCCCTGCTTGACGAGCCGCTGCGCGTGCTCCTCCCAGCGCTCCCCGAACACGTCCTCGTCCTCGGGCGTCAGCGGCAGCTCGTAGGCCGCGGCCGCCAGATGGGCGAGGTGGATCTCCTCGGACTCGTGGTCGAGGATCGCCCGCTCGACCGGGCGCTCCAGGAACTCGTCGGGGTGGCGGCAGAAGAACTGGTCGAGCGCGTCCTCGCCGGCCACGTACATGGCGAGGCCGGCGTCGCGCCGCCCGGCCCGGCCCCACATCTGCCTGAGCGACGCCACGGTGCCGGGGAAGGTCACGCACAGCGCGGCGTCGAGGTCGCCCACGTCGATGCCGAGCTCGAGCGCGTCGGTGGCCACCACGGCCAGCAGCTCGCCCTCGGCCAGGCGCCGCTCGATCTCGCGCCGCTGCATCGGCGTGTAGCCCGCGCGATAGGGCGCGATCCGCTCCGCCAGGTCCGGGCGGCCGGCGTCCTCCAGCCGGAGCCGCGCGAAGCGCTGGATCAGCTCCACGCCGCGGCGCGACTTCAGGAAGCAGATCGTCCGCACCTCGCGCTCGACCAGGCCGGCGAGCAGCATGGCCGCCTCGGACAGCGCCGAGGCCCGCTTGCCGAGCGCCTCATCCACCAGCGGCGGGTTCCACATCACCACCTCGCGCTCGGCGTGCGGGGCCCCGTCGCGATCCACCAGCAGCATCTCGAGCCCGGTGAGGCCCTCGGCGAGCTGGCGCGGGTTGGCGATCGTGGCGCTCGTGAGCACGAAGCGCGGCTCGGCTCCGTAGGCGCGCGCGAGGCGTCTCAGGCGACGCAGCACGTTCGCGACGTGCGAGCCGAAGACGCCGCGGTAGACGTGCGCCTCGTCCACCACCACCCAGGCCAGGTTGGCCAGCACGTCGCCCCAGGAGCGGTGGTTTGGCAGCACGCCCACGTGGAGCATGTCCGGGTTGGTGAGGATCAGGTTGGAGCGCTGGCGGATCGCCCGGCGCTCCTCGCGTGGGGTGTCCCCGTCGTAGATGGCGTGGCGCAGGAAGCGGCCACCCAGCTCCGACAGCTTGCGGGCCTGGTCCTGGGCAAGCGCCTTGGTCGGGTAGAGATAGAAGGCGCGCGCCGACGGGTCGGCGGCCAGCGTGTCCAGCACCGGGAGGTTGAAGGCGAGCGACTTTCCGCTGGCGGTACCCGTCGTGATGATCGTGTGGCCGGCCCGGGCACAGTCGAGTGCCTCGGCCTGGTGAGACCAGAGGGAGTCGATTCCGGCCCCCCTCAGTGCCTCGCCCAGGGAGGGATGGACATCCTCTGGAAGCGCTGTCACGATTCCCGGGCGTCCGCCCTCCCGCGATGCCGCCACCAGCTCCTCCTCCGCCCCGGTTTCGAGGAGTGGCTCCCAGGGGTAGGACGGCTCGACCCGGTGCACGGATAGCCATGGTACGAACGAGTTGATCCGACCCTTCCACCACGCGCAGTTCCCGCTGGAGCTGCTGCTCGAGCGCAAGCGCGAAACGATCACGGTCGTGCTGCCCACGCGCGAGGTGGCGGACACGATCGGCGAGATCGTGGAGCGCCTGCAGTCGCTGGGCGACCTGATCGATCAGATCCTGGTGGTCGACGCCGCCTCGCACGACGGGACCGCGGAGATCGCGGCCCGGCTCGGGGCCGACGTCCACCAGGAGTCGGAGCTGCTCGCGGAGTTCGGACAGGCGCTCGGCAAGGGCGACGCCATGTGGAGAGCCCTGGCCGTGGCCCGCGGGGACCTCGTCGTCTACCTCGACTCCGACACCCGCCAGTTCTCGCCCCACTTCGCTACCGGCATGATCGGCCCGCTGATCTGCGAGAGCGAGGTGCAGTTCGTGAAGGGCTACTTCCGGCGTCCCTTCGTCACCCCGGACGGCGAGGAGCGCCCGGTCGACGGCGGCCGCGTGACCGAGCTGACCGCCCGCCCGCTGCTGTCGGCGTTCTATCCCGAGCTGGCGGCCTTCATCCAGCCCCTGGCCGGCGAGGTGGCCGGGCGCCGCACGTTCTTCGACCGGCTGCCGTTTGCCACCGGCTACGCGATCGAGACGTCGATGCTCCTCCACGCGCGCGACGCCCTGGGCGGGACCGAGGGCATGGCCCAGGTGGACCTCGACGTGCGGCACAACCACCACCAGTCGCTCCCCGCCCTGGGACCGATGGCCTACGCGGTGCTGCGCGTGGTGCTCGAGCGCCTCCGCGCCGACGGCCGGCTGGTCGACGATCACGCCCCGCCGCTGCAGACGGCGGACGGGCGCCTGATCCAGGTGGAGCTCGTCGAGCGTCCGCCTTATGCCACCCTGCGCGCTCGCGCGTAGGGTCACATGGCAATCCGCTGCGTCTACACCGATCTCGACGGCACGCTGCTCGGAAAGGGGGCGTCGCTCTTTCGCACCGCGGAGGGCGAGTTCACCCTGCTCGCGGCGCGGGCGCTCGAGGCCTGTCACCGGGCGGGCGCCGAGGTGGTGATCAAGTCCGGGCGGCGGCGGGCGCAGGTGATGGAGGACGCCCGCCTCCTGGGCCAGACCTCGTACATCTTCGAGGTGGGTTCCGGGATGGTCATCGACGGGGAGCTGACCTTCCTTACCGGCGACCTCCAGCCGCGCGACGGCCGGACGATCCACCAGCAGATCGCGGACACGGGCGCCCCGGCGCTGCTGCTCGACCGCTACGCGGGGCGCCTCGAGCCGCACGTCCCCTGGCACCTCGACCGCGAGGTCTCGCATCTGTTCCGCGGCATGATCGACGTGCGCGAGGCGAACGAGCTGCTCGCGGACGAGGGTCACACGGCCCTCCGTCTGGTGGACAACGGTGAGATCGGCCCTTCGACCCACACCTTCCACCTGATCCCCGCGGCCGCCTCGAAGGCGGGCGCGGTGCGGGCCCACATGAAGGCGCGAGGCTACGACCCGGAGCAGTGCATCGGTGTGGGCGACTCGCGCGAGGACCTGGAGGTGGCCGAGATCGTCGGGCGCTTCTTCCTCGTGGCGAACGCCGTGGTGGGCGACGCGCCCCTGCCGCCCGGCGCCGAGCGCACCGAGGCGGCGATGAGCGAGGGGTTCTACGAGGCGGTCGTGCGCGCGCTTGCCGAGTCGCGATAACTCGTGACCAACGTTACAATCGTCGAGCACCGCGGCGGCAGCGGGCCCATTGCGACCGGCTCCGCCGCACGGGTGAGGCAGCACGGGCGCTCCTCTCTGGAGCGCCCGTCGCTTTCGTGGTTGAGTAGGGCCCCATGGACCCCTTGGCCGAGGAGGCGGTCGACCTCATCAACGCGATCTCGGGCGCCCATCCCGGGCACCGCGCGGCTCACGCGAAGGGCACGCTGCTGACCGGGACCTTCACGCCGTCGCCGGAGGCGGCGGGCCTCACCACCGCCGCGCATATGCAGGGCGAGCCGTCTCGCGTGACCGTCCGCTTCTCCAACGGCGGCGGCGACCCCGGGATCCCCGACTACGCCCGCGAGGGCCGCGGGATGGCGGTCAAGTTCTACCTCGCCGACGGCGGCAAGACGGACATCGTCGGCCTCTCCCTGCCCTGCTTCTTCGTGCGCACGCCGGAGGACTTCGTCGAGTTCACCAAGGCCCGCCTCGACCCCGAGAAGCTGATGCCGGACTTCCTCGGCGCCCACCCTGAGGCGCTGCCGGCCATCCAGGCGGCGCTGGGGGCGGACCCGCCCGAGAGCTACGCCACCTGCGCCTACAACTCGATCCACGCCTACCGCTGGCGGGACGCCCGCGGCGGCTCGCGCTGGGTGCGCTACCGCTTCGAGCCCGAGGCGGGCGAGCGCACCCTTCCGAGCGAGCAGGCGAAGGAGCGCGGGCGCGACTACCTGCGCGACGAGATCCTGGCCCGCCCCGAGACGGCCTTCCGGCTCATCGTGGTGGTGGCCGAGGACGGCGACGATGTGGACGACCCCACCGTGGCCTGGCCCGAGGAGCGGGAGCGCGTGGATGTGGGCAGGCTCGTGCTGACCGGCCCGGAGACAGAGCGCGAGCGGGACGGAGACATCCTGGTGTTCGACCCGGTCCGGGTGACGGACGGGATCGAGCTGTCGGACGACCCCGTACTCCTGTTCCGGCCGAGGGCCTACGCCGTGTCGGTGGCGCGCCGGACCGGGGCGTAGGCGTGGCGTCCCTCGTCGTGAGCGTGCCGCTCGAGGGGCCGACGGGGGAGGCGGGGGCGGATGCGGCCGAGGGCGTGCTCCTGGCCGTCGAGGACGCCGGCTCGCCCGTCCGCGTGCTGGTGGAGAACGCCGGCGCGGGGCCGTGCGGCCGGAACGTGCCGGTGAACGCCGAGCGCGCCGCGGCGGACCCGGACGTGGTGGCCTACCTCGGTGAGTTCCACTCGGCCGCCACCGAGAGGTCGCTTCCCGTGCTGGAGGCGGCCGGCGTGCCGCACGTGTCCTTCTCGAACACGTATCGGCGCCTCGGCGGAAGGTCGTTCGTGAACGTCATGCCCACGGACGAGCTCCAGGCCGTCGCGCTGGTCGGGTGGATGGCCGAGAGCGGCGTGCGGCGGCCGTTCCTGGCGGACGACGGCGAGGACTACGGGATCGACATGCGCCGGCTCGTGCAAAGGGCGCTGGCCGGGAACCCGGCGGCGGACGCCGAGCACGCGGACGGTTTCTTCCTGGGAGCCGCCGTGGACGAGCAGACGATGACACTGCTCACCGGCCTCCACGAGCGAGCGCCGAAGGCGCCCCTGTTCGGGATGGAGGGACTGTTGTCGGACGAGCTGGCGGACGAGTTGCCCGCCGAGGTGGCGGCGCGGCTGCACGTGACGGCAGGGCCCGCCCATCGCGACGCGCTACCGCCCGCCGGGCGGGAGGTGACGGAGCGCCTGCGGCAGCGGCTGGGGCACCGGCCGGATCCGCACGCGGTGTATGCCTACGAGGCGGCGTCCTTGGTGCTCGATGCCTATTCAGGCGTTGGCGGCGACCGGGCCGCGTTAACTGCGGCGATGAGGGGGACGCGCGATCGCGACTCCGTTGTCGGCCGCTATTCGTTTGACGCGCGCGGCGCTACGACGCTCCGGGCCGCCGGCCGTCTCCGCGTCGAGGACCGCCGCTTCGTGCCGGCCTGAGCCGCGACTGTCGACTTTGTCGGCCGACGGCCGACAAACTCGACACTCGGCGTGGGAGGCGGGGGGGCGCGGGCTTCGTCAGGCGACGAGCGCGCGCCCGGCTTGCTCCAGCTCGGCGAGGGTGGTCGCCTCGGTCACGGATGCGAGGTCCAGGATGCGCTGCTCGAACGGGTCGAGCTCGATGCTCCCGACGATTGCGTGGCATGTCACGCCGTTCTGGCGGCAGCGGGTGGCCACCTCGCCCACGATCTTGCCCTCGAGCGTCTGCGCGTCGAGGCGGCCCTCGCCGGTCACCACGAAGGCGGCCGCGCGCATGCGCTCGTCGAAGCCGATCGCGTCGAGCACGTACGAGGCGCCGTGGTGGAGGCGGGCGCCGTACCTTCCCCAGAGGCCGCCGGACAAGCCGCCGGCCGCGCCGGTCATCGGCTGGCCGCGGGGGTCGCGCCGGAAGGTGCTCGCCAGCGTGTCGAGCCGCCCCTCGAGCCGCTTGACCACGGTGGGGTCCGCGCCCTTCTGGGGAGCGAACACGCGTGCGGCCTGCTCGAACGGCGTGCGGACGTCGCACAGCACGTCGAGCTCCACGCGCACGCCCGCGTCGGACAGCGCTTCGAGCGCGCCTGCCCCGCCGTCGGTCGTGGCCGAGCCGCCCACCGTCACGATCACGCGCTGCGCGCCGGCCTCGACGGCGGCCGCGATCAGCTCGCCGGTGCCGCGCGTGGAGGCGGACCAGGCGTCGCGCTCGTCCTCCTCGACCAGCCCGAGGCCGCTCGCCTGGGCGGTCTCGACGATGCCCAGGCCGTCCTCGATCAGGGCGAATGTGGCCCGGACCGGCCGCCCCAGCGGATCGCTCACCTCGACCTCGTGCCGCTCGCCCCCTAGCCCGGCGAGGAGGACGTCCATGGTGCCCTCGCCGCCGTCGGCCACCGGGAGCTCCTCCGCGGCCCGGCCGGCGTCGCGCAGCCCGGCGGCGATCGCCGCGGCCGCCTCCGATGCGGAGAAGGTGCCCTTGAACGAATCCGGCGCGACGAGCGCCGGGTGCTCGGAGCCGCGCCCGCCGGCCGCGCCCCGCTCAGCCAACCGCCTCGCGGAACGCCCGCTCCGCCTCCTCGCCGTGCACGGCGAACACGATCCGCTCGAGCTCGCCGGAGTGCTCTCGCGCCGCGCCCACCATCAGGCGCGCGGCCTCGTCGAGCGGGAAGCCGCCCACGCCGGTCCCGAACGCCACGAGGGCCAGCGAGCGGCAACCCAGCTCCTCGGCCTTCGCGAGCGTCGACCGCGTCGCGCGCTCGATGATCTCCGCCGAGGTCGGGCCGCCCAGCTCCATCGTCGCCGCGTGGATCACCCAGCGCGCCGGCATGTCGCCGGCGGTCGTCTCCACGGCCTCGCCCAGGCCGATCGGCGCCCGCTCGTCCGACTCGCGCTGCACCTCCGGCCCACCGGCGCGCGAGATCGCGCCCGCCACCCCGCCGCCGTGCTTCAGCTCCGTGTTCGCGGCATTGGCAATCGCGTCCACGTCGAGCCTGGTCACGTCCGCGGCCATGACTTCGAGCTGCGCCACGGGCACATCTTCCCGCGTCAGCGGTAGCCGGCGTCGCCCGGCTCGGCGCCCTCCCGCTCCATCACCTCGACCATGTAGCGCCAGCAGTCTGGCTGCGTGCCGTCGAGGTCGGTGAAGCCGTACTCCTGCGCGAGACCGCCGCTCGACAGGGACTGTCCGTTCCAGCGCGACACCTCGGGGTCCGCGGCGAGCGCCGCCACGGCGCGGCCCACGAACCGCGGGCTCTCCGAGATGCAGAAGTGGGGCGTGCGCTCCGTACCGTCGCGCCAGTTCTCCTCCCTCACGCCGTAGTGCTCGAGCATCAGCTCCGATCGCATCCAGCCCGGCGTGATCGCCACGGCCGTGCCCCCATAGGGGGCCAGCTCCTGGGCCGCCGACCACGCCAGCCGGATCACCGAGATCTTCGCCAGGTCGTAGAAGGCGTTGATCCGGTAGTGGTCGGCGTTGTACTCGGCCGTGCCGTCCGTGACCTCGACCATGAGCCCGCCGGGATTTCGCACCAGCAGCGGCAGCGCGTGGTGGCTGGTGATCAGGTGCGTGTCGATCGCGAGGCGCAGGAGCCGCAGGCCACGGTCGAGGTCGTGCTCCCAGACCGGCTTGTTCCAGTCGAACAGGTGCTCAGCGCCCCAGATGTCGTTCACCAGGACGTCGAGGCGGCCCTGCTCGGAGTCGATCCGCTCGACCAGCCCGGCGACCTGCGCCGGGTCGAGGTGGTCGACCGCCACGGCGATGCCCTCGCCGCCCGCATCGGTCACCATCTCCGCGGTCTCCTCGATGGTCTCGGGCCGGTCGATCTCGGAGCGCCGCTCGCGCGTGCTGCGACCGGTGGCGTAGACCGTGGCGCCCGCCTCCCCGAGCGCGACCGCGATCCCGCGCCCGCCGCCGCGCGTGGCGCCGGCCACCAGCGCCACCTTGCCCTTCAGCGATCCACTCATGTCGTAGCTCCTTGCAGTTGCGGACGAACGCGGACGGCGAGCGCGAGCACGGCGGCGACGACCAGCGCCCCGCCCGCGAGCTGGACCGCGGCCAGCGTCTCCCCGAAGACCAGGAAGGCGAGCAGCACGGTCACGACCGGCTCCACGGTGGACAGGATCGAGGCGGTGGTGGGTCCCACGCGGTCGAGTCCGGCGAAGAACATGCTGATCGCCCCGACGGTAGACACCACGGCGAGGCACGCGAGCCAGCCCCAGCCGGCGGCGGTGACGTCGCCGGGGCGGAGGTCGCCGAGGAGGGCGGTGGCGACGGTCAGCGCCATCGCGGCGCCGGTGCAGACGAGCGCGGACAGCAGTCGCGGCGACACCCGCCCGGCGATCCCCTCGCTCACCAGGATGTACGTGCTGTACACGAGCGCGGCGCCGAGCCCGAGGGAGGCGCCCAGCGGGTCGAGCGCGCCCGCGCCTGCGCCGGCCACGACGAGGGCGAGCCCACCGGACGCGAGGCCCAGCGCCACCAGGCGCCGGCTCTCGAGCCGCTCGCGGCCCAGGAACACCGCGGCCACGGCGACGATGGCCGGGAAGGTGTAGAGGAGGAGCGACAGGAGGGAGGCGTCGATCCGCTGGAGCGCCGCGAAGTAGCAGCCGGCCTGGATCGCGTATCCGCAGGCGCCGAGCGCGAGGCCGAGGCTCAGGTCCCGGCCGGCCAGCCCGCGAAGCTCGCGCAGGGCGCCGCCCGCGAGCACCAGGCCCCAGAACATGAGGGCGGCCAGCGCGAAGCGCACTGCCAGCAGCGTCCCGACGGTGGCGCCCTCGTCGTAGGAGAGCTTCCCGAACACCGCCATGGCCCCGAACGCGGCGGCGGAGCCGACGCAGAGGATGGTCCCGGATGAGCGCATGGCGAGCATCCTGCCCGGCAAACGCGTCAGTATCGATTCCGATTCCTAACGACAATTCAGTAGCGTTCCTTCGCAATGCTTGAGCTACGCCGCCTTCGGCTCCTTCGTGAGCTGCACCAGCTCGGGACCATCGCCGCCGTCGCGGATGCGCTTCAGTTCACGCCGTCGGCGGTCTCCCAGCAGCTCGCCATGCTCGAGCGCGAGGCCGGCGTGCCGCTTCTCGAGCGCGCCGGGCGCGGCGTGCGCCTGACCGACGCGGGGCTCGTGCTGGTGGACCACGCCGACGCGCTGCTGGAGCGCGCGGCCCTCGCCGAGGCGGACCTCGCGGCGGCGGCCGGAGCGGTCAGCGGCCGCGGCCGCATCGCAGGGTTCCAGTCCGTGATGCTGCGACTCGCGCTGCCGGCGATGGCGGCGCTGGCGCGCGAGGCCCCGCGGCTGCGCTGCGAGGTGATCGAGGCCGAGCCCGAGGAGGCCCTGCCGGCACTGGCGCTCGGGCACATCGACCTCGTGCTGGGCGACGAGTGGCAGTACCAGCCGCGCAGCCTCCCCGCCGGCCTCGAGCGCCACGACCTCCATCGCGACGCCGTGCACATCCTGCTGCCCGCCCGGCACCCCGCCGCGCGGCGGCACCGGGATGCCGTGCCGCTGGCGGAGCTCGCGGGCGAGATCTGGGCCACTGGTCACACCGGGATGGGCTGGGAGGAGATGACGAAGCGCACCTGCCGGGAGCTCGGCGGCTTCGAGCCCGACATCCGCCACCGGGCCAATGACGCCAACGTGAGCCTGGCGCTCGTGGCCCGGGGCCTCGCGGTGACCCTCCTGCCTGACCTTCCCCTCCCGGACCGGCTCCCGGGTATCGCGCTGCGCGCGATCGCCGAGGCCCCCGTCCACCGGGCCATCTTTGCCGCCACCCGCGCCGCCGACGCCACCCGCCCGTCGACGCAGGCGCTGCTCGCGGCGATCCGGGACGCCGTCGCGGCGCTGCCTAGGGGCTAGGCGTCGAATGCACGCCGCGTCGCGTCGCCCGGCAACCGGTCGACCTGGTACGTGACGAGGGCGCAGATCTTGTCGTCGCGGAAGCGGAACACGTCGCAGAAGAGCGCGTCGATGCGGCCGCCGTCCCTCATCGCGGCCTGCACGCTCCCCTCGGCCACCACCACGTCGTCCTCCTCGACGAGCCGCGTCAGCCCGATCTCCGGGAGGCCGGGCGTGGCGTCGTGCTCGATCGCGTCGTCGAAGGCGGCCTTTCCGCTCAGCGAGAAGTAGGGCGGCATGTCCCACGTGACGTCGTCGGTGAGGCAGCCCAGGATCTTCTCGTGGTCTCCGGTCCTGAACCCCTCGATGTAGGTCTCGACGACGCGTTTTCTCACGAGCTGAGCCGCAGTATGTCGATCTCGTGGCGGCGCGTTCGTCGTTAGGGTGAACGCGGCGACGAGCGCCGCGCGACGAAAGGAGCCTCGATGAAGTTCATGCTGCTGCTCTGGGGTGACGAGAGCGCATGGGAGGGCCTGTCCGAGGAGGACGCCGCGGCCGAGATGGGCCGCTGGGAGGACTACACGAAGCAGCTCGAGTCGGCCGGCGCGATGGTCTCCGGCGAGGGCCTGCAGCCGAGCGCCACGTCGAAGATCCTGCGGCTCGGCGACGGCGATCGCACCGTCACCGACGGGCCCTTCGTCGAGACCAAGGAGCAGCTCGGCGGCTTCTACGTGATCGAGTGCGCTTCCTTCGACGAGGCCCTCGACTGGGCGGCCAAGCTGCCGAGCGCCGACCGGGGGCCCACCGAGGTCCGCCCGGTGCTCGACTACGAGGGAGCCCAGTCGTAGGAGCGTCCGCGGAGGTCGTCGACCGCACGTTCCGGCGCGAGTCGGGGCAGGCGGTGGCGACCCTGATCCGCATCCTCGGCGACTTCGACCTCGCCGAGGAGGCGGTCCAGGAGGCGTTCGTCATAGCCCTGGAGCGCTGGCCGCGCGACGGGCTGCCGGACAACCCCGGCGCCTGGGTCGTGCGAACCGCGCGCAACCGGGCCATCGACCGCCTGCGCCGCGAGCGCCGCTACGAGGAGAAGCTCCGAGAGCTGGAGCTGCTGATGCCGGGCGAGCCCGAGGACGAGCCGGACACCTCGCTGCCGGACGACCGGCTGCGGCTGTTCTTCACGTGCTGCCACCCGGCGCTCGCGCCGGAGGCACGCGTGTCGCTCACGCTGCGCACGCTCGGCGGGCTGTCGACCCCCGAGGTGGCGCGCGCCTTCCTGGTGGGAGAGACCGCGATGCAGCAGCGGCTGGTGAGGGCCAAGCGGAAGATCCGGGCGGCCGGCATCCCCTACGCCGTGCCGCCCGACCACGAGCTGCCGGACCGCCTGCGCTCCGTCCTGGCCGCGCTGTACCTGATCTTCAACGAGGGCTACCTGGCGACGAGGGCGGACACCGTGGTGCGGCGCGAGCTGTGCGACGAGGCGATCCGGCTCGGCCGCCTGCTGAACGCGCTGATGCCGGACGAGAGCGAGGTGCGCGGGCTGCTCGCGCTGATGCTGCTGCACCACTCGCGCCGTGACGCGCGCGTGGACGCGGAGGGCCGGCTGGTGCTGCTGGAGGACCAGGACCGCTCGCTGTGGCACCGGGACGAGATCGAGGAGGGCGTGGCGCTGGCGCGGGCCGCCACGGCCGGCGGGGCGGGCCCGTACGCGCTGCAGGCGCGCATAGCGGCCGAGCACGCCGGCGAGCGCACCGACTGGCGGCGGATCGCCGCGCTCTACGCGCTGCTGTCACAGGCGGACCCCTCGCCGGTGATCGAGCTGAACCGGGCGGTGGCCGTGGCGATGGCGGAGGGACCGGAGCGCGGCCTCGAGCTGATCGACGCCCTGGAGGACGCCCGCCTGGAGCGCTACCACCTGCTGCACGCCGCCCGAGCCGACCTGCTGCGCCGCCTCGAGCGGCGCGCCGAGGCGGCCGAGGCCTACCGGCGAGCGAGCGAGCTGACCGAGAACCCGGCGGAGCGAGCGTTCCTCGAGGGCCGCCTGGCCGAGCTGAGCAGCGGCCGGTCCTAGCGGCGCACCCGCACGACGCGGCTGACCCGCCGCGAGCGAAGCCCCGCGCCGTCGGTGGCCCGGAGATTGATGCGAACCGACGCCCGCCGCAGCTTGCCCCGGCGCGCGCAGCGCCGCAGCGCCCGCCGCCCCCGCTTGGTCAGGCGCACCTTGAGCCGAACCCGCCGCTGAGCCTGAGCGGCGCCGACCTGCGCGGGCCGAATCCGCCGCATCCGGTACCGCGCCCGCCCGATCCGAAGCCGCCCGCCCGCCACAACCGAGCAGGCCTCGTCGCAGCCGGCCCGGGCGACGACGCCGCGGAGCCGAAGCACCCGCTGCCGCCGCTTGACGCGAGCGGTGAGCGTGGGCCGGGCGTTCTGCCCTCCGGGCTCGCCGTTGCCCGGCGCCTCGGGCAGGCGGCAGGCCGGTCCCCGTGCGCCAGGGGGATCGGGATCGATTCGCAGCAGCTTCCCGAGGTGGCTCGTCAGCGTCTGCGCGTTGTTCGGCGGGTCACCCTGTGAACCCCCGTCACCTGTGGTGACCCACAGGCAACCATCAGGTCCGAACTGCAGCTGCCCGCCATTGTGATTCGAGTTCGCGGAATGCTCGATGCTCAGAAGGGGCCGGCGAGTCGCAACGTCGCCGTTGGTGAACTCCTCGATCACGATGTCGCCGCCGTTGTCCGTGTAGTACACGTAGATGCGGCCAGAGGTGGGGAAGTCGGGCGCCGCCGCAACCGATAGAAGTCCGCGCTCGCCGGAGGCCGGCGCCACATCTGCATCGATGTCGAGGTAGACGCCGCCGACGGCCGAGCCGCCTTGCACGATTCGCACGCGGCCCTCCCGCTCGACAACGAAGATTCGATCGGCGTCGCCGGGATAGGCGCCTATGGCGATCGGTCCATCCCACGGGCCTCCGATGGGTAGCAGCGCGATGCTTCCCGGACTGCTGCCCTCTACGAGTCGGACGACCGCATTCTCGAAGAGGTTCACCGCGTACAGCCGGCCGCTGGTGTCCTCGCCAAATGACGCGAGGTTGGCGACACTGGCGCCTGTCGAGCGGTCATCGGGATTCCCGGGGGCAAGGTTCACCGATCGAATCTCCCCACCGCCGAAGTCCGCGTAGAGCGCCCGGCCGAATAGGCCCTGAAGCCTGGGATCACGAACCACGAAGCCGGCGGTGATCACCGCGCCGCTGAACCACGGGTAGTCGAAAAGCGGCTCTACGAAGGTCGAGCCGGGCGCGCAGCGGGCCGGGTTGGGGCCCGCGGCCGTTCCTTCGCGGCACGACCAACCGAAATTGCGACCGGCCGCCGCCCGCGCGCCTACCCAATTGAGCTCCTCTCGAGTGCTCCCACCGACGTCGCCGATCAGCAGGTCGCCGGTCCGGCGATCGAACGAGAAGCGCCACGGATTTCGAAAGCCGTAGGCGTACACCTCTGGAGCTGCATTGGGTGTGTTCACGAACGGGTTGTCCGGCGGGATCTCGTAGCTCACCCCCGCCTGGCCGTTCGCGGCGGCGGGCCATGCGGTCAGCGCCAGCGTCGTTAGGAACGCAGCTGCGACAGCACGCACTCGCGCGGCTCCTTGTCCGTCCTCCAGCGGGCGAACTTCGCGCCGTGGCGGATGCGGTGGCCGGTGATGTGGTCGAACTCGACCTCGCACACCAGCTCGGGCCGCAGCCCCTCCCAGACCAGCTCCTCCTCGGACTTCCAGCGGCTCGGCTCTCCCGATCCGCGCTCGCCCGTGCGGTAGGGCTCGAGCAGCTCCAGCAGCTCGCGCTTCTGCTTCGCGCGGAAGCTCGACGTGTGGCCGACCACGTGCAGCTCGCCGTCGTCGTCCCCATAAAGCCCCAGGATCAGCGAGCCCACCGTGCCCTCCTCCTTCCCGAAGCGGAAGGCCACTACCACGGTGTCCGCCGTGCGCACGCGCTTGATCTTCACCATCCCGGTGCGCTCGCCCGGGCGGTAGGGCGCGTCGGCCCGCTTAGCGATCACCCCCTCGCCCGTGCCGGCGAGCCATTCGGCGGCGTCGTCAGGGTCGGTGGTGGCCGGCGTCAGCTCCACCGGATCGGTCACGAGCGCCGCCAAGCGCGAGCGCCGCTCGGTGTAAGGCAGCTCCAGCAGCGTCTCGTCTCCCTCCGCCAGCAGGTCGAACGCCACGAGGTCGGCCGGCGTCTCGTTCCGCAGCCGCTCCACGCGCGACGCGGCGGGATGGATTCGCTGGGACAGCAGGTCGAACTCCTGCACGCCGTCCACCGTCACGACCATCTCGCCATCCAGCACGAAGCGCTCCGCCGGGAGCGCCAGGGCCTGCTCCACGATCTCCGGGAAGTAGCGGTTCATCGGCCGCCCGTTGCGGCTCTGGAGCTGCACGTCGTCGCCGTCCCGGAACACGATCGTGCGGAACCCGTCCCACTTGGGCTCGTAGCACCAGCCGTCGCCGGGCGGCAGCTCGCGCGCGCTCTTCGCCAGCTGCGGCTGCAGGGGCGGCGAGAGGGGGAGGCTCACGGCGCCGCGCTCCGGTCCATGATCCGGCGCAGCAGCACGTCCGCCATCCCGGGGTGGAGCCCGTGGACGATTCGCAACAGCCGCACGTTGCGAGGGTAGAAGACCTCGCGGCTGCCCTTCTCGACGCCCTCCACGATCGCTTCGGCGAGCGGCTCGGGTGGCGAGGTGCGCCCCGGCTTGTACCAGGTCGGCATGCGCTCCTTCTCGTGGTCGTGGAGCGAGCTGGCTATCTGGCCCGGATAGACCATCGTCAGCCCCACGCCGCTCCCCTTCAGCTCGTGCCGCAGTGCCTCGCCGAAGCCGCGCTGGGCGGCCTTGGTCGCGCCGTAGACGGCCGCGTTCGGGAACGAGCGCAGCCCGGCGCCGGAGGAGACGATCGCGATCTGCCCGCGCCGGCGCTCGAGCATCCCGGGAAGCGCAGCGCGGACGGTGTGGACGGTGCCCATCCAGTTGACGCGCGTCAGCTCCTCGACGTTCGAGAGCGGCATCTCCTTGAAGGGCAGGTAGTACGCGATGCCGGCGTTGGCGACGAGCACGTCCACCGGGCCGAAGCGCTCCACCGCGGCGGCGATCGAGTCGGGATCCGCCACGTCGGCCGCGAGCTCGCCGGAGCGCGACACGCGCCCCACCTCGCACCCCCGCGAGGCGAACGCGCCGGCCACGGCTGCGCCGATGCCGCGCGATGCGCCCGTCACGAGCACGCGAGTCCCAGGGCCGATCTGCACGGCCGGGCACTCTATTGGCGAGCGTTTACGATGCGCCCCATGTCGCACGATCACGCCACGGTCGCCGAGGAGGAGTACCTCCAGATCATCTATTGGCTGCAGGAGGCCGGGCTCCCCATCACGGGCGCGAACATCGCCCGGGCGATGCAGGTCTCGGCGCCCACCGTGCACGAGATGATCGGGCGGCTCGAGAACGACGGCTACATCACGCGCGGGGCCGACAAGCGGCTCGAGTTCACCGAGTCGGGCCGCGAGCACGCCTCGCAGATCGTGCGCCGCCACAGGCTGATCGAGCGCTTCCTCACCGACGTGTTCGACATCCCCTGGGATCAGGTGCACGAGGAGGCCGAGCGGCTCGAGCACTGGATGTCGCCGGTGGTCGAGGAGCGCATGCTGAAGGCGATCGGCGACGCCAAGACGTGTCCCCACGGCCACCCGATCTTCGAGGGAGAGCGCGAGACCGGCGTGCCGCTTGCCGACGTGGCCGAGGGCGCCGACGTCCGCGTTCTTCGCTTCGAGAACGAGGCCGAGGACCTGCTCCACTACCTGAAGGACACGGGCATCCACCCGGGCCTCGAGGTGAAGCTGGCCCGCTCGGGCGACGACGAGATCGTGCTCCAGGGCGACAGCTCGAGCTACTCCGTCACCCGCAGCGTGGCCGAGACGGTGTCCGTGATCGCCGACCCGTCGCCGCCCGTGCGCACGGCGCTGCCCGACCAGCTCGTGCTCGGCAAGGAGCGCTACGGGCGCTGAGCGCCCGGCCACACCGGCGGCAGGCCGAACGCCGGGAACAGCGTGTGGCCGAAAGTCGTGATCTCGGCGATCCGGCCGCCCTCGACCCTCAGCACGTCGAACTTGAAGGCCCGGAACTCGCTGTCGCCGGGCTGCTTCAGGTAGCTGGCCGCGGTCGGCATCCGGTTGGCGCGCGTCGGCAGTAGGCGCCACTCGCCCGTCGTCTCCGCGCTCCCCATCAGCTCCCTGACGGCCTGTATGCCCTCGAACAGCCACGGGTGCGGCGGCATGGTGATCCGCACGTCCTCGCGCAGCAGCGCGACAGCGCCCTCCACGTCGCCGCGCTCGTGCGTGTCGATGAAGCCCTCGAGGAGCCGCCGCTCGTCCTCGGTGGCGGTCCGCGCCGGCTCGCGCACCGGCTCCTCGGCCACCCGGGCCCGGGCCCGCTGCAGCGCGCTGTTGACCGCGGCAACGCTGGTCTCGAGCACGTCCGCCGTCTCCTTCGCCGACCACCCGAGCACGTCGCGCAGGATCAGCACCGCTCGCTGGAGCGGCGGCAGCAGCTGGATCACGGCCAGGAAGGCGAGCTCGATCGTCTCCTTCGCCACCACCGCGGCGTCCGGCTGCTCATCGCTCGGCGCGACCTCGTCGAGCAGGCGGTCGGGATAGGGCTGGAGCCAGGGGATCTCCGAGAACGAGCTCGCCGCGACCGGCCGCCGGGCCCTCCGCCTGAGCGCGTCGAGGCAGGCGTTCGTGGCGATCCGGTACAGCCAGGCCCGCAGCAACGCCCCGCCCTCGAACTGCTCGCGCGACCTCCAGGCCCGCAGCAGCGTCTCCTGGACGAGGTCCTCCGCCTCCTCGAAGGAGCCCATCATCCGGTAGCAGTGCACGTGCAACTCCCGGCGGTGGGGCTCCACGAGGGAGGCGAAGGTCGTCTCGTCGAGGACCGGCATGGCGTCTAGCGTGGCAGCAGGCCCGCGGTCACGTTGATCTTCGTCGCCGTGATGGCCGCGGCACGGTCGGAGGCGAGGAAGGCGACGGTGTCGGCGAACTGCTGGAGCCGCGGCGCCCGCCGGAGCAGGGACATGCCGGCGATCGACTTCAGGACCTCCTCCGGGTCCATCTCCACGCCGCTCACCTCGGCCATCTTCTCCGTGGTGAGCGTCTCCGCCACGGCGGCCGTCCACAGGCAGGCCACCCGCACGCCCTGCGGGCCCACCTCGTGGGCGAGCGTCTGCAGGTACACCTCGATGGCCGCGTCCGTCGGGCCGGTGCTGCCCATGCCGGGGCTCGGCGCCGCGGCCGTCCCGCTCGTGAGGGTCAGGATCGCGCCAGAGCCCTGCGTGGCCATGTGGCGGGCGGCCGCGCGGGCCATGTGGTGCGTGGCGAGGAGGCCGGTCAGCGGCCCTCGGGTGAGCTGGTCGTCGGTCATGTCGACCACGGGCGTGCCCTGAACGTCTCCGCGCGTGATTGCCAGGAAGGTCGCGTCGATGCTCCCGGCCTCGGCCGCCACGGCCGCGGCGTGATCGTCCACGGCCGGGCCGTCGAGCACGTCGAGCACCGCCAGCTCGGCCGAGCCTCCGGCCGCCTGGATGTCCGCAGCCACCGCCTCGAGCGGCTCCCGCGTGCGCCCTGCGAGGAAGACCCGTGCGCCCTCGCGGGCGAAGGTCCTTGCCACGCCGCCGCCGATGCTCCCTCCGGCGCCGTAGACGATGGTGTTCTTGTTCTCGAGTAGTGGTGTCATGGCGCGTGTAACGTCGCAGGGCTCGCCAACTCATCGCTGCGCGGCTAGTCTCGAAGGTTCGATGTCCGACCCGATCCAGCAGGACTCGGCGGGGGGCCGGGTCTGGCTTCTGGCCGACAACCCGCGCGAGCCCGAGCTCGTCTTCGACTTCCCCTTCCACGAGGACCTGAACGAGGCCGTCAAGCGGCTGCCGCGGCGTTGGTTCGACTGGCGCCGCAAGCAGTGGCGCGTGCCCGCCGATCCGCGCCTCGGGAAGGCCGTGGAGGCGCTCCTTGGCCGGTTCCCCGGGCTCGTGGCCGAGCCCGAGGTGCTCGCCTGGCTCAGCGACTCCGAACGCTGGAAGGCGCTTGTGACGGTCGTGGCACGGAACGGCTCGGGCGCCTTCGTCCTGCGCACGATCTCCGGGGATCCGCCGGAGGAGCTCGGCCACGCCGAGAGCGTCGGCGAGGGGCGCCTCGTCCTGCCGTTCGGCACCGACAACGCGCAGCTGCTCGCCGAGCTCGAGGGCCTGCGGCTCGACGACCTCGCCAAGTACTGCGCACGCGAGCTGCGCAGGGGCAGGCAGCCGGCCGGCGCCGAGCTGTCGCTCGAGATCGGCGAGGACGGCGAGCCCGCGCTGTCGCTTCAGACCTGGTGGGACCCCGCGCCCGCGCGCGCCTACAAGCGACTGCCCGAGGCTCACCCGGTGCCGCTCCACGGACGCTTCTTCAAGCGCGATGGCGGCTGGGCCGTGGCGGTGCCGGGCGACCCGGCGCTGGCGCCCGCCTTCGCCGGCTTCCTCGCCGAGCACCCCGAGGTGCTGGTGGAGGAGCGGGCCCGCGACCTGGTCGACGAGCTGCATGACGAGTACGACCGAGCCTCCGAGACGGTGGCGCTTTCCTACGCGGAGGACGCCGAGCTCGACGGGCTCGTCCTCGGCGGCGAGCTCCACCCGTTCCAGCGTGCCGGCGTGCGCTACGCGCTCGAGCGGCGCCGCACCTTCATCGCCGACGAGCAGGGGCTCGGCAAGACCGTGCAGGCGCTGGCCACCCTCGAGGTGGACGGCGCCTTTCCCGCGGTGGTGGTCTGCCCCGCGAGCATGAAGCTCACCTGGGAGCGCGAGAGCCAGAAGTGGTTGCCCGAGCGGAGCGTGACGGTGATCGACGGGCGTGCCGAGACCGGCTGGACCGAGGATGCCGACGAGGCGGAGATCGTGGTCCTGAACTACGACATCCTCGAGGCCCACCTCGAGCGCCTGGTCGCGCGGGCGCCGCGCGCGGTCGTGTTCGACGAGTCGCACTACGTGAAGAACCCTGGCGCCGCGCGGACGAAGGCGGCTCTGGCGCTTGCCGAGCGCACCCCGGAGGACGCGCTGCGGCTGGCCCTGACCGGCACGCCGGTGCTGAACCGCGCCGAGGAGCTCGTCGCGCAGCTGCGCGTGCTGGGCCGCCTGCGCGACTTCGGCAGCGGCGCCCGCCTGACGCGGCGCTTCCGCGGCGCGGGCAGCGACGACCGGCTGCACTGGAACCTCCGCGCCCACTGCTACGTGCGGCGCACGAAGAAGCAGGTGCTGCCGCAGCTCCCCTCGAAGCGCCACGACACCGTGCCCGTGCTGCTGTCGAACGAGCACGAGTACCGGCTCGCCGAGCACGACGTGATCGCCTGGCTCCAGTCCCAGCCGCTCGACCTGCGCTCGATCGACGCCAAGGTGGCCGCCGCGCTGCGGGCCGAGCAGCTCGTGCGGCTGAACAACCTGCGCCAGCTCGCCGCGCGCGGGAAGCTGCCCACGGCGCTCGCCTGGATCGCCGACTTCCTCGCCTCGGGGGAGCCGCTGGTGGTGTTCGCCGAGCACATCGCCACCCAGCGGGCGGTGCTCGACCGCTTCCCGGACGCCCTCCACATCCTCGGCTCGGACTCGACCCAGAGCCGCCAGGACGCGGTCGATGCGTTCCAGGCCGAGGACGGGCCGCAGCTGATCGTCTGCGCGCTGAAGGCGGCCTCTCAGGGCATCACGCTCACCCGCGCCTCGAACGTGGCGTTCCTCGAGCTCGACTGGACCCCCGCCCGGCACGACCAGGCCGAGGACCGGCTGCACAGGATCGGCCAGGAGAGCGCCGTGACCGCCTGGTACCTGCTGGCGCCGGACACGATCGACGAGACGATGGCGGAGCTGCTCGAGCGGAAGCGCAGCCTGATCGATGCCGTCACCGACGGCCAGGTGCGCGACGAGGAGCGTCTCGTGGACGCCGTCGTGCGGGAGCTGCGCGGGCGGCCGTTCCGCCACCTGCGTGTGGTTGCATAGGAACGCGATGGCCACGAACGCCGAGCTGCTCGAGAGCGGGTACGACGCCTGGAATCACGACGACTGCCAGGCCTGGCTCGACCTGCTCGACCCCGACGTGAAGATCAGCACCTCGGGCGTCTTCCCCGACCTGTCGGCGGAGTACTGCGGCCACGGCGAGGCCACGCGCTTCTGGAAGCAGATGCACGTGCCGTGGGAGACGTTCAGGATCGACGTGGAGGAGATCGAGGACGACGAGGCGCACGCGTTCGCGGCGATCAGGTTCCGCGGGACCGGCGTCGACAGCGGGATCGACGTCGACATGCGCTTCGGGATGGGAATCCGCGTCCGCGACGGCCTGGCCACGCACATGGTGAACAGGCGCACGATGGACGAGGCCCGCGAGGCGCTCCGCTCAAACCAGCCGGTGGCAGCCCGCGGCTGAGGGCCTCCCGCGGCCCACGACACGAGGAGACCAGGATGCCGAAGTACCTGCTGCTCAAGCACTACCGCGGCGGCCCCGAGCCGCACCGTTCCGTGCCCCCGATGGACCAGTGGGCGCCCGAGGACGTGGAGGCGCATATGGCCTTCCAGAATCACGTCAGCGAGCTGCTCGAGAAGAACGGCGAGTACGTCGACGCGCAGGCACTCACGCCGGTGCGCACCTGGGTGCGCTACGGCGGCCCGGACGCGGCCCCCGTCACCACCGACGGCCCGCACCCCGAGACCAGCGACCTGGTCGCCGGCTGGTGGATGATCGACGTCGATTCGCACGAGCGTGCGGTCGAGCTCGCTGCCTACGTCTCCTCCGAGCCCGGCCCGGGCGGGGAGCCGCTGTACGAGTGGATCGCCGTCCGGGAGGTGATGTGGGAGCGCCCTCGGACGACTGACGCGGCGTGATCGACGGGTCGACGCCACGGCTGGACGAGGGCGCGCTGCGCGCCCTCGTTCCTCGGGTGCTCGCGGGCCTGGTCCGGCGCGGCGAGGACTTCGACGCCGCCGAGGACGCGCTCCAGGAGGCGCTGCTGGAGGCGTTGCGGGTGTGGCCCGAGCACCCGCCGCGCGACCCGCGGGGGTGGCTTACGACGGTCGCGACCCGGCGGCTCGTC